>JAABUK010004413.1_pt1 | contig 22879 bp, 14 predicted proteins | sample 5559141 | NCBI WGS metagenome assembly JAABUK01 (sample SAMN10711869, study PRJNA513367) | rock metagenome | isolation source: Antarctica rocks | place: Antarctica: Victoria Land, Pudding Butte nord | collected 2016-01-03
TCCTCTGGCTTTTCCTCCGTGGTTAAGAAATACTATTTAAATTTTTTGAAAACCGCTACAAACATAGAGTCTGCCTTCATTTCATTACCATATAGTAATTTCTTTGCTTCAAGCTGAAGTCCAAGGTTTGTTTTAATAAACTCAACTATTACTTCATTCTCTTGTGCAAAAACAGAGCAGGTAATATAAATCAGCCTGCCATTATCCTTTAATGCTGGAATCACCTGAGAAACAATATTTTTTTGAAGATCACTATAATATGTAATCTTTTTATGATCAAAGAAATACATTTGTTCAGGTGTTCTTGACCAGGTGCCGGAGCCACTGCAGGGAACATCTGCAATGATATAATCAAAGGAGCCTGGCGGTAAGGAGCTTTGAGAAACAGTGAGGTCTGAAACAAACGAATGATATTTATTAATTCCAGCCTTTTGAAACCGTTGTGTAAGGATTTGTATGACCGATGCTCTTGAATCAGAAACAGTTAGATTGATATAAGGATTGAGATCATAAGCCATTATAGATTTTCCACCACTGCCAGCGCAGCAATCCCACACGGAGATCGAAGTACCTGATGTAAAATTAAAAAAATCACCTACCCTTTGAGAATTATAATCCTGAATTACAACTTCATTATCAATACTCAGAACCTGATCAATTTTAGTAGCGTTAGGCAACACGATACAATTACCGGTAAGCCTCATAAATAAAATCCTTGCTTCATTCAATTTATTGCTTACTGAATTTTCCTGTTTCGGGCGTATACGCAAAAACAAGTCAGGCTGCCTGAGATGAGATAAATTAAAAGCGTTTTTATCCATACCATCACTTAACTCATCCAGCCAGGGAAAGATAGTGTTTGGTTGCCAATATAAACCTTCAGCGAGCGAAAAGGATTCCTTTTCTTTTAAAGACAAATGAATATTATCATTCCACTCCGGTTTGAAATTAGCAAGTAGTTCGTTAGAAGAACTATTGCATATAAAAAGACCGTACAACAATTCATCTTCAGTTAATAAATTAGAAGCTGAATGCCCCAACCTATAGAAGCTGTACACAAGTTGAGAAATGATTTTTCTATCCTGTGATCCCATTTGTTTATGCTGCAGGAAGAAATCTTTTAACCAGGAAGACAGTGGGCTTCTGCCATCATATTCCTTAATTATTCTTTTACCTGTATTCAAATAAGCATACCAGCGACTCATAACACGAATGTACCTAGAGTAGTGTTAATCTTAAAATTTCGAATCAATAGCTTTCAGCAGTCAGGAGAGAATGGCCCTGAACAGTTGGCTTATAACTGAAAGCAATTGCTTCGTTTTATTGTTGATTTAACACTTGATACAAATTAATTGATAAACACAAAGATCACTTAAAGAATATTTTCTTGCCGGTAACCAGTATTAGTTTAAACCTGACGAAAGACTCATCGCCTCTTATATCTATGCGTTGCAATAAAAATTTATCCTTTACAGGAATTTTATTTACCTTATTACCAATTCGAAATGCACACTGAACACCATTTGCCTGCATTGTACAAAACATCTGGTTTCTCTTTTTTGTATCCTTTTTGGGAAATGCACCATACGTATACGCCAGGCAGGGTTGATAAGGAATATGAAGATCTTTAAGTCGTGTTCGGCAGCTTCGGATATCTTCTTCAATCTGGGAAATAGTCAGATCATTATAACTCTTATGATCATAACTATGCAGGCCGAACTGAACCACCTTGTTGCTCATGCAATTAATATCATTAACATGCAAATACTCATTTTTACCTGACACACTATCGCCGGAAGATCCAATAAATCCTGGCACTAAAAAAATATTAGCTTTTAATCCATACTTCTTTAATAACGGATATAGGTAAGTGTAATTATTCTTATACCCGTCATCAAATGTTAGTAACACAGGCTTCGGTGGTAATTGCTGGTTTTCAAAGAGATAACTGAGCAGGTCGCTTAAAAATATGGGAGTATATCCTTTTTTATTAAGATAACTGAATTGTCGCTCCAGTTCCTGAGTAGTAATGGTAAGATCATCAGGAAAGCCTGCATCAATTACTTTATGATACATTAGTACCGGCAGTCCTTTGAATGTAATACCTGCGAATTTATATATCCAAATACAAATAACGATACTTATAACCAGCACTGCAATCAGATAAACCATTAGCTGCTTATTTGTTCAACTTCTTTAGACACATGTTCTTTATACCTGGCTGGTCTTGGTACATCGTAAAGATATTCAGGCTCCAGGTCAATAGAAGTCAAATGAGGGATTCCAAGGTCTTTCAGCTCTTTCATTTTCGCATGAAATTCTCTGATCTTAATATATTTTACAAAATGATAGAAAGCATTAAAAACAGACCAGTAAAAACCGCTTATCCCGTTTAGTATATTCAGCTCAATAAAATAGTACTTTAAAAAATTTAATGGAATTGCCAGAACGATCATTAGCAAAGACCTTGTTTTACCTTGCTGATAAGCCATTTCAGCTCCATAGCTTGAATATTTATTAAACTTATTAAAGTATTGGGTAATGCTCCGGTAACTGTAATGAAGAATATTATTTTTTAATTTTTTCTGTTGACCATTTAACTTTATTTTCTCATGAACCTTACGGTCATCAAAAGTTCCTGCTTCTTTGTTAAATAACCGGAGAAAATAACGCCATGCTTCTTTTCCATGCCTGAATTCCTTACCCATGAAAACAAATGTCATGGGGATAAGATATCCCGCTACCAAAGGGTTTTTCATTTCCTCCTTTATCTCATCTACAAGCCTATCAGAAAGCACTTCATCTGCATCCAGGCATAATACCCATTTGTTCAAGGCAAGGGAAACAGCAAATTGCTTTTGAGCTCCATACCCATCGAACTGGCGATGGTATATTTTGCAGCCATATTTTTTACAAACTTCTATAGTATTGTCTGTGCTTCCGCTGTCAACAATAATAATTTCATCGCACCAGGTGAGTTTGGGCAATGATCTCTGCAAATTAATTTCTTCATTACAGGTAATAATAACTGTACTTAGAGATTGCATATTGAGCGCTTAACTGTTTACAGGCTTTCTTAAGAATGGAATATAGCGGAGTAACAACGAGTAAAAATCAATTTTTATTTCGATAATTCCTATAGTAATAATACTTTATTTTAGCGTTAAGTGAAATTCCCTGCCTGATATCAATCAAAATTTTTAACAGCTTTAAATTATAAAAGGTCAGGTAAAAAAATGCTGGGGTTACAATAACTCCGGCATCCTATAAGTATTATTATGTTACAGTTCCAGCAAGGCTTTCAGTGGATCTCTTCCAAAGAGTAGTAGTTCAGGGTTTTCAAGTAACTCTTTCACTCTTACCAGAAAGCTTACTGACTCACGTCCATCAATAATCCTATGGTCATAACTTACTGCCAGGTACATCATTGGTTTAACAACAACCTGTCCGTTTACTGCGATTGGTCTTTCCTGAATTTTATGCATACCCAAAATGGCCGACTGAGGAATGTTAATAATAGGCGTACTCATAAGGGAACCAAACACGCCACCATTAGTTATAGTGAATGTTCCTCCCTGCATTTCTTCCATGCTTAATTTATTCTCCTTAGCTTTTGTAGCCAGTTCCACCACCTTTTTTTCAATCTCAGCCATGCTTAAACTTTCGGCATTACGGATGACGGGTACCACCAGACCCTTTGGTGCGGAAACGGCAATAGAGATATCACAATAATCATGGTAAATAATTTCATCTCCGTCTATATAAGCATTTACTGAAGGCCATTCTTGTAAGGCAAAACAAGCCGCTTTAGTAAAAAAGCTCATAAAGCCCAGGTTTACACCATGCTTTTTATTAAAACCTTCCTTATTTTTTGTGCGTAATTCCATAATGCGGCTCATGTCCACTTCATTAAAAGTGGTGAGCATTGCAGTGGTGTTCTTCGCTTCTACCAATCTTCTGGAGATGGTTTTGCGAAGGTTGCTCATCTTTTCCCTCTTTTCTTCACGACTGAACATTGGTTTATCAACTGACCTGCCGGGGTTAGTTAATGCATCGAGCACATCACTCTTTAAAATTTTTCCATGAATTCCTGATGCGGTAACAGATTTAGGATCAACCTTTTTATCCGCAATAATAGCAGCTGCAACAGGTGATGCCTTCATATCGTTTTGGGTAGCTGTAACCGGACCTTCCGCAGCAGGTTTTGCTTCCTGTGCCACCAGTGGAGCATTTGTAGCTTCCTTTTTCTGAGGTTCCGCAACAGCAACGGCCGGAGTTTTTCCTTCAGGCTTTGCGGCTGTTTCATCAATCCTGGCAACCACATCACCAATCTTTAATGTATCGCCTTCTTTTCCCAGGGTTTTTAAAACACCTGCTTTTTCGGCATTTACTTCAAAGGTGGCTTTTTCACTTTCAAGCTCAGCAATCACTTCGTCCCTGTTTACATAATCTCCATCATTTTTCACCCATTTGATCAGTGTTACTTCACTTATTGATTCTCCTATCGTTGGAACTTTAATATCGATCATATATTCTTTTTCGAGTTTGGAAGCGGCTATCAGCTATCAGCTATCAGCTATCAGCTATCAGCTTATTTAAATAACATCAAACTTATGATTTATTAGTCTGTTATTTTGTTTTCTCTTCCTCATACCTGATGACAGCGTTAAGCTGCCATCTAGCTCATACCTTAAACCTAAATACTAAATGCCGTTTCAATAATTTCCTCTTGCTCCTGTTTGTGCACTTTTGAATATCCGGATGCGGTAGAAGCACTTGGCTGACGGCTAATAACTCCAAAATTGATCGTTTTCAGATTCATTTGCAAGAACGAAGCAGCACCCATATTCAAAGGTTCTTCCTGTACCCAGAACCAGGTCGCTTTGTTATATTTTTGATACAGCCCTTCCAGCTTTTTAAATGGTACCGGATAAATTTGCTCTACTCTTACAAGGGCTACATCCTTTCTATTATCTTTCAATTGGCGTTCCGCCATATCAAAATAAATCTTACCTGAACAAAATAATACTTTTTTCACCAGACCGGCATCTCCTACAAATACATCATCCACTACTTCATTAAATTTTCCGCTAATAAATTCTTCTTTCTTAGAATAACTTCCGGGATAGCGAAGATTAGCCTTTGGCGAGAATACTATCAGCGGCTTTCTGAAGGGCCATGCAAGTTGTCTTCTCAGCGCATGGAAAAGATTAGCAGCGGTAGTAATATTTACAATGACTATATTTAATTCCGCACACATTTGAAGGAACCGCTCTAATCTTGCACTGCTGTGTTCAGGCCCCTGTCCTTCATAACCATGAGGTAGTAGCATTACCAGGCCGCTCATTTTTTGCCATTTGGTTTCTGCGGCAGCAATAAACTGATCTATCATTGTTTGAGCGCCATTGGCGAAATCGCCAAATTGTGCTTCCCATAATACCAGTGCATTGGGAGTGGCAATAGAATAGCCATATTCAAATCCAAGCACTCCGTATTCACTTAATAATGAGTTATAAATTCTAAAGATACCTTCTGTATCAGGTATCCGGCTTAAACGGTTGTATTTTTCATCTGTATTTTCGTCTCTTAAAACTGCATGACGGTGAGAAAACGTACCACGCTCTACATCCTGTCCACTCATTCTTACATCATATCCTTCTTTCAACAGGCTTCCATAAGCCATCAGTTCCCCTGTTGCCCAGTCTAGTTTTGACTCATCAGTATACAACTTAATTTTTTCCTGTATCAGTTTTTCAACCTTACGCAGGGGCCGAAAATTTTCAGGCCATACCATCAGGGCATCAAAAATTGCTTTGAATGAGGCTTCATCAATAGCAGTAACCGGAGACTCATCAAAGTCTTTTACATTCGCCTTTCTTAAATCCTGCCACCATAATTCCGGCTTTTGAAAAGTATACGGTAATGGGTGCTGTTTTATTTCATCGAGGCGTTCCTGCAATTCAGCCCAGAATTTTTTCTCCAGTTCTACTGCCAGTTCAGCATCTATAGAACCATTAGCGATCAGCATTTGTGAATATACTTCCCGGGGGTTAGGATGTTTATCAATCAAAGCATACAGATGAGGCTGCGTGTATTTAGGGTCATCTCCTTCGTTATGTCCATGTTTGCGGTAACAAACCATATCTATAAATACATCGCTGTTAAACTCCTGCCGGTAACGGGTAGCTATTTCAGCAACTTTAACTACTGCCTCAGGGTCATCACCGTTTACATGAAAAACAGGACACTGAACGGTTGCTGCAAGACTGGTACAATAATCCGAAGTTCTTGCGTCGTCAAAATCCGTAGTAAATCCTATCTGGTTATTGATTACAAAATGAATAGTTCCACCAGTATAATAGCCCTTCAATCCGCTCATCTGAATCACTTCATATACAATTCCCTGCCCAGCAAGGGAAGCATCTCCATGAATTAAAATAGGAAGAATCTTATCATATTCGCTTTCATATATTACATCCGCTTTGGCTCTTGCAAAACCAACTACTACAGGGTCAACAGCTTCAAGATGTGAAGGGTTGGGACATAACTGCAGGTTCACCACTTTACCATCAGGAGTGGTATGTTCAGCGCGGAAACCCAGGTGGTATTTTACATCACCGCTTCCCATAGTCTGATCAGGGATAGCCGTGCCTTCAAACTCGTTGAAGATCTGCTCATAAGTTTTACCCATGATATTAGCAAGAATATTCAATCGCCCGCGATGAGCCATGCCAATTACAACCTCCTGAACACCTCCGTCAGCCCCGGCATTAATAATAGCATCCAATGCCGGGATGGTGGTTTCTCCGCCTTCCAGTGAAAAACGCTTTTGCCCGATGTATTTAGTATGAAGAAATTTTTCAAACATCACGCCTTCATTCAGCTTCATGAGTATGCGCCGCTTGCTTTCAGTAGGAAGTGGTTTTGTAAAATTTTTCTCCATGGCATTCGTTAAAAAATCAACTTTCTTTTGATTGCTGATATATTTGAATTCAATGCCTACATGAGAAGCGTAAACGGCTTGCAGATGAGTTAGAATATTTCTTAAAGAGGTAGTGCCAAGGCCAAGCAGACTGCCTGCCTGAAATTCTTTATCTAAATCGGCCTCTGTGAATCCATAAAAGGAAAGATCAATATTTGCGCCTCTGTCTTTACGGGGGCGAATGGGATTGGTATTAGCCAGCAAGTGGCCCTTATTACGATAGCCCAGGATAAGACGGTAAACGCTTATCTCACGCTTCCAATTACTCTCGTCTGTTGGTGGCATTGCAACGGTTGTTTCTTTAGCAACAGTTGTTTCGTGCGAACCATTGGTGGCATTGGAGCCGTTAGAACCGTTTTTAATACCGCCTGCAATGGCGAAATCAAATCCTTCAAAAAATTTCCTGAATTCAAGGTCTACACTTTCAGGATCTTTTGTAAAATCCTGGTATAAACTTTCTATAAAAGAGGGGGATGAATTGGTAATGTAGGAGAAATCTTTCATCGGTTATTTATTTTTTAGCCAGAAAACAGACCTATATCCGGCTTATTTATTAATGCTAAAACAGGTTTACAAACCTACATGATTTTGATGAATTATCAGATGAATTTCAAGGTAACCAACTATTTAACGTTAATCGAACCATGTAGCCGGGAACAGTGAGGAACATGAAGTATTTTGCCACAAAAACACGAAGGCACTAAGAAGTACAATAATTTTAATAAAACGACTAAGCATTAGGTAACACTTAAATTCTTTTTGTTAGCTTGGTGCCTTCGTGTCTCCGTGACAAAAACTTTGTGCCTTCCTGCCTCCATGGTTCATTTCTCAAATTGTCATTAAAATTGAAATCAGATACAATCTAATTAATTTTACCAAGCCTGAATTTAATATTTGGATTCTTCAACCTTCCACCCTACTTTTGCAGTCCTAAATTTTGGAGAATGGCAAACCATAAGGCTACAAAAAAAGATATGCGTCAGGCTGCTAGTCGCAGAGAAAGAAATCGTTACTACGGTAGAACTACCCGTAACGCTATCAGAACGTTAAAGGAAAATAAAGAAAAAACGGCTTTTGACGAAGGATTGGTATCAGTAAATTCAATGATTGATAAGCTGGCCAAGCGTGGTATCATTCACAAAAACAAAGCTGCTAATCTTAAAAGTAAACTGGCTAAGAAGTCAAATGCTTTAGGTGCAGTTGCTCAAGGCCCCGTTGCTCCTACTCCGGAAGTTGCTTCATAATTAATATTTTAACTTTTATAGAACCTGCTGATTTTCAGCAGGTTTTTTTATATCCTGGGATATCGGATTTTTTTGAACCACAAAGGGAAGGCCACAAAGACACAAAGACATAAAGGAGCACGAAGAAATTTTATTTGTGATACTTAGTGCCTTTGTGTCTTTGTGGCCTTTCTTCTGTGGTTATAATAACATTTCAACCTTTAAATAATTTATTTTTGTTCATCTATGCGAACATTCATTGTTATTCTATTCGTTCTTTTACCCAGACTAAGCCCTGCTCAAAAAAGTGATACTCTTACAAAATACCTTGACAAAAATCTTGCATTTACCAATAAGTCTGGAATGATCTACCCGGCAATGGCTTTTCCTCAAAATGGTCATTGGGTGTTGAGATCAGTTTATCCTGATAATTCAATTATAATGGAGGCTTATTTTCTAGACAAGAAACTAACAGTGAATGATGGTTTATTCGATGTTAATTACCCCGGAGGCATTCCTGCTATACGCGGAACTTATCATAATAACTACCGGTCCGGTGTCTGGCAGTCCTGGTTCAAGAACGGCCAGTTAAAGGATTCGGGATCTTTAATTAATGATGTTCTTACCGGAACCTGGTTAACATATTATGATAATGGCACCCTGATGACCCGGGCTAATTTTAATGAGCAGGTTGGATCAACCGGTTTATCGCCCTTAGTATCCGGTAACAAAAATTCTTTATTAAGTTTTCCACCATCTGTTGCAATAAAAACCGGTCTTTATGAGTCCTGGCATTTAAATGGACTTAGACAGGATTCCGGCAATTATCAAAATGATCTTAAAACAGGATTCTGGAAATCGTGGTATGAGAACGGCAAACCTGAATCGGAAGGTTCTTACGATGCCAGTGAAAACATGCAGGGCAACTGGGTCTTTTACCGGGAAGACGGAAGCATAAGCACAAAAGAAAAATATGCTGACAACAAACTTAGCGACCTTACATGTTTTGATGAAAAAGGAAATCTTACAGGCAGTTTTTGCAGCATCGCCAAGCCGCCGGTTTTATTAGGCACTCCTTATGATTGGAAAGATTTTTTTGAAACCCACCTGGTATGGTCAAAGGAAACGATTAAGAAAAGCGGGGAAGGAGTTACTACCATTCGATTTACAATTGGTAAAGATGGTAAGCTTGTAAATCACATACTGCTGAATTCCCCCGGCATACAAGTTACAGAAGACATAGAAAAAGTAATACGCCTTATGACTGATTGGTCGCCTGCCATATTACATAACCGCCCATTAGAATACAGCTTTGATTATTCTGTGCCTTATTATCCGTAATAGCCAGCCTGAAGAAGTAACCACAAACATTTGCTCTCAGCAGTTAGCTATCATCACTGTTTTTTTATCTTTTCCCATAAAGTTTTCATTTATTATTTAAAATTTGAATAGATGCATTCTGCTATATAAGAGAACTGAATACCTATTTATTATAGGAATCAAATACAATTTTATTGCCATGCTAAATGGCAGGCAAAGTTTTAATGCCAGTAAAATGGCATTCAGTCGGGAGTTTCCTGGCGGGAACGATAAGGATCACGTATGAATTGTTGTAAGCTATCAGGAAATCAATGCGTGAAATGTTTCCTCCTGATACCTGATTGCTGATAGCAATCTATACGAAATTCTACGGTTAACATAAACATTAGTAATACTACTCTGATACATGTATAACTCCGCCCCCATTATACGAATGATACTCACCGTTATACATTGCGTCGGCACTTACCGGCCCCATATAATAAATCCCCGGAGATACTGCCCTTACAGCATAATAATAAGTTTGCTTATTGCCATGCAGATCAACAAAAAAATTAATCCGGTCATCTCTTACATCCAGTTGCGTTGGAGTGCTGGCATCTTTGATCCATTCCATACCAGGTATTTCTTTGGTCCTTGCATTTTCAATCTCGAAGCCAGCGGGCAATAGGTCTGTTATCACAACATTATCTACACTGCCGGAGTAGGACTTCTCAATTGTTACCTGCACCACTACTAAATCATTTTGTTTAAAACTATTCCCGGCGATCGTTCTGCCATAACGATCAAAGAACTTTCTTCTCACTTTTATATAATTATCCTCTTCTTTATAATTACCGCTAACACTGATGCCTTCACTTTGCCACCAATAATAAAGACGACCCTTTCCTTTAGTTGAAATCTCTACATTCATTCCACCTAACTCTTTTGACCCAAGACGAACAGGAGTACCATTAACCTTTGCAATTATTTTTCCGTTCACTTTTATATCTGCTGTTACGGTTGACGTAGCGGAAGACCTTGATAATTTTCCAAGAGCAAGAAAACTGAAAGCACTTTCCTGTGTGCTATACCAGGTGCGCTGCTTTAATTTATCCACCACATGTCCTGCCATCACAGGAATCTGTGCATTGCCAGGATCCACCTCAATCAATACATTCAATGCTATGGCTTCATCACGAATGTCTGAGTAAAAACTTCCACCTGTTTGCGGTACAGAAACTTCACCACTAAAGGATGAAGGCAATAATTCCCTGAAACTATTTTTATCTCCTGCCAGCGCATAAGTTGCGGCTAACAAATACCGGCTGTCAAGACTTAGCATTTGCTGATTTGCTTTGTAATAATTCATCACGCTTATATTCGGCCTTGAAGCCATTGCCAGAACATATAAGCCGTAAGCCATTTCTTTTGGTGCAATTTTCTTTTGTTCAGTGCGGTTATAATAATAATTGATGGTTTGTTTATTTTTCAGTTTATTATTAATATATGCCAGCAATGTTTCAATAAGTGATTTATCTACATCGTAGCCTGCTTTTTGAGCTTCAAGCAGGAACTGCGCGGCATAAACACTTAGCCACCAGTTTTCCGTTCCTTCATTATCCCATAGCATAATAGCACCATTGTATAACTGCCTCATTTTAATTTTTCGGATAGCTTCCTGAATATTAAAATTGGCATTCATTGAACTGCCCTTACTGTTTATAGTTGTCGCAAGATCACTATAATACAATTGGGGAAAAGCCGCTGACACTGCCTGCTCCGTACATCCGTACGGATACTGTATGAGGTATTTCAACTGGCTTCCCAATTCCAGAGCCGGAGACCTGCTTACTACAAGATTATAATCAGCACTGCCTGCCATAAAGTCGCTGGTATTGATAGCAACACGTTGCTCGGCATTCCCGTTAATTGATCCACTACCGGTAATCTTTTGAAGTGTAGAGGCAGGCCGTACGCTTATTTCCGTTTCGTCAGTAAATTGTTCATTTAATCCTTTAACTGCAATGGTAACCTTACCGACATTTATTGATGGAGCAGCAACTATCTGAAAAACAGCACGCCCTTCGCTATTTGCATTGACAGATACAGTTGTATTATTGTTGCCAACTACCTGTAATGGACCTGTAACTTTTATACTGGCAACAGCAGAAGTATTAGAAGCAGTGGTATTCGTGATAGTAACCGGAACGGTTACAGTATCCTTCGGACTTAGAAATCGTGGTAATGAAGTACTTAATACAATTGGGTCTGCCACTTTAATGGCAATTTCACTGGAACCAAAATTCTGATCTTTATAAGCAACAGCCATTAGTCTTACCTGGCCGCTGAAAGCCGGAATATCAAATTCAAAGTTTGCGTTACCATTACCGTTAGCTTTTACTATACCACTCCAGTAAGAAACAATTTTCACTCTTTTATTCGGCATCGGGTTGGTGCGCTTGCTCATATCAAGATCGCCGTCACCACCTGTGCTGCTCAACCTCGCTTTTAATTCAGGTAATAAAAGCGGATACATATCATAGCCAATAACTTCAAGGGCTTTCTTTGCATAAAAATAATTGTAAGGATCGGGTGTTTTAAAATCAGAAACCTGCAATACACCATTATCTACTGCTGCCAGTGTTATATAACTACCTGGTGCTGATTTTACAGATATCTTCTGATGGGTTCGCGAGCGAACTGCTTTTTGGGCAATGATTTCAACAGGCAATATCCTGCTTTTCTCTTCTACTTTTACTGATTGAAACCCATGTGCAACCGTTAAAGGAATATCCGATACATCATGCGGTTTAATGAGTGTTGCTGTGATATAAACATTAGGCATATGCGCTGCCGTTAGTTTCATATCAAGAGAGACAGAGCGCTTGTCTACATTCACGTACTGGTAAGAAACAACTTTATCCGTCTCCATTGTTACCAGCATCTTTCCGCTGAAAGGTGTTTTGAATAACACCTTCGCGCTTTCACCAGACAGGTAAGAAGATTTATCTGTTTGAATATCGATACTTCCTTCGGTGTTCACTTCAAAAGAACTATTTTGTCCACCCCAGCTGCCATAACTATAAAAAGACCTGCTGACATAATTATTAACACCGGGAAGGGATACCCTTATTTCGTAATCTCCCGGGATACGCGGAGCAAAAGAATAAAAAGTTTTTTCGCCGGATACAGATATTATATTACCTGAAATTAACCTATCCTGCTTTTGTGAATTATATCTGAAATAACTGCCTGATTTTGTAAGCACAGTTCTGTATTCATGCTTAATAACTTTTACTTCTGCTTTGGCATCATTTACCAATGCTTGATTTTTATCCACCGCAATAATCGGAAATTGTATAGTTTGATTTAAGGGGTAATAACCAAACTCGTCTTGTTCCAATCCAAAAAAAACAGGCTGGGTGTATATCTCTGCGGATGCACGGCGGCTCACCGGACGGCCGGTTTCATCGAATACCGTAGCATAAAATGTTGCTTGCAGGATGCCGATGTTATTATATGTATCAGGAACTTTAAATGATTCATGTGCATCACCATTCTGATCTGTTTTTCCTTCTCTTACTATCTTGTCAAAGAAACTGCTCTGGTTAGCCAGGTTAAAATTGAAACGATTATATTTTGTTACGCTAAATGATTTTTGTTTTGTTTGGATTTCCGTTTCATAATTTCTATTCGCAGCAGGAGGACCAAAGAAATTAACAGCATTGATATGCAATTCAGTTGATTCACCGGGTTTTAGTGATGGCTTGGTTAATTCAGCTTTCACTTTTATTCTATCAGGAACAAACTCTTCTATCATAAAGGATTTTGCCGATAACAGTATGTCGTTTGAAGTATACACTTCAAGCGAGTAACTGCCGGTAATGGCTACGGGCGAAATATCTACATTGCCTTCCACTGATCCCTGCTCGTTTAATGTTTTCCTGAATGTCTTTAACTCTTTACCATTGGGCTGAAGGAACTTTAATTTTAAAGGAACTTCTCCCGGTGATTTCCAAACCGGGTCACGAACAATCACTGAAAAATTCACTCTTTCTCCCGGCCGGTAAATATCTCTTTCAGCATAAATAAAAGCATCCAGTCCTGTGCTGTTGCTTCGCTTACCGCCCGCATCAAATCTTGATAGCTCAACTTTAGTGCTTTTGAATGGCAGGTAATTAAAATCGTCTGCCGTTTTAGCAATTATCATTGCAGGACGAAATCCTGCAAACTCCTGCCTGGTATAATTAATTTCCGCCACACCTTGTGTGTTGGTAGCGCCCGTACCTAATAACTGATTATTGCTTCCATACACAAACAGGTTTACGCCGCTTATTGGGGAAGCAGATTTAATTGAGTTGGCAAAAACTACCATTTTATCATTTCCTTCTTTAGCTATCAAGCCGATATCTGAAACTGAAATAAACCGGCTGTCCCTTATCCAATAATCTTTATTTGAACGAATGGAGATATGATAGATGCCCTTAAAATCAGGGAGCCGGTCGGCTATATTAAAAGTGAACAAATTACTTTGTCCGTATTTTGGCAACAGGCTTGTTTCAATTTCTTTTTCATAAATAACATCGCCAAATGTAGCGTCACCTTCATCTTCATAATAGGTGTTTTCATTGTTTGCGGAAGTCTCACGGGGATTATATCCATAGTGCCCGGCAGCTATTAAATTATTTTCATAAATTCTTGAGATGAGTACTTTTACTTTTGGAACGTTTGTCAGCTTCACTTCTATGTTCTTCAAACCTTGTACGGATAAATAAAGAGCTTTACTATTTACAAAACTTATTGATGGCTCCAGCGCTCCAAAGGCAAAGTTGTTGAAATAAGCATCCTTTAATACACCACCTATTCGTCCGCGTAATCCTTTGGCTATATTAAGCTCGTAACTTTTGGCCATATCGAAATTTTCACTGCTGATCATGAATCCATCTTCAGTTAATTCCACTGTAAACTTTACTGCAGGCTTAAATGAAACAGAAGATGTGAGATTTGCCAATATCACAGGCTGACTTGTTTTTACTGATATTGTTCCTGTACTACCATTATGCTCCGATAAAACATCATTGATGTTTAGTATAAAAGGTGATGGTATAATTGACTTTATTTCAAAAGCCTCTTTAGTTACATTAGAACCACCTTCGGGCGACAAGCCTTTATCTACAAATATTTTTGAATCGTAATCCTTGTCATCAGCTTTTACATGTAACAGCCGGACTGTTATCTTGGTATTGGGTGATAAAGTTTGCAGCATAAAATCAGTTGCTTTACCATTCACTTCGAGCTTCAGCTTTTCTTTTAATGCAGCAGGATTTACAGGGTAATTAAAATAAAGTTCGATTTGAGGAACAGCAATATTGGTGTTTTCATCCTGCAATACCCAGGCGATATTATTCGATTCAAGATTAAGATCAGGTGTTCTGAAAACAACATTATCACTATTTTCAAGCCGTCCGAATTTTGAATGACCTAATATGTCTTTATGAAGGATAGCCTTAAATGATGTAGCCGGAGGCAAGGGCCGTGATGGGGAAAATACCAGTTCATCAGGGCGCTCCCATCGAAAGTGTCCTTTAATCGCCGGTTCAAAACTGACAAATTCAGTAGAATCCCAGCGGTTCAGCATCGAGTCAGGAACCAGGGCCTCGCTAAAATGGAAACTTAGATTTCCAAGTTGTGGCACTTCGTCTTTAGCAGTGGTAACATCCAGGCTTACTGCTGATCTGTTGCAGGAAAGGCTTACAAGCAGCATTGCTGCAGTAGCAAACAAATAAACATTCTTACGCATAATGTTAATTTAGGAGTATTCGGGGGTTATATTGTCAAACGATATTTATGAAGGAAGTCCCATCCAAATTATGAATTAATTTTTATGAGGTTTTTGGTTTTACATAATTCATAACAAGTAAGTGTTTTTTGAACCACGGAGACAGGGAGGCACAAAGGAACACGAAGTCTATTTTACCAAAAGCTTTAGTATAAGCTTTGTGTTCCTTTGTGCCTCCCTGTCTCCGTGGTTCAATAACATTTAGTAAGGTTAGCTTAAATTTAACCATGCATAATTTTCAATTTATAATTGATTTGATGTAAACTTATTATTTTAACAGCCGGATGGAATGCCTGATTATGCCGACTAAAAAATTTAATGTAAAAACTTTAATTAAGAAAACACTTCTTACAGTTGTTTCCATTGTTATCTTATTCTTTCTTCTGAATTTTATATTTCCACTTCCTGACAAGATCGAATATTCAACTATCATCACAGACAACAAGCACGAAGTAATACATGCTTATCTTACCAGCGACCAAAAATGGCGGATGAAAACGGAACTTGCAGAGATCTCACCGTTGCTTAGGAAAACGATCATAGAAAAAGAAGACAAGTATTTTTACTACCATCCGGGCATAAATCCTTTTGCCATAATGAGAGCATTTGCCAAGAATATTCTTCACTTAAAAAGAACCTCTGGAGCATCCACTATCACCATGCAGGTAGCAAGGGCAATAGAACCAAAGAAAAGAACCTGGCTGAATAAAACAAGAGAAATGTTCAGGGCTATTCAACTTGAAGGTAAGTATTCAAAAGATGAGATTATGCAACTCTATCTTAATCTTGTTCCATACGGAGGTAATATCGAGGGAGTGAAATCCGCGTCACTGCTCTACTTTAACAAATCGCCCGATCATTTGTCGCTTGCTGAAATTACAGCGTTGTCAATAATTCCTAACCGCCCCTCCTCTCTGGTAATCGGGAAAAACAATGGCCGTATTTTAATCGAAAGAAATAAATGGCTGATAAGGTTTGCCAAAGAAAAAGTTTTCACCAATAAAGAAATTGAAGATGCCTTGCATGAACCACTTACAGCAAGCCGAGGATCTGTACCACAATTGCTGCCCCAGCTGTCTAACAAACTTAAAAGACAAGGCGGCGATATTATAAACACCTGTATTGAATTAAATACACAACTGAAAGTAGAAAAGCTGGTGCAGGACTATGTACGGTTTTTATATTTTAAAAATATCAGGAATGCTGCGGTGGTGGTGATAGATAACAGCTCGCATAAAATTATTACCTATGTTGGTTCTGCTAACTTTTTAGATACTGTTGATGCCGGCCAGGTTAATGGCGCTGCTGCAATAAGACAACCAGGCAGCACTTTAAAACCTTTACTTTATGGCTTGGCAATAGATGCCGGCCTGATGACACCACAATCTGTAATGACAGACATAGCAATTAACTACCAGGGTTATGCGCCAGAAAACTACGACAGGAAGTTCAATGGATATATTACCCTGGAATATGCACTGGAACATTCTCTTAATATACCGGCTGTAAAAACCCTTCGTTTGGTAGGAAAGAATACACTGGTGCAAAAACTAGGTGATTGTGACTTTCAGCAAATAAAAAAAGACCAGGCAAAATTAGGATTGTCTATGATATTAGGCGGTTGTGGCGCCAGCCTGGAAGAATTGACTGGCTTGTATTCCAGCTTTGCAAGAGAAGGGGTTTATATAAAACCTGCACTTACCCAAATCAGTTATATGCAGCCGAAAAAAAGAATATTATCAACGGCTGCTACTTTTATGATAAATGAAATTCTGTCAAAAGTCAATCGTCCGGATTTTCCATTGAACTGGCAAAGCACGGAACGTATGCCAAAGATTGCCTGGAAGACAGGAACTTCTTATGGACGTCGTGACGCATGGAGCATAGGTTATAACAAAAAGTATACGGTAGGTATCTGGGTTGGCAATTTCTCAGGATTAGGCATCCCTGAATTAAGCGGCGCCAATATTGCTACACCCTTGCTTTTTAAAATTTTCAACAGCATAGATTATGACAGTGATGAGGAATGGTTTCAGCAACCCAAAGATTGTGATACTCGGATGGTTTGTTCTGAAACTGGATTAGTGCCAAATTCAGCATGCACGGATTTGCGGATGGATTATTTTATTCCGCTTGTTTCATCAGTCAGCAAATGCAATAATATGCAGGAAGTAATGGTGTCATCAGATGATAAGATTTCTTATTGCAAAAACTGTATGCCGGAAAATGGTTATAAAAAAAGAATGTTCAGGATCATAGCTCCGGAGATGCAAAGTTATTTTGAAGAAAAAAGAATGGCTTATAATAAGATCCCGCCTCATAATCCCGATTGTGAAAAGATATTTAGTGAAGGGTTGCCTCAAATTACTTTTCCTTCAGATAATTCAGAATACCTTATCAGTAAAAAAACTCCTGAACCTTTGCAGCTAACCTGCAATGTAAGTGGTGATGTAAATAAAGTGTTTTGGTATATCAATAACAAGTTTTATAAATCAACACCTACAGGCACTAAACAATTTTTTATTCCTGAAGAAGGCCCCGTAAAAATTTCCTGTACCGATGATAAAGGCAGGAATAAGGATATATGGATTACAGTGAAGTATGTGAATCTTTAAAGCCAGGTGTAATGGTTAATGGTTAATTATTAACGGATAATATTAAAAAGTTGAAGATGAACTTAAATAACCTAAGGCTTTCCGTTAATCATTAACCATTAACCATTATACCTATTTCTTCTTCACACTCCCAGCGCCGCTTACATTCTGACTTACATTGGTAGCATTGCCTTTATACGAAACTGCACCTGCGCCGCTTACATGTGCATCAAGTTTTACACTGGCATATACTTCAGCATCTCCGGCACCTGAGATAACCACTTTTGTATTTTCCGAAAGCAAGTCATAACAATGAGCATTGGCAGCACCACTTAAATCCAGGTCGAAATCTTTTGTTTCACCTTTAAGATTAACAGTTCCGCTTCCAGAGATCTCTACTTCCAGAGCCGGTGCATCTACATCCAATTTTATATCACCTGCACCACTCACGTGCATTTTCATATTTTCACCATTAGTAATTTTTCCCTGTCCGATGATATCGCAGGCGCCGGAGACATTGATGCTTTTAAAAAGAGGCGCCGTTACATAAACACGCATGTCACCAGTTGGATCCAGGTTATAACCATCCCTTGTTTTTATAATAAGATTGTCACCCTCCTGTTTAATTTCTACATATTGAATCAGGTTTTCGTCCGTTTCAATCTGTATCTTTTTCACATCACCCTGCGAAACATTTACTTTCATGGCGCCACGTACATCTACCCTGCTAAAAGATGATACTACACGTTCTTCTCTTTCAATGTTACCATTTCCCTGTATTCGTTTACCACCTGCAAAACGACAGGAAGCAAGCATGGAAGCAGTTATTAACATCATTAAAACTATTTTTTTCATGCTATGGGTTTGTAACAAAATTTGATAAAATTAAATCATAATCCAAATAATAATTATAAGTGGTAAAACAGGTAATGCCATGTTAAACGTAATATCGCTATCAGCCGTCAGCTATCAGCAATCAGCAGATTACCGCATAGTATATTTCTTCCTGGTTAACAAAGTAGTACCAAAAAAATTATCCTGAAATTCTAAAATCCCTTAATCCTGATCTATTTTCGCAGTTAACCGCAGAATTTGTATGCAAGTAAAGATTAATTGGTGGGAGATAATTTTTTATTCGTTTTCTCTGGTAACAATTATTCAGTTATTTTATTACCTGTTTTTTTTTAGAAGGCTGGCATTCTTTGTTCCTAAACAAAAAGAAAAATCACAACAGCATCCATTAAGCGTAATAGTGTGTGCCAGGGATGAAGCGGCAAACCTGGCAAAAAATCTTCCGGGAGTTCTTGTACAAACTTACCCCACCACGCATGAAGTAATTGTAGTGAATCATAACAGCCAGGATGAAACAGCTTATTTCCTGGAAGGATTGAAAAAAACTTTTAAAAACCTGCAGGTAGTTAACCTGACACAAGAAGCTAAGGGCATTCCCGGAAAGAAATATCCTTTATCAATTGGTATTAAGGAGGCCAAGCACGAAATCATCCTGCTCACTGATGCTGATTGCGTACCTGCTTCTGAATTCTGGATGCAAAAAATGCAGGATGCTTATCATGATGGAATTGATATCGTACTTGGTTATGGGGCTTATTATAAGAAACCAGGACTATTGAATAAGCTGATCCGTTTTGATACCTTTCATTCAGCGCTGCAATACCTGTCTTACGCCATGGCAGGAATTCCGTATATGGGTGTCGGGAGAAACCTGTCTTATAAAAGAGCGCTTTTCTTTAAGCATAAAGGATTTTCATCTATCAATCATGTGGCCAGCGGGGATGATGACCTTTTTATAAGCCTGGTTTCCGATAAACAAAATACCACCGTTGTTATAGACGAGGAGGCTGTTACATTATCGGAACCACGTAGAACTTTCAGCAGTTGGATGCGTCAGAAAAACAGGCATTACACTACCGGTAAATTTTATAAGCCGGTTCATAAGTTCTTATTGGGATTGTATTCTATAACACACTTTTTATTCTATCCTCTTTTTATAGCAAGCATGTTTATTTATGATTGGAGAATAGTGCTGGCAGTCTTCCTGGTAAGATTTATTCTGCAGGCAATTATTTACTACAAAAGCATGCAAAAGCTGAATGAGAAGGATTTATTCGCATGGTGGTGGCTATTTGATATGTGGATGTTTTTTTATTACCTCATTTTTGCAAATTCATTATGGAAAAAGCCACGCCAAAACTGGAACTGATCCTTCGATACTTCAGCGAATTTTCTCCGCACCAGTTGGAACAATATGCGGCATTGAAAGATTTGTATAAAGAATGGAATGCCAAAATAAATGTTATCTCCAGAAAGGATATTGATAGCCTGTATGAAAAGCATGTGCTGCACTCGCTAAGCATTGCAACGCTTGAAGGTTTTAAACCAGGTACAAACATTCTTGATATTGGCACCGGCGGTGGCTTTCCCGGCATCCCGCTGGCTATCTTTTATCCTGAAATATCATTTTATCTTGCTGACAGCATCGGAAAAAAAATAAAGGTAGTAGAAGAAGTAGTTGCAGCATTAGGCTTAAAAAATGTAATTGCCCAACATACCCGGGTTGAAGATATAAAAAACAAAAAATTTGATTTTACTATCTCAAGGGCCGTTGCGCCACTAAAGGACCTCTGGAATTGGAGTAAACCTTTACTGCGTAAAAATGCAGCAACAGGTAAAAACTTAAATACCGATACGGGTAACTTACAGGAGGGCAGCATACTATCTGGCCTTATTTGCCTTAAGGGCGGTGACTTAAAACAGGAGATAGCCGAAAGCGGTACAAGGGTGAAAATGACCGAAATTTATAACATCTTCCAACTGGAATCCTTCAGGGAAAAATATATAGTGTATGTGAAAGCATAGAGCTGTCAGCGGTCAGCAGTCAGCTATCAGGAAATCCAATCCCGGATAAGCTTTCTCCTGATACCTGACTGCTGACAGCTGATGGCCAAATTACCACAAAGTAGTATTTGCACACTATAGGAATAGCCTCATCTTTGTTTAAATATACATTATGGATATAAAAGTATGCATCGTGGATGATAATGACGATATACGCACAGCCCTGGAAGAAATTGTTTTTATGACAGATGGATATAAGCTGGCAGGAGGATTTTCGAGTGGTGAAGAAGCTCTTGAAAAGTTGCTCCATTTACATCCGCAGGTTGTACTGATGGATATAAACCTGGGTGGCATCAGCGGGATAGAATGCGTAAGGCGGCTAAAACCTCAAAACCCGGAGATTCTTTATATGATGTGTACTGTTTATGAAGAAGATGAAAAAATATTTGAAGCATTGAAAGCTGGTGCCAATGGATACATTCTCAAAAAAACTTCCCCCAAAAAATTATTGGAAGCAATTAGTGAATTGAACGAGGGGGGAGCACCAATGAGCAGCCAGATCGCACGAAAGGTTGTAGCTACTTTTAGAAATAAAGCAGTTGTAGAAGAAAATCCGGATGCAGCATCATTAAGAACTTTGTCAAACCGCGAAAAAGAAATTTTGGAATGGCTGGCCAAGGGAATGTTATATAAGGAAATTGCTGCGCAGTTATTTATCAGTCCGGAAACAGTTCGTAAGCATGTGTATCATATTTATGATAAACTGCATGTAAATAATAGGATCGAGGCTGTTAACAAATATTTTAACCGCTAGGATTGTTTTGCTTTTGCTATCAGCGGTCAGCTATCAGGACGCTAATATGTAATGAATTTCCTCCTGATTGCTGATAGCTGACTGCTGATAGCAAAAGTGACAATTTAAGATTGACATAACCCTAGTCAAATTTAAAAATTACCACAAAGTGGGTATTGTGAAGCCTGGTGCTGTTATCTATCTTTGCTTCAGGTTGGATGTATCTGCAAATATTATTAATCATTAACCTTATCTTTTGCCTATTCCCCTAACCTTTTAAGCAATCAGACATTTTAACCATGAGCCTTAAACAACTTGCCGCTTCAAATTGAAGCGGCTTTTTTTCTTTCAAGTATGAGCTGTGAGGTACGACCTACACTTAAAAAAAGGTGACACTTTTATAGATTTTAAATTGTAAACACCCACCGGGTAATGTCTTTAAAAAGTAGCAACGTTGAATATGGCTAATCTAAATGAGGGACGACCTGTGAGGTCTCTAAAGACCTCACAGGTCTTGAATAAGGACACAGCCACCATCCCAGACCTGTGAGGTTTTTAGAAACCTCACAGGTCGTTACCAATTTTAATCAGCAGCAAAAACTTATCATTGAACTTAATGACATTGCCCTTCGGGATTACATAACTTTTTCATGATCTTTGATACTCTTAAAATTATTATACCTCATACCTCACTGCTCATACCTACTTTACCACATTATCCACCTGATTAATATCCGCCAAACGTTTGGTTGGATCAATTTCTATTGCAGTTAAATCAGTTATTTTGTGAGATGTTTCAATAACATAAGTGCGGTCCGTCCACTTCCAGGGAGTATATACTTTGCGCGGAATAGGGTATTCTTCCGGCTTCTGACCAAACATAAGATACATGGGAATATAATGAAGTTCTTTTGAACCATCCTTAAAACTCAGCTGAAGATCAATAGGCATGGGCACTTCTCCAAGGTTTCTAAGTCTGATAAGCGTTTTACCACTTTCTTCCCATAAACTGTCAATCCCGTAATTAATAACCTTCGTAGTATTGATCCAGTATTCACGATACCAGTCCAACTTCATACCGCTGACCTTTTCTGCCACCCTTATAAAGTCATTTGCATTGGGATGTTTAAAACGCCATATACGATAATATTCAAGCAGTATCTTATCTCTTACTGCTGCGCCTATTATATAACCCAGTTGCTCTAAAAAAACTTCGCCTTTTCTGTAAGCACCATTGGCGTAAGCGTAATTAGTATTGTAATGATCCGCATGGGTGGTCAATGGTTCTTC
>JAABUK010004415.1_pt1 | contig 22874 bp, 29 predicted proteins | sample 5559141 | NCBI WGS metagenome assembly JAABUK01 (sample SAMN10711869, study PRJNA513367) | rock metagenome | isolation source: Antarctica rocks | place: Antarctica: Victoria Land, Pudding Butte nord | collected 2016-01-03
CCTTCTTTGCGGCCACCAAGGTGGGCACGTCGTTGGTGACGGGCAGGTCGAGCTGCGCCACCCGGTTGTTTGCCAGCACATGGGCAGCGACCTGGGCGTGAGCGGTCGTGGTCGTCCGTCCCGGGGCGATCACGGTGCCTGGCCCGAGCGTCCGTGAGAACGCGTCGAGCGCCGCCTTGTGCTGGACGTCTGTGACCGACGCCCGGTCATCGAGGCCGCCGGCAAGCGCGAGCGCCACCTGGGCGCGCGGGGCCTCGTTCGAGGCGCCGAGCGTGATGTCGACCAGGGTCGACACGGTGTCTGCCCACGTCTTGGCGGCGGCACGGTCGGCCAAGATCGGTGACGCCTCGAGCAGCGCACCCGATGCAGCGCTGGCCACTGCGATCGTGAAGCCCGTGCCGCTGACTGCGATGGTGACACGGAGGTCGTTGCCCCACTCACCGGGATTCTTGGCGAACACGGTGAACGCCACGTCGCCGGGGATGGCGGAGCCAGCCTGGTCGAACACCGGCACCGACGCCAGCGCAGCAGCAGGGCCCACGGCGCGGGAGCAGTAGACGGTCGAGGCGCCCTCGTTGAAGGCCGTCTCGACCGCGTCTGAGCCGGTGTCGAAGCTCTGGCGGCTGCCGAACGCCGCGAGCTTCGCGGCGGGGGACCTGACCGCCACGGCCTGGCCGACCGGCCCCCTCTCAAAGACGCCCTCGACGAACGCGGTGGCGATGTCTGTCGGCGACTGGCGGGGCGGGTTGGAATCGACGGCTTCGACGATCGGTCCGTAGCTCATCAGGAGGCCTCCTCGGGCTCGGTGGTGTCAGCGGACGGGGCAGCCGCCGCGGCGTTGTCGGCACGACCCCTTTCGACTAGGTCGAGCAGCGGTCCCTTGTTGAGATCCTTGTGGTCGAGACCGAGCCCTTCGGCGACCTGGTGGAGCTCCTCGGCGGTCATGCCGTCGTAGGCCTTCTGAGCCTTCGTGACGATCAGCGCGCCGGAGGCGACGAGCGCCTGGTTATGCGGGTGGTCGAGGTCGGCGTCGCCGGTCTCGTTGGGTGCGAGCACCCGCCCGGTGTCGATGTCGACAGGGAGCGGCAGCCCGTTGGTGACGGGAGTGAGCATCGGGTGCTCCTTTCGGTTGGGGGCGGTTCGGCTAGTCGATGGGGTCGAGGTCCACAAGCACATCTGCGACGTCGACGTCCGGAGCGATCGGCACATTCGGATCGTCGGGCGGAGTGCCGGTCGGGCCGGCGCTGGCCGCCACGATGTTTGGTATGTCGACGACGAACCGGACCCGTGCGCCGCCCAAAGTGCGGCGAGCGTTGGGTTCCGTCTCGTCGTAGTCCTCCCCGACGTAGGTCAGCCCATTGGCGCCGAACCCTTCGAGGTCAGAGTGGTGCATGAGGCAGGCGCGGACCGCGGCGCCGTAGTAGCCCGCAAGGTCGAGCGGGGACACGTCGCCACCGGTATCGGTGTTGCCGCCATCGACCAGTACCGCAACGGAGAGCCGCCAGGCGCCGCGGTGGATGCCGTCGCCGTCCTTTAACGGTGCGGCGTCCGTGCCGCTGGACACGGCCACGAGCGCGGGGAACTCGTCTTCGGGCCACTTCTCGATCGACTCGCCCGACTTGCGCCACGAAGCGATCACGGGCAGGGTGCCCGACGGCAGCCCAACCCGCCGTTCCACGGTTGCGAGGTAGAGCGGAAGCCACCGCTGCAGCACACTGGTGGCGGCGGTCCCGAGACTGCCGGGGATAAAGATCGGGCCAAGGTCGGTCACAACAGCTCGCCGGTGAGCGCGAACCGCTGGATCGTCTTGACGATGGCGGTCCGGGCGCCGCCATCGAGGTCGAAGATCTTGCGCTGCGGAATCCCGGCGTGCGGTGCCCCGTGCTGGTGAATGCCGGCGTAGGGGACGGTGGTGCCAAAGAGCAGCCAGCTGTCGGTGGCCACGAGCTGCTGACCGGCACCACCGATTTTGGACACCGATCCTTTCAATGCCCCGGAGCGGTCGAGGATCCGCGAACCGGACCCCTCGAGGGCGCGCTGTGTGAGGGTCGTCTCAGCCAGTGGCGCCCAGCCGGGCCCCTGCTGGGAGAACCGTCTGGCGCTCGAAGCCGCAAGGAGCTCTGCAACCTTGAGCAGTGCGGGGCGCATGTTGTCGGCACGGGAGCCGATGCGCAGCAGGTCGCGCGAGACTTGTTTGTCGCCGGCGACGTCGGCTTCGATGCGCATCAGTAGACCCGCCGCAGATCGCGGTAGTCGTAATCCTCGTCATATGGAGGGGGAGGGAACATGTGGATCGGCAGCGGGCCTGCGCCGCCCACGGAGTCGCCGCCGCCGCCGACACCGGATTCGGCTACGGCCTCGATCAAGCGCTTGAGCCGGCGCTCGTACATCCGTTCGTACTGGGCGTAGGGGGACTGGCCGGCCTGGACCTGCTCGGGGTAGTAGGTCAGCTCGACCAGCATGGCGGCGCCGAGCGCGCAGATCGCTCTGGCGGAGTCGCGCTGACCGCCGTCGGCAGGATCGCCGCCGATCGCGTCGCCGATCTCCGAGGCGGCCTGGCCGATGAGGTGCGCGCACTGCACGTCGGTCACCCGGGTGTTCTGGGTGAACTCGCCGAGCTCTTTGCCGTAGATGTCCTTGGTGCGGGCGCGCAGCAGCGCGGCAACCTCGGGATTGGACGGCAGCGCGGTGAACGCGAGGGCGGGAAGGACGACGAGCTGGTCGGTGAAAGTCGTGTTCGCGGCGGCTGGGTCACCGAGATCCCAGGTGAGCGTGTACTCGGTGCTCGCCTCGACGATTGGTGCGGCGGCGCGCGCGGCGCGGTAGACGCCGGCGCCCGGGTCGGTGCCTGACGACAGTTCGACGATGCCGGCGGTGGAGCGGGCGATGGCGGCGGTGCCGGTGTTGTCGTCGACGGTGAGGGCTACCTGGCCGACGAGGCCGGTGGGGACGCCTTCGAGGGTCGCTTCGAACGGTTGGCCGGAGCGGGCTGTGACCATGCGACCTCCTTTCGAGGACGGGGTGAGGCGCTAGTGGGTTTGGCGCAAAGCAGCCACGGACAGACGGTTAGGCCAATCCGTTAGGCAAAGAACTGTTCGAGGGTGACGGAGCCGTCAAAGGTGGCGACCGTGCCTTCCATCTGGACCTGTAGGTGCGTCCATTCTTGGGTAGCCTCCTGCCACGCTTGGCCGTAGGTGTCGAAGAGGTGGTTGGAGTTGGTGGGGACAGGGCTTACGTCGGCCTGGCCGACAGAGCAACGATCGCGGCCCGCGGCGCGAGTGGCGACGGCGAGGTTCATGGTCGCGGAGATGGCGTAATCGACGGGATCGGCAGGCGCGGCGAGAAAAAGGCCGGTGCCGGAAGCGCCGCCGGTGCCGTCCGTTTGGATGTGGTTGGGCGCGATCGCGGTCCCGGCGGACTGCTGGGTACGGTTGACGTGACGCTCCATGAAAACGTCGGAGCGGCTCATAGGCCGCACGACGAGCGACCGGCCGACAGTCTCGCCGTTGACGATGAAAGTGCCCTCGGCAGTCAACCGGAGGGCGCGCGCGGTGCCGTCGATAGGGATGACGAAGCTGTTGACGTTGTTCAGGCGGAACGTGGCACCGCCCCGTGCCCACCGCCGCCGGTCGCGCCTGTTCGCTGCGAGCACCCCTGCACTGGTCACCTGGATGTCGTGCAGCAGTTGCGACCCGGCTGGGATCGCCGCGCGCCCACCCCCGGTCTGGGGGTTCGCGGCCAGCGTGTTGCCCGCCACGTCCGTCGTGCCCTGGAGCCGGGTCACCGCCCCGGCCGAGTCCACCACCACCTGGTCAATCCGGTTGTTCACCGCCACCGGGATCGCGCTCAGCACAGTGGGGGCCGGCACGGTGCGTACCAGCACCCCGGCGGCGTTGGTCACCCACACGACCCCCGCCGCGACCGTGACCTGCGAGGCCGAGTCGACCGTCAGCGCACAATCTGTCGCCCTGAGCACACCGGCCTGGAGCGCGTCGCCCGACTCCAACCGCTGCGGACTACCGAGATCCTCAGGCACTAGCCGACCACCACGACGCGATACAGCTTGCCGGTCGCGGGCGCCTGGGCGAAGTCGATCCGGACAGTGTTCGACGTCGGACGCTTCACATCCGTCAGCACATACAGGTCGGCGGCGGAGTCATAGACCTGCACATGGACATCGGTGGTCCCGAGGTTGTGCGTCACCGTGAACTGGGTCGTAGTGGCGTTGCCGACGATGTCGCCCGCGTACTTGGCGGTGCCGGTGGCGGGCGTGTTGAGCCGCGAGAACGTGATCGCCGTGGTGTTAAGCGTCCCGCCCTGATCGGCCGTCGACACATACACCGCATCCGCCAGCGTCGCCCCCTGCTCCACCGCCACCAGAGCGCCCGGGATCTCAGTCCACGAGTCGAAGTCCGCCACCCTCGTCCAGGTGCCCGCAGCGACGAGATAGACCCCGTTCTCAGCCGGTGCGGTCTGCGCACGGACCAGCACACGGTCACCCGCAACCAGGGCGATCCCGTCGATCGTCTGCGGCCCAGAGAGCGCCACCTGGCCGGTCGTCGCGGCCTTCACCGAAGGCTTCGTGTCAAGCCCCGCGATAGCGTTGGTCACCTGCCCGACCGTCGCGCCATCGGAGGCCGCGACACCGTCCGCCAAGCCGGTCAGACGCTGACCATTCAGACCGACTGCGCCGGTCGGCGAAGCGATCGTGTCCAGCCGCGTGCTGCCAGGCAGCGCCTGAGCAACACCGGTGCCCAACGTGCGCATCGACCCGACGTTTGCGCCAGCGTCGACCGGGGCCGCGTTGCCCGGTAGCGCCTGAGTGGCACCGGTGCCCAACGTGCGCAGCGATGGCGTGCCAGCCGCGCCGTCCTTGTTCGCCGCCGCCACATCGGTGTCGACGATCGTGGCGTCCTGAATGTCGGCCGACGTGATCAGGCCGGACTGGATGATCTGAGTGACGCCGAGCAGGCGCGCCTTCACCTCACCCGAAGTGGTGTTCTGCCAAATCTGGCCCTCAAACGGTGTAGCCGGGTCTGTCGCCAACTGCTGCAACCCAGCGTTCAACAGCTGGTTGCCGGTCAGGTCGAGGTGCTGGAGGACGGGGAAACTCATACCAGGCGGGCCTTCCCTAGGAGTGGGGTTGAAAAGGACAGGACGGTCTGATTGGCCGTCGGGTGCGAGACGCCGCCATAGATGACGGTCCCGGCACTGTCAACGACAGTCACGAGCGCCGGGTAGCGGCCGAGTTGGTGGTCAATGACCCACAACGCCGAAGCCACAGACTGCTCGAACGCGAAACCGGCGATGCTGCCCGGGAGACGCGGAAGGACTATGGATCGAGTGCGTCCAGATGCGGTCATCGGCGCTCCTCTCGATCAAAACTTCGAAATGCGGCGCCCTGAGTCGAACAGGCCCCCCGCCTTCTGGGCAGGAGTTCCACATCGCCGCGGGAACAGCTAGGCAGAGAGCTTCTCCAGGCCGTCCACGACACCCTGGCGCGGCTCGCCGTCGGTGACCTCCTGCTCAGCAGCCAGGATCCGGATCGCGAGATCAGGATCATCGGCCGCAAGCGCGACCGTGGCGTCGACATCGAGTCGACCATCCCGAACATGGGCAGCCAACTCCTCATCTGAGGCCTCCGACGCCTTGAAGGCGACCGGAGCGGGGCCGATCTTCGCGAGGGCCTTACTGACCCCCGACCGGGGCTGATCGCCCTGAGCGACAGTGTCCGCCGCCAGGATCCGCTCGGCCAACACCGGGTCATCCCCGGCCAACACGACCGTGTCCTTGATGCTGAGCTTGTTGGCCTTGATGTGCTCGATCAGCGCCTCGTCGTTGGCGGCCGCGACGTTGAAGGACACCGCGGCGACCGGCACGCTCGGAACCGCCTCGACGGCGGCATCGAGATTGCCGGGCACCGCCACCCCGGTCGTAAACGGTGTGCGTACGGCCACACCACTCCGCAGCGGCGCCGACCCGGGCTTCTGGACCGCCTCGAGGTCCACCAGACGGTCGAACTCCGCCTTCGGGAGATTGTCGATGACGTCGCCGAACCTTGCCTCCCGCCGAACACGGAGGGGCTTGTCGACGCCGGGGACCTCCTGCTCCACAAAGTAGGAGACCCCGGCGCACTTGACCTCGGCCGCCGGCATCAGGCGATCCCCCTGATCTCCATGTAGGCGTAAGGGTCGGTCACGTACATCGACGGCGAGATCGACCACTGGTACCAGGTCCGCTGGCGGCCGCCGTCGGCGACGCCCTCGGCCTCGACCTCCTCCGTGAGGGGGAACTCGTTGCGCCACTCGCCGACCATGCCGGCCGCGTACAGTCGTGCGCGGCCTGCGGTCTGGCGGGGTGACACGAACCGCTCGGTGATCCCGGCCGAGGCCAACACCGAGTCGACGTTGTCGGCCCCGTACACCTGGACCAGCGACGCATTGTCGTTGGGGTGCAGCACGATCCCGTTGAGGACCACACCGCGCTCCTCGAGATCGACCGCGTTCTGTGCGGCGATGATGTCGGCCAAGGGCAGGTTGATGCCCGACCGGTTGAGCTGGGTGACCGCGGCCGCCGTCGACCACGACTGGCCGGTGCGAAACCGGGTCTGCGCGGTCGCGACCGCATCCAGCTCGGCGAGCGCCATCTGGTCCGTCTTGTGGATGATGGTGTTGCCGGTCTGGCGGATGTAGCGAGCCAGGAGCGCCGTGTCGTTGCGCAGACGGGCCTCCCGGGTCACATACCACTTGCCGCCGATCTTGCGCGGACGAGCGACCATCGGCTGGCCCCGCAGAAACGTCATCAGGGGGAACACCGCTCCGGGCGCCACCTCCTGAACGTCGCGCTCGGCGTAGAGGTCGGACAGGACCGCGTTGGGCTGCTCGAACAGCACGGCGCCACCCTGGATGTTGCCGGCCGGAGTGAAGATCCGGTCGGTGAACATCCGCTGCTGGGCGATGTCGGCGATGTCGCGGGTGATCCGTGTCGGCTGAGCCAACAGCTCGTCGATCGTGATCAGGGTGCCCGAGACCGTGGGCGGTCCGAGCGGGTATGCCACAGGTGATGCAGGCATCAGTTACTCCTTCCCGCTCAGTAGAGCCGGATCATGGCGTCGGCGTTTGCCGCCGCGCCGGTGAGGGCCTTGCCGACAGCTTTGCCGGCGGCAAGGGGGATGACCTTGCCGGCCGCCCCTACTTCGACCTCTTGGCCGAACGTGATGGCTGCGCCCGCGGTGATCGGGCACACCGTGCCCGGACCGAAGAGCGGAACCTTGTCGCCGATGTTTGGGCCGTCGTAGGCGAACACGCCGACACCGCGCACGCCGGCGGCGCACGTTGCGACCTTGACGTTTCCGCCGCCAGCGGAAGTCGACAGCAGCGGGCCCGACTCGATGTCGGCCGAGATGTCGGCAAACGTCTTTCCGACCACCGCGGCCGTAGCCTGCCCGGTGAGCGGCTGGTCCGGCTCGTAGTAGGGGATGCACTCGGGCATCGGTCAGTCCTCCTTGGCGTTGAGCTCGGGGATCAGCCCGGTGCCCTGGTTTGCGGGGGCGTCATCTGCGGGAGCGAGGCCCTGCTCGGTGACCGGAATCAGGCCAGGTGCGAGGCCGCCATCCTCGACCGGGGCGGTGAGCATCCGCTCGGTGCCTTCGGGGTCGGTGCCGAGCAACGTGGCGTAGTGGTCACGCCGCGCCGGCGGGATACGGCCCGTCGAGATCGCCTCGTCGAGCACGCGGCTGCGGTGTGACCGCACCTGCTGCGCACGGGCGGTCTGGCCGTCCTGGGCGCCAGAGCGGAGGCCGGCCAACGTCTCGGAGTCGATCAGCGTCATGCCCTCGGGCACCTGCGACGCCGCTACGGGCTCGGGCTCCTCGACCTCCTCGACTTCATCATCCTCGTTCGACACAGTCGGGTCGGCCAGCTCGGCGACCTGCGCGCGGCGGGCCTCGATCTGGTCGTCGGTAGCGTCCTCGGGCAAGCCGAGCAGCGCCAGTTCCTCGGGGGTCATGCGTCCCTCCTCGGGATCGTTGTCGTTGCTCGACCGCGACGCGGCCGTTGGTCGGTCGTCCTTCGACGGACGGCCAAGATTGGAGGCCAGCACCCGCTGGCCAGAAGTTGGGGGTGCAGCGGTCTGGACCGCGTCGGGCTGCGCAGCGGCGGGCAGGTCCACGAACGTCTCGCGCACGCGGATCGGGGTGTCGAACGTCACCGCGTCCGCACCGTCGGTGGTGAACGGCACCCGCCACAGGCCGCCCTCGTCGTCGTCGACGATGATCTCTGGCGGGTCGACGCGGATGTCGCGGGCCCACCACCAGTAGGTGTCGGTGCCCGGGAACGACTGGTCGTCAGTCGCCCAGTCGAAGTTGAAGCGGTCACGGACCAGGCCGATCGACACCGAGGTCGCGGCCGGAGCGATTGAAGGTGGCACAGTGCTCCTTGCTCCCGCAGCCTGCGCGGGGTCGAGTGCGGCCGGCCCATTGGAGGCCAGAGAGATCAGGTCTTCGAGGTCGGTGATGCCCGGGCCGAACACGCCGAGGAGCGAGACGGCGGTCAACACCATCGAATAGTGCTTGCCGGCCTCGGTCGTGATGTCGCCCCGCCACTCACCGGACCGGTTGGGGTACAGCGACGGCATCCCTTCGGCCAGCCATGCCGGCACGTCGACCATGTCGCCCAGCAGCACCGCACCCTCGTTGGCGGTGCGGAGGTTGATGATCCGGCCAAAGACCGGGGCGGCGTCGTCAAGCTCGGCGAACGGATCGACGACCTGGGCGGTGCCGTTGACGGTCGAGGTGTGGCCGAGCTTGATGCGCGGCACGATGATGTGGGGGTCGTCGTTGGCGGCGGTGACGCAGTCGGCAATGTGCTCCATCGTCAGCGTGAACGGGCCGGTCGAGGCGGGCCATTCCATGCCGGCGGTGCCGAGCTCGACCGCGGCCAGGTGCTCGAAGCCCGGGCTGGTGTAGGAGACGTAGTCCACGGTCAGTCGACCCTGGACTTGACCGAGCGGGCGTAGTCCTCGCCCGTCTCATAGATCGTGATCGACGCGCGCGACCGACGCCGCGGCTGGCGCTCCAGCGGCCCGAAGATGATCGACAGCACGAACAGCAGAATGCTCACTGCTCATCCCCGTACAAAGCAACCGCCGTGCCGCGGCAGCGGTCGCCGCCCTCACAGAGCACAAAACCCGAAGTGCCGTAGTTGGCGTTCATGTCGTCCCACGACTCGAACTGCTGGCCGTCGATCTCCGCACAGGGGTCGCAGGTAGCGGCATCGAGAAGTTCGCTGGCGTAGTAGGTCGCGCCGCCCGACGCCGCCGCCTCGGCCGCAGCCATCGCCTGCGCACGACCATAGTTCTGCGCCGTCTGGACCGCACCGCCAAGCCGGTCGGCCAAATAGCTCGAAGACAGCCCCTCGAGATGAGTGCGGACACCGGCGGCCACCTCGTCGTTTGACAGCGACCCGCCCGCCTGGCGCAACGCCTCGCGGCCACCGGCCTCAGAGATCGAACGGGCCAGCAGCACATCGGTGGCAGCCGCCCGGGCACCCATCACGGTGTTCACCGAGGTGAGGTCGGGGTCGGGCAGGTCGACGCCCTGGGAGCGCGCCTCAGCTGCGGCCTGCGCGGCGCCGGTAGCGGCAACGGTGCGCATCGCCCCGGCGAGGATCTCGCCGCCGGCGGCAGAAGCCTGCACGCCGGCCAGCTGCTCGAGAGAGCCGGCAGCCTTGACCTGACCGACGAGGTCGTCGATCTCGGCCTGCGACACGTCCTCCCATGTGGCGAGCAGCTGCTCTAGCTGGGTGCGGTAGGCCGCGTCGATGCCGGCGAAGTCAGCGCCCGACGCCGCCTCGTGCGGCAACAGATCACGGCGGAAAGTGGTCGGTGTGTCGAGTGCGGCGCGCGCCGCAGCGAAGACGTTCCGGTCAGCGTGCTTGGCTGCGGCGACCGGAGGCACAGCACCCAACGGCAGAGACGGCACAGTGACCAGGCCCGGCTGATCACTCACGGCCGGCAGGCTGTAGCGCTCACGCAGATACTCCTGCAGCTCGCCGTCGACGACGACGAGGCCCTTGCCGACCATCGACACCAGGTCAGCGATCGCCAACTCGCCGCCCTCGTCGCGGTCATAGGCCACCGCGGGCGCCGGCTCTGACTCCCCGTAGTTCCAATCGACCCAGTCCTCCACGACGTGCGCGTTGACGGTGCTGAGGATCCAGCCGCCGATCGTGTCCTGCGTCAGCTCGAAGTGGTCACCCAGCTCGGCGCCCAGCGCCCGTGACCCGTTGGGGGTCTGGCCAAGCTCGGCGAACATCTGGGCGAACGCCCGCGCCATCTGCTGGTCGTGGTACTGGATCGAGGCGATCGTGTCGGGCAACTGGCCGCCGCCGGTGCGGCCGATGCCCTTGATCTCGACGTCCATGCCGTAGGGCAGCGCCGCCCCCGACGTTTCGCCGACGCGCCACGCCGACGCGATCGCCTGACCGGCCTTCAGCTGGGCGTCTGTGACGTCCTTCTCCAGCGCTCGAGCCACGGGGACACCCATCCCGTTGCGGCGGTGCTTGGTGACATCGATGCCCACCAGCTCCCGCTTGGCGCGCCACGATCCATACAGCGGCCGGAGTGCCGATCGCCCATACCAGTTGCCGCCCTCGCGGTCCCAGCAGTACGCCACCAGGCGGTCGACAGGTATCAGCTCGGTGACCTGGCCGACGTTCTGCTTGATGCCGACAAGGCCGCCGTCTGGGGCGACCCACACCTGGTTGACCGTTTGGGGGGTGCGGGGCGCGAGCTTGCGCAGCCGCCACAGCCCGTCCTCGATCCGGCCGACCTGCTCGAAGAAGTAGAAGCCGTAGGCCAGCGCGAGCAGGGCGTGGCGAAGATGGTCATCCCACGAGAAGCGGTCCCGTGTACGCAGCCGGTCGGCGCGGTCGGCGCCGAGCAACGGCAACCCGAGATCCTGGGCCAGCTGCGCGGCCACCTCGGGACGGGCATCCCTTGGGTCGACATACCACCGGTAGCGGCGGATCGGCATCAGCGCCGAGACGAGCAGGCCGGCGACCTGCGGGTCGTGGCGCATCCGATCGAACGTCCGGACCGACATCGGGAAGCGCAGGTCTGTGTTGAGCTCGGTCTCCCAGATGAAGCCGCCCTGGGCGCCGAGCGATCCGGCGCCGCCGAAGAAGCCGGAGTTGGGGGAGACCTGGCCGATCTCTGAGGTGGGTGCGCTGGCCACAGATCCCACCTCCACCGGTCGGCTACTCGTAGGGGTCGACCCCGTATCCGGCCGGGGCCATATCGGGGTCAAGCTCGGTGCGGGGGTGGGCGTCCGTCGCCGCGTCGTCTTGGACGACGGCGACCGGACGCAGGAAAGCCATCACGACGGCGTCGGCGCGGTCGGGCGAGGCCACCCCGCGTTTGGCCATCTCTGCCTTTGACTCGAGCCGCATCCTGCCGGAGGGTTCACGCCACCAGCGCGGCGCCTGCAGCTGGGCGGCGAGCTCGTCGTCGTCAGGGTCGATGTCGACCAGACCGGCCTCGAACAGGGTGCGCAGCGACCACCACGCCTCGGCGCGCTGGTTGACGAACCGGTCATGCCGCGACGCCTGGTTGCCCGCCTCGAAGCCCTGGACCTGGTGGCCCTGGGCGCGCAGCGCGTCGAACACGCCGGCACCGACACCGACCGAGTCGACCTTCGACGTGCGCCGCGGATGCTTGGCCAGCTCTGCCGCGATGTCGCCGGTCGTGACGTCGGTGGTCTGGCGGTGGCGGGCATAGATGCGGCGAACCACGCCGCCGCGGTTTAAGTAGCCGACCGTCTCGTCAGAGCCCAGCCGCGCGATGTCCCAGCCATAGCGGCCAGGGTCGGCGATCATCTCGCCGGACAGGTCTCGCTTCTGGGCGGCACGGACCTGGGTTGCGGAGATCAGCGTGTCGTCGGCAGCCTCGGGGAACTCGCCGAGCACCTTCGACATGTACAGCGAAGACTTCGGACCCCAGCGCTTGGCGCGCTCATCAGGCCAGTTCGCCGACATCAACAGCGGAGCAAGGTAGTCCGGGATCGGCTCCCCGGTCAAGTTCGGTGTGTCGAGCCCAGAAATCTGGATCGTGTTCCAGCCCGAGCCCGGGGCGCATGCCCGAGCAAACGCGGTGTCGGGCGTGTCGGGGTTTCCAATCGCCAGCACGCGCGAGTCGTCGTTGGCGACCAGCGAGTCGACCGCAGCCCAGATCATCGGTGACACGCCGCCGGCCTCGTCGATGATGACCAGCACCCGGCGAGCGTGGATGCCCTGGAAGGCGGCCGGGTCGTTGTCCTTCACCGATCGGCCCATCGCAACGATCTCGCCATCGATCTTCCACAACGGCACCGAGCCGCCGGTCACCTCGCCCTTCAGGCCGCCGGCCTGGTGGTGCTGGCGGATGTAGCGAAACAGGATCGACTCGACCTGGGCCGATGTCGGGGCGGTCGTGACCACGAACCCCTCACCAGTCGGGCGGGTCGAGAGCCACCAGCATGCGAGCAGGGCAGCCAGGTGGCTCTTGCCGGTCTGGTGCGCCGACGGAACCGCCGTGTAGCGGTTTGCGGCCACCGAACGGGCCACCTCTATTTGCTTTGACCACAGGTGGCCGTCGAGGCGGTCGCGCACCCACTGGGGGGCGTCGCGGCGGTGGGCTAGGGCGACGAGAGCGGCACGCCGCTCAGGACTCATCGCCCGCGGCGAGTCGCTGAAGCTCCTGGTCGGACAACTGGGTCATCTGCTCCAGCTTGACCCGGCCGCCGTGCTCGATCTTGACGTTGTCGCGGTAAGTCTCGGGCCGGCGAGCCTTGAGCATGAAGATCAGCAGCGTGTCTGAGTACTCGCGGATCCGGCCGACCTCGATGCCGCCCTGAAAGACGGGCTTATCGGTGCCCTTCACAGCGCGGCGCCGTGCCTCGAGCTCCATCGACTCGGTCGACTCGGTTTCGACGTCGGCCCACGCCAGAGCGAAATCCTCGTCTGCGTGGCGGGCGTCGTACACCGTGCGGCGAGCAACGCCAGCAGCCTCGCAGGCAGCGGTCACCGTGCCCAGGTCTCGAAACGCATCGAGGAACGCAGGCATCCAGTCACGGGCATGATTCGCGGCCTGACGAGCACGGCGCTCGTCGCGCGTGTTTTTCGTTGTGCGTCCCGTGCGCGCCATAGCGAACCTCCTAAACACGAACGCCCACCAGATGGGCGGGCGTTCATACGGGACGGTGCCTGAACAGCATCAGGGCAGGCGTTGTCCCCATTTGTGGAATCCAGAGTAGCACGGAGCTTGACTTTCGCAAGCTGGTCTGGTAAGGGCGCGGGGTCACGATCTACTCCCAGGGCACAACATCCAGGAGGTCAAGGTTCTCTGACCTCAGCACCTGGGCAGTACGCGAACCATCAGGATTTTGCTTTGATCCGCCGAATTCGACCATCGTCGTCTGGTCCCAAGGCGCGCAATAGACGCGAGTGGTGATGTAGCCCGACAGCTGCTCGCCAGCGACGAACTTGCGGATCGCCTCCTCCGCGCTCTCGGCCTCGATAGGGGTGGCCAGGTCGTCGTCCTCAGCGTGAACCCACGCGTCGTTCTGTGTGTCGATGACCACGAGCCACTTCATGACCCCACCGTACCCGTGCTCACGCTGCCCGGTCCAACCGCCGCCGGGTCATCCGCGCAAGCTCCTCCTCGACGGCGTACACCAGACCATGGGCGCGCTGGCGAGAGCGCCCGGCGGCGTCCTCCACAAACGCCGGGCCAAGCCCTTCGTCCTGGCCGCCGGTGATCGGCTCGGAGTCAGTCCGCGCCGCCGCAGGGCCGGCCACGGTGCTAAGCGCAGCCAGCGCGCAGTCCAGGCGATGGCCGAGGCTCTGGCCGCGGCGCATCGCGTCGCGGTCGCGGTTGGCACGGTCGTGCTGGCGGGCCAACCTGGCCTCTGACCGCTGACTGGTCTCGTTGGACTCGGCCTCGCGCCGGCGGCGCTGGGCCGCTTTGAACCGCATGTGCTCGATCGCGGCCTGTGGTGCCTGGGCCGCGATCGCCTCGAGCTCTGACTCGGTCAGCTCGCGGGGTGGGTCCTCCGCTGTGGCACGCGCCGTGGCCTCGGCCACCAGCCGGCCCTTGCAGCGGCGCACCAGCTCATAGACCGAGGCGGTGGTCGGATACCACGGGCTGGCGTAGGGGTCGGCGCTTGTCAGGCCGAACGCCTCGGTCTGGAGCTTGAGCCCGTAGGCCACAGCGGCCTTGACGGTCGGCAGCTGGGGGGCCTGGCCTTTCACAAGTGGCTCCCGGTGTCTTCGGCTGCCCCCGGTGTGTTTGGCTGGTGGTGGGGACGAGCTTTTTTGGTTGGCCACAGGCGTTTCCGCCCCTCATGTATAGGGAAACCCGTGTCCCCGCTGTCCCCAGTCAGTCCCCAGACGGATTTGCCTATATAGGGGGCTGTCCCCGTGTCCCCGCCTGATTTAGGCGCGCACAGATCTGGACGGGGACACGGGGACACGGGGACTACGCGGCCTCTTGACCGGGTCAGGGGCGGGGACAATGGGGGCGGCGGCGGGGACAGACACGGGTTGTCCCCGTGTCCCCGCCTGATTTGGACGCACATCGTTTTCAGGCGGGGACACGGGGACAGTGGGTACATAAAAGGTTTTTCCTACTCCTGTTCTAGTGAAAATCCGGGCTGGGATCGCCATGCCCGGGTCTGGTGTTTGTCGCCTCTGAGGTCGCGGGCCGAGAGCTGCCCGGCTGCGAATCCGAGCCTCGCGAGCCGGATCTGTATCTCGCGATCGGTGATGTTCTCGATCTGCTGGCGACGTAGGAACAGTCCGAGGGCACCGGGTCGTATCCAGAGCCGTCCCTCTGTGTCGGAGCAGGCGCCGGTTCCGTTGAGCGACTCGATTGCGCCGAGCTTGCCCTCTGTGGTGCCGAGGTCTACGGCTGTCCGTTGGTGTGTCGTGCGCAGGTAGTGGGCGACCCAGTCGAGTGCCTCGTCATTGGCGGTGCCGGCGCCTTGGCGGAACTCGCTTGCGTCGTGGATGGCTTGGGCGAGCTCGCGGTAGTCGGCTGGTTTGAGCCAGACGGGGTCGATCACTCCGATGGTGCGTAGGCGTCGGTAGAAGTAGTCGCGCTCGCCGAGTTGTTGGGCATCTCCGAGGGCGCACTTGCGGCCGTCTTCGAAGTGAAGTTCGATCATGTCGCCGTCTGCGCCGTAGCGCACGACGCGGCCCAGGTCATCGAGGCGTTTGCGGACGGGGTCGAGCATGTGGAGTTGGAGGCGGAGCCGGTTGAGCGCGCTGGATTCGTCGATAGGTGCCGGGATGGCGCTCAGCGCTAGGCGCAGTGTCGCTTCGATTGCGTCGGTGGTGCAGCCGGTGGTGCATGTGTATGCGGCGCCGTCGCCGTTGGGTGAGATTGAGAGGGTCCAGAGGTGGTCGTGGCCGCCGCCGGTGGGCCCGCAGACGGGGCAGTGTGCGGTGCCGTTTGGTTGTACGGTGGCGGGTCCTAGTCTGTTGATTGCGTCGGTGGCCTGCTGGGTGTTGAGTCGCTCCGGTTTGGTCATCGAGACTCTCTGGCGCGGCTGGCAGCTAGTTTCCGGAAGTAGTCGATGTCAGCTGTGCGCTCGGGGGTGAGGTCCGGCGTGTTGTGTGCGCGCTTGAACCGTCGGCTCATTCGGCTGTGGAAGAGGGTGTGGCACTCGTTGCAGAGGACGGTCAGGTCCGCGCGCGGCTCGTGGCCGAGGTGTTTGTATGTGCGGTGGTGTACTTCGAGGTCGCGGCTGGAGTTGCAGACTTGGCAGCAGTGGTCGGCGTCGTCGAGCGCTTGGTGTCTGCGGGCTGACCATTCGGGGGATTGGAGGTAGGCGGCGTATTCAGTCAATGGGCCTCATTTCGCGGTCGATCTGGTTGAGGAGATGGTCGACGTCGTCGCGGGATCGGACGACGGCGGCGATGGCGCCGGCGCGGTGGGCGCGGTCGAGCTCGTGCTTTTGGAGGCGGGTGGGGTAGTTGCCGGGCTGTTTGACCTCGAGCGCGAGGAATCTGCCTTTGTAGGAGGCGGCGATGTCGGGGATGCCGGAGCGGGTGAGCCCTCCGCCGTGTGTCTTGAAGTGCCAGGCGCCGCGGTCGGTGAGGGTCTTTTGGATCGTCTTGACGATCGCCGCTTCGGCCATCAGGCGGCGTCTCTCAGTCCGACCGTCCGCTCGGCGATGGCCGCCTGGAGCTCTGACCGGTCGAGCACGATCCGTTCGCCGGTGTCGAGCACCAGCGTGACCGTCAGCGGGTTCAGTTCGAGCACGACAGGCTCTGCTTCGGCGGACCCTTCGGACGCCCCCGGGGCGAGGGTGGTGGCCATCAGTAGGACGGGGTTCACCACGTCCCCCTGACGACGTGCGGCTTGAGCTTCAGGCGGAGATCGGCGAGCAGATTGCCCATTGCAGAGCTTGCCGGTCGAGGACGGGGGTTCGAATCCCCCTGGCGGTACCTCTGGTGCCCGCTCTATGAGCGGGCTCTTGTCGTTCTGGGGCGCCTGACTAAACGGCTGACTGGTAGTGCGGGAGGTCGTGCGCCCTCACAGCGCCCGTTTGGGCAGCGCGCTATCGGCCTCGGGCCCAGTTGAATCCGGTGATTGCCAGGGTACCCGCGGCCACGAGGTACATCGAGATGTAAGCCATTCCGGGACCCCCGATCAGCAGCACACCCGTCGCGGCCACCACCAACAGCACTGCGAATAAGCCTGCGAGAACATTGCGCTTTGGCCGGGTATCACCGGTGGCAGCCGCGCCAGCACCGGACGCGCGTGCTGCCTGGCTGGCGCCGCTCGTGATCTGTTCGGCCTTCGCGTCCCGACCCGAGACTTGGTTGCCATCCCCTTGCACGTGCTGAATATTGAAGATCACCGCAGGTGGGGCTTGATCGAGTCGGTCCGGAGCGCCCGGAGCACCTGCCGCAGGCGGCGGGGCCGGGCGCTCGCTTTTCCCGGTGGATCTCCACGTTGAGCCAGCCGGACCAGACCCTGCCTGGTCGGGCGGTAGGTAACCCAGAACGAGCGCCGGGTGGCTACGAACTCCTCGCAGTCGTCCGTCTCGGCCACCGTCTCTCCAATCGGGAGATGCTCGCCGGCTGTGTAGCGCCTGATCAGTCGTCCTGTCCCCGGACAGAGCAGCTCAAACTGCGGCTCAAGGTCCCCGGCTTCTACAAGCTTGTTCAGCTGATCGTGAACTCGGCCCACGTCGACCCCGGTCGCAGAGGCGAGGTAGGACGCCCTGAAGCCGGTTGTGGCCGCCAGGGACCTGATCGTCTCGAGGAGGGCGTCGTCGATGTCCGCCATCAAGATTTCACGGTGACCAGCGCGTTATACACGTACTCGAGGGTCACCTCGGGCACAGTGGAGTTGACGAAGGCCGAGCCCTGAAACGTCGACAGTTGCAGCCGGATCTGGTCCGACCCGTCGTGCTCGAACAGGAGGTCGTAGCCAAGCGGCTCGAGCGACGCGGTTGCTTCGTTGAACTCGTCCTGGTCGTACAGGTCATCGACGCGTTCTGACTTGGAAAACGTGGCTGTGTCGAAAACACTTGCTCCCGTCGCATCCCGTCCACGGTAGACATCGAGCCTGGCGTCGAGATGGTCGTGTAGCGCACGTACATCGGATGGCGTGATGGCGACCGGGACGGGCTGTAGGTCGAGATGCTTCGCGAAATCGATGAGCCAGTCCTGGTAAAGGCGGCCAGCCCGAGAAGCGCTCGCGCGCACCTCGAACGTTCCATGATCTGGCCGGTAGAGGGCGCCGAAAAACTCATCTTCGATCACCTCGACGGACTCGAAGTTGTGAATGACGTGCCCAGCGCGTTTGGCCACTGCAAAGGTCATCATAATGCCATCTGCCCGCTCATGAGCAACCACAAGCTTGGGGGATCGGGTGATGTCGTCAGGCCGTGACCGCTCATCGAAGGGGTCTGCCTCGGAGCTCTCGCTGAGCGCCGCGCGCACGGCGCTGACGTCAGCGGCGGTACCACCGAGGCTGTAGAACGTAGCCGGGTTGTCCTCGTCGAGCTCCTCGCCCGCGGGGCCCAGGCGGAACCACGAGAGAGACGTGCGACCCGCGTACAGCCCCTGTGCTCCGGCTTCCAGCTCGTCGCGCGTGGTTTGCGAGAGCGCACGCGCCATGTCCCACTTCCGGGTGCCCGGCGCGAACTCAACCCCCAGCTGGTCTCCGAGCCTCCCGAGCGCCCCCACTGAGAGATTCAACAAGTCGATGAATCTCTGACTGACCTCCACGCCGTGAGACCGTACGCGATCTCCCGACGGCTACGCGCCGGCCCTTTGGACTCACCCTGTCGACCTTCCTCCCAGGAACGCGTCGATCTGGGCGGCGGCGTCGGCCTCGCCACCGGGCATGAGGTGCCCGTACCGGTTGTAGGTGGTGCGGATGTCGGAGTGGCCGATGAACACGCTGATCTGCTTCGGGTTGAGGCCGGCGGCGATCAGGTAGGACGCCGCACAATGACGTGCCTCGTGCGGCGTGATCGGCTCGAGCTCCGCGGTCTTCCACGCCTTCCGGGCCCGGGACCGCACCGTCGTCGGCACGAACGGGAGCGCGGCGGTGCGGCCGAACACGAGGTCCTCCCCGCTGCGGCCGGTGGCGAGCTTGTGGGCGACCAGGTCGCGGCGGACACGGTCGACCAGGGGCACCGTGCGGCGGCCGGCCTCGGTCTTAACTTCGATGATGCCGACGGACACGTTGTCGTCCATGCTCCGCTGCACGTGCACGACGTTGGCATCGAGGTCGACGTCGCCCCATCGCAGCGCGCGCAGCTCCCCGGAGCGAAGGCCGGCGAAGAACGCCATTGACCACAGCGCCCGTTCTCCGATCGGCAGCGCGTCGATGAGCGCCCGTGCCTGTTCGGGGGTGGCGATGCGGTCGCGCTTGCCGCGGACGGCGGGCATCTCGAGCTCGTTGGTCGGGTCGATCGCGATCAGGCCGTCGCGGAGTGCGCGCCGGCAGATCACACGGAGCGGGTCGATCGTGTTGGCGATCGTGCTCGCCGACAGGCCGCTCGCGCGTAGCTGGTCGACGAAGCGTTGCACCTCTGGCCGTTCGAGCTGGTGGAGGCGCCGGTGGCCGAGCTCGGGCTTGACCCGGATGCGTAGGGCGTGTTCGTAGCTGCGGATCGTGGAGGGCTTGTACGGCTTGCCGGACCGGTCGATGATCGTGCGGTCGCGCATGCCGGCCACGAGCGCGTCAGCGGCCTCGGAGAGCGTGATCCGGGTGGGTGCGCGCATCTTGCCGACACGGACGGCGCTGGAGGCGTCCTCGCGCCAGCCGCGGGCGGCGCCGAGGTTGTCGAAGTGCTTGCGGATCGACTTGGACTCGCGGGCGCTGTACACGCTGGCCTGGTAGCTCGGCGGGCACTTGCAGCGTCCCCCGGCGCAGCCGCGGCGGTGGACCCGGTAGATGCCGGGGTAGCGGGTCTTCTCGGTGAGCTGGCCGGCCATCAGTCCCGCCCCGCGTGACCTGACACCAGCCCGCCGCCCGGCGGCAACCGGTCGAGGAGACCGTCGATCGTCGCGATTGCCCGCTCGTGCCGGTCAAGGACCGCTGCGTGCTGAGCGAGTGCATCCTCGACCGATTGCTCTGTTCCGAACCTCTTTCCCATATCGCCTTCGCGGAGTGCGCTCATGGCCTCTCGCGTCTGGGTTCCGCTTTCGCTGCAGGACTGCCGTACGTGAAGCGCAATGTCGCGCAACTCCAGAGCGTCCGCTGGGCCACCGCCGTCGTGGATGCAGCGGATGAGCGTCGCGCGATCAGCCAGCGCATCGAAAGTGTCCAGAAACGTCTTGGCCCTCCCCGTGTCGATTGTGCGACTCATCTCGGCCAGCAGTAGCCGGCTGCCCTCGAGGACGTGAGTCTCGAGCAGGTTGCGCTCGTCGGTGTCGAGTTCGATCGAAGCCATCAGCGCTGCCCCTCCCTCGCCGCCCGCAGGTCACAGGTGATCGTGACCGCCATCAGGCGCCGCCCGCCGCGGCGTTTGTGGCGTGCGGCATCGTGGCGGAACCGAACCTCCGCCACGATTGAGCCTGTCGCTCGGCGGGCCATCAGATGAGACCCTCCGGATCTCGCGGCGGTAGATGACCACCATTCCGTCGGGCGTGCCTAGCGCTCAATCTGAGATGCCGGTGGTGACATTGGATGGCCAGACGTGCCCAGTGGCCTGGCTCTAGCTGGCCGTAGGTCGCCTTCAAGCCATCGATGGCCGGCTGAACGGCCTCTGGGTATGGCTGCTGGTGCGACACCCGCCTGGGGGTTGCGATCTCGAGCATCGTGTCGCCAGCCAACAGCCGATGCATGCGCTGGAGTAGCGAGTAGTCCGGACTGTCCGGCGACAGCGCCGTCAGCGTGGTCGCGAGGCCTTCGACTGCGGGCTCGAGGGCTTCCCGTTCAGATACTCGAGGCTTCTCCGCTACGAGTTCGGGGCTCATCAGACCGCCACCTCCTCGGACAGCCCCTCGCGGCGAGCGAGGGCTTGAAGCGCCCTGCCGAGTCGGATCGATCCTTCGGCGTCCTCAACTGTGCCGTTACGCCCCCAGCCGACCGCTTCCTTGCCGTAGCCCGCTGCGCCCCTCACGAGCGGCTCGAGGACGTTCCGCGTTGCGGTGGCTGTGCCTCGTGTGCCTCGCTTCTTGATCTCGACGCACCGCTCGGCCAGGTCGACCATCTGGCCGATCAGGGTGTGGTGCTCTCGCGCCGTTTCTGCACGGTCGCGCTGAAGGGCCTCGCATAGGTCCGTCCACTGCAGGTCGATGTAGTCGCAGAGCCCCTCGGCTTGCTTGGGCGTAAGGGTGATCGTCATCTGGTCGGTCATGGCCATCCCCTGGGGAACGCCGGTCGACATCAGGCGCCCTCGCCGTAAGGGACGTCCTGGATGGCCGCGGCGTACCGGTTGGCCGAGCGCGAGAACAGCGCCCGGATCTCCGACTCGGTCGGCAGCGAAGAGGCCTCCCGCTCAAGGGCAGCCGCCATACGCTCCATCGCCGCCTCCTCCTGGATCGTGATGCTCTGCTCTGTCGTCATGCCTTGCTCCTCCTGTTGGTGTTCAACTGACACCAGAGGGAACAGCCGACGGGCCGCACGGGTAGCGTGCGCGGCGCATCGAAGGTCACTCCTTCGGTGCCATGCCCCCGGCCTGCGTCAACAGGTGCGGGGGCGCTTGGTTGGTACAGCGAAGGTAGTTGCTCGGCGGCCCACTGTCAAGTACTGTTGACACATGCCGGCGTCGCCGACAGCGAGACTGGAGCAAATCGCACGCCGGCGAGCGAAGGCTGAGCGTGACCGTGCCCAGCTGGCAACCGACACCGCTGCGGCGATCCGGGAAGCGCGCGACGCTGGAGTGCCGATGACCGACATCGCCAGGGCGCTCGGCGTGTCGCGCCAGGGCGCCTACGACTTCCTGGAGCAGGTCGACCGCTAGGACGAGGTGCTGGCGCGCCTGATCAGCTGACACGGCCCCGCGGCCGTTTCGGTTCTGCGCAGATGTGCTAAACCCGAGCGGGGGCCCTGGCGTGTGGCCCCCTGCCCGTCGGGGCCCCCGCTCTCGATGGACAGCCGGGGCCATCATCAGGCCCGCTTGACCCCGAAGTGGACGTGGTTGAAGTGCCCTTCGGCCTTGTAGATCAGCTGGAAGCGGAAGCCGTCGTGGGTGGCATTGACGAGGCCGGCGCCTGACCACGGGATGGCGAACATGACCGACAGCTCGCGCGCGAGGGCGGTCATGCCCGGTGTCGGCGAGGAGCCGTTGGACAGGTCGGCCGCCCACGCGAAGTTCGGCGGTCCCTGGTGGTCAGACCGACCGCCGCTGGCCGTCGGGCCGTGCCGGGCGTTGGCCGCCGCGACCGATGCAGGGGTGACGTTGATGCCGTGCTTGCGCGCGACCGGCACCACAAGGGCGTCGATGATCTGCTTCGGACTCGACAGGTAGCGGCCGTTGACCTTGCCCCCGGGCAGCGCCAGACCCGCCGCCGACGAGGGCGATCCTGGTACCGACACGCTCTTGGTCTGCGGTGCGGCCTCGGCCTTCGGGGCCTGGGGCCGCTTCAGCACGATGTCGCACGACGACTTGGTCAGGGCGCGCGACGTCATCGAAACGAGCCAGCGGCCCGACAGTGGCCCCTCATTGATCACGTCGACGACCTGGCCGGGCTGGGCACCCCACCGCGCCACATCCACCGTCAACGACGCCTCCTGGACGGTGTGGGAGCGATCCCACACCCCCTCGAGCTTCGTCACCCCCGGCGCCTGGCGCCAGATTGCCATCGCGGGGCGTTGGGCGATCAGCTCGGGCTCTGACATGTAGACCACGGTGTCGCCGACCACGAAGCAGCGGAAGCCAACCTCGACGGCGAGGCGTTGCATACAGTCCCAATAGGACTCCGGCTTGCCGGCCTCACCGACCCGGAACGCATAGCGTTGCGCCACATCGATCGACCCGCCGGACGCCAAAGACAGGCCGCCGTTGCCGCCCAAGAACGCCTTGACGGTCCGGCCTGCTTCGGCCTCCCACTTGCCGCTCCCGATGCCGCCGCCTTGCACGGCGAAGTTCAGCGACTCGACGTCTCCGCCCTTCAGCTTGATCGACCCGTGTCGCTTCTTGAACGACGTGGGGCCGGTGATCAGGAACGCTTTGGTGGCCGGCGCCGGCTTCCGTGTGTCGGCCGGGTTTCTCAGCCAGTTGCGGCCCTGCTGAAAGATGCCGGTGTCATCGTTGCCGGTCTGGCCCATCGCGGCACCGGCAGTCGACTCCTGCGTGATCGAGCAGATCACGCACACCAGCACGAACTCGGATGCGCCGAGACTCGCGCCTTCAGCGATGCACCCGT
>JAABUK010004416.1_pt1 | contig 22863 bp, 28 predicted proteins | sample 5559141 | NCBI WGS metagenome assembly JAABUK01 (sample SAMN10711869, study PRJNA513367) | rock metagenome | isolation source: Antarctica rocks | place: Antarctica: Victoria Land, Pudding Butte nord | collected 2016-01-03
TTTGGATCCTCCAGATAGAGTGTCAAGTGGCTTGAACTTACTGAAGCTGCAGTCCTGCTGATTGCCTCATCATTTGTGCATGCAGGATGACCATCTGAGGATTGCAGACACCCTGTTGGAGATACCCGGTGTAAGATACGTCGTCACTACAGTGTATCTGCGGGAGATTTGGGGCTGGATAGTTACCAAAGTCATTGCCTCAGCTCTGATGGTAGCTTCTGCAATCAATAAGGACATAAAGAAGACGCCATGAGTGCTCATTTTGGCAGAAGATTAATCAACAATTAGATCCGCTGCTCGTTACAAAGCAGCATTGGTGGTGGCATTCCATTGGCTGTTTCAGCAAGCCCAAGTTTCTGGTCACAAGTGGCCCACCTACAAAAAGCTAGCTAGCTCCGGTAGTGGTGATGTTTACAAAGCCAGTTCTGCATGTGGCGTCAATGATAAGCAGTGTCAGCTTGGGAAACACAAGTATTTTCGATTTAGCAAGACAGATAACGCCTATACAAACAGTTATGACAGTGTTGCCAGAGAAAGATGCTGTTTTGAACTCTATCAACTGTCAGTGACGCTGATTCAAATTTGACTACATCCTGATTAGGCAAATACATATATTTGTGTGTTGGCACACTCCGAAATTGGACTTCAAAGTGCTGCAAGAGCAGCTGGAACCTGTTGAAACTTGCGGGTCAAAAGTGGCTTAAACACTGAGTGATTATCATCAACACAGTGCTATGCAAAAGGTCCATTTGATATGGTAGGGGAAGGCATATAAAATGTTGTATAGTCAACACTTATTTGTAGTGTACTGTAGTCATTGTAGTACACTGATGGGTACACTGATGGACACTGATCATGTCAATGACAAAGATAAGCAAACAGAAACCACAAGAGTAGAGTATTTATGTCAGCATAGAAAATGTGAGTCCAAAATGGCAAGCACAGGCTCAACTTTGGTTGTGAGGTAGCACACTAGTGATGATGGATGCAGCCCAGGTGGCCAGACCAGACAAAGTGATGCCAGCTTGCCATGCTGGGCAGAGAAACTCATCAACACCCAACTACTCCAAAAGAAGACTGTAGACGCAGTTTGGCGCCATGTGTAGCCTGAACTTGCGCCTGAACACCTTGAATGACTTCTGCAATGCCGTGCTGAACAAACCCACTTGACTTGAAATCAGCCAGTCTGCGCAGCAGGAAGTACACATCCTCAAGGTCATCCTGAACTTGCCTGCTAGCCCACTGCAGCACAATGCTGCCCAATGCCTGCATCTTCATCACTGCTGCCTCACAAGCACAACCACCCTCTGAGGCGTCATCCCTCGCAACAGACATGCCTGGACTTGAGTCATCATCAGCAGTCAACAATGCTAGCAACGCAATCTGCAGTTCGCCCCATAGCTCTGAGGCTGGCTCATGGACAACACGCGTGACTGCTTTGGCTTTTGCTGCACCCGCTTCTGCGCGCTCTTCTTGTTCTAATTGAACAGCATGATTGCCCAAGTGGCGTCCATTGGTGACAAGGTTCATTCTGGCAGCAGCAGGGTGTTGCATGTCTGACTGCATACCTGGCTGCTGTGCCTGCTTGTTGTGAGCGCCAGCTCTGCTGGTGGAGGGTAGTAAGGCTGCCAGCTCATCCTGCAGCTCCTGAGGAAGCTCAGACAACACTGAAGGGTCCACTTGCGTCAAGCTCAGTGCTGCGTCTGTCATCCTGCACCAGACAACCCAACACTGTTGCCTTCACAAGCCTGCTTGACAAGCATGCACGACAAGCGTGCTACTGAACGAAACCAATGAAGCAACCAGGCAGATTGAGTAGTGAGCAAGAGCTCACAGCTGTCGTTGGGAGAGTACACGAAGCTCAGGCATACATGCATGCTGTTCCTTCTGTCAAAAGACTTGCTCAATTGGCAAACTGATGCCCAAAATCCACATGTAAAGGCTTTTGCAGTAGCAAGCTAGTGATGTGGGTGAGGAATGCATGCAAGCAGGGGTGTGTGACCTGGAATGCGCCGCAAGCCGGCCTGCTTGGCGAGCAAGGGCCTGTGGGGGGTCCAGCACACGCTGCCTCTTGGCTGGCACAGCCCTTGCAGGGCCACTGCCCCGCCCTGCCTGGCGGCCTCTCTTCACGCCTTTGTTGGGGCTGCGCTTTGGCGCTAAGCCTGCACAAAGTTTTCATAGACTCCATGCAGATGGCACTGTAGTGGCAAAAATCATGATGTGCAGAATTGAGCACAGCAAGCAATACGGCTATGAGGTTGCAAATGCTGCAAGCAAAGCTACAGCACTTTGGTTGCAAAGAAGCAGACTGATGTTGCTGTCCTTCTGAATGCAGCATCAACAGGTCCTGGACACGCCATGTATGAGCACAACAAACTGCCCAGCTGCCAGCTGCTTCAGCATTATCACAGGCACAACAAAACACTTACCATATGCGATTTCCAGCTCCCTTCTGACTTGCAGGGGAAGAGCATCCAGCACAGAAGCATCAATCTGTGACGCTGGAGGCAGTGCTGCTGCAGCCCGGTGAGGCACCATTACCCCTCCCTTCTGCAGCCTTGACACCAGCTGCTGCTGCTGCTGCACAACTGATGTCTCAGCCCCAACAAAAGCTTGACCTTGCTGAGGCATTTGAGCACCTGTGCCGGGCCCTGCTGCTTGGCCCACATTGTTGACATGACTGTCTGCAGCCGCATGTTGAGCCTGCACGTGATTGCTTGATGCTGGCTGGCCATGCATGGCCAGCGCTGTGCGCTCCTCATCCATGAGGTCCAGGTCCAGATCCAGCTCAAGTGCTTCATCACCACTGAGATCATCACTTGGTCGAGCTATGCTTTCAGGAGCAGCTGTACCTGCTTTGGAATCCTCAAGCTGCCCGTCATGCTGTGCATGCTGTGCGGGTTGAGCGAGCTGTCCTAGTAAAGCTTTTTGTGCTGGTTCTACCATCGTGCCTGAGCCTGAAATCAGCATCGGCTGTTGATTTGGTATCTCAGCCATCAAGACGTCAGAGGCCTTGGAGGCTGCTGTCTTTTGTGCCTGCCTCTCACCTAAGGATGCTCTGTCAAGCACTGTGCTGTCTGCTAAGCCGTTTTGTGAAGCTAGCACAATCCCAGCAGCGGTGTTGTCAAGACCAGCAACAGACGCATGCTGAACAGCAGGTGTGTCTAAGGTTGCGCCATCTGCTGCCTGTTCTTGCCCATCAGATGCTGCAAAGGTTGGGCCCGTTGTTGCCCTTGCTTGCTTGCTTAGCTCTGAGCTCAAAAGGCCAGAGCTTGCCTGTGGTGGCCCATCTGTTCCTGATCTGACTGGAAGCTGACCTGCCAATCCTTGCCCATCAGAGTCCATGCTTGAAGGCCTCTCAGCAGCAACTACATGCCCGGCCTTCTGCAGGTTTGCCAGCTTGGTGACAAAGGCAAAGTCACTTGCAGCTGAATGTCTGCCTTCTGCAGCTGCTGTGCCTGCTGGCTTGCTACCAGCGCTTTTGGGCAGGTTGTGTAGCAGCTCCTGCTGGTGCTCAGCAGGCAGAGCAGCAAAGACTGATGCATCTATCTGAGACAGTGTCAAGCCTTGTAGTCTGTGACTGCTGTGCTGGGGACGCACAGGAGCCAGGCCTGCATGCGGAAGCACAACACGGGACATGCCCTGTGCTGCTGCACCAGCATCAGCCTTGTCCAATGCCTCTGTTGTGTCATCAACAAGCTCACTGCCAGAGTCAAGAGCCGCTGAGTGTGCATGTCTTGCAGGCCTGCTTTGCTGTGCCTGCTGCTGTTGCTGCTGTTGCTGCTGCTTTGCCTGTAATGCATGTGCTTGCAGTGCAGCTGCCTGTTTGGTGAGCATCTGATCCAGGGGGACTTGCTTCCTGGGGCTAGGGCCTCTGGATGGAGGCTTTTGAAGGACCTGCAGGGTGCCCTTTGAAGGGCTGTACATGTTGAAGGCGGCCTGCTTGACTGGCGCCTTGCCTGCTGCTGCTGCTGCTGATGCAGCACTGGCTTGCCCTGCACCAGGTGCAGCAGGTCCTCTTGCTGCACCTGTTGCTCCTGCATGATCTGATGCCCCAGGCATGTGACTGTCACTCATTGGCATGGTATCGAATGCCTTCCTGGGCCCAGTGCCTTGCCTGGCATTCTGATCTGCTGCTACTGCCTGTGCGTCAAACACTCTGGTGCTGTAGTTGCTGCCCTGGTCTGCGCTATGGCTGACATCAGCTGAAACTTGTGCTGAAGCTTGAGCGGTACCTGATGCTTGTCTGTCAGTAACTCTGGCAGCAGCACCTGCTGTGACATCTGCTTGTGCTAATGCATGCTTGGGACCTGATGCTTGTCTGTTAGCACCCCCAATAGCAGCACCTGATGTGATATCTGCTTGAGGGGGGTGCTGGCCAATATTGGCATCTGCAAGCTCGGTGGCAGACTTGGCAGCTGGCGGAACCCCCCAGTGCTGGGGCTTGTCCTGCCAGAACCGCACCCAGGGGCCGGTGCGGGGGTCATGGACTGAAGGAGGGGGGGCGGACACCTTGGAGGGGGCTGCACTGCCGGGCTTGGCGGCTGCTGAGGCTGGGTCTGTGTCCAGCTTTGTCACCTGTTGGCAAAACACAAGCAATGCTTTGAGGGTAAGATTCTGTCTGCAAAGCGATTGCATTGAGTGGGGCACTTGTTTCGGCCACCGGTCGACAAAAGATGTGCAGGGATTGCAAGCATGCATGAGCAATCTCCTTGCCACAGCATAACAATCAAGACACTCCAGCAAGCAGTGCATCAAGGTTGGTCTCAATGTAAATAGTGCTTACATTGAGACCAATTCCCCTGATCTGGGTGGGGTCCACCCTGAGAGCCCTCAGCAGGGCCTTGCCCTGTGATCCTAGCTCTGAGGCAGCATCTGTGAAGCGAGATAGTGTGACACTGCGGCTGATGTTGTCACAGTCCCCGTGCCCCATGAACTTTGGGGGATCCGGAGCATTGGTCTTACGGCGTTTCAGCTTCAGACTGATACTGCGCCCACGCACACCAGCAGCTGCACAACAAGAGAGCACAGTCATGTGTGATGCTACATCACCAGCTTGGTTGTCCCTATGAATCCAACAAGGCTGATGCAGTCTGGTCAAGACATGAAAGTGGCCAGATGACATAAGCCAGGAGAGCCAGGAGAGAAGACAATACTGATGCACGATGCCAAGCACATGAATGAGTCAACGTTAATCTTATGTTCACTCAGGCATGGTGTGTTCAATATCGCAGCAAGCAGCAATTTCAATCTTCTGCTTCGGGTTTCATGCAGAACTCTGTGTGGCTCACATACATGAGTACATAATGAAATGAGCTTCACAAAGACAGTGGACCACCTTTCATTCTGGTGCTGAGCTCTCCTGCAAGGTTGTCCATAAATGCAAGCGCGTCTGCATCATTCTGAAAGCGGATGCCCCAGTTGCACTCAGCACCCACTGATTTGCGTGATTTGGGAGGCTCTACTTGCCTGTCATCAATTCCATGCGCATATGCCCATACCTGGCTGCCTGTAAAGCATGCCATCAATACCTGATCAAGCTGCAACTGTGTCATATGCACAAGCTTATACGCATGACTCCAGGCAATACTTCCATGAAAGCACAGACCAATCTCAAAGGTACACACATGAGACAGGTGTCAAACAACTGCCTTGGCTGCCAGCACATCAGTGAAGTGTGCATTCCGTTTTGCACTGGAGGTCACCCAGATTCAGAATGTCTTCTCTGCACTTTTGAACTGCGCATTGCTTTTTCCACTGAAGATCACCCAGAAACATAACTTTCTCTTTGCACTTTTGTACATTGACAAGACAACTCAATGCTCTGGTTGGATTTTCCACATTGTTTAGTGACACAACTCATGATGCTGGCTTTTCACTCAGGAACGCAGAACCTAGCATGTGCTGCCAGGAACACGACTGTCCATTGGAGACAAGATGCAAAGGAAACGTCTTGCACCTGTCTTGTTGCCAATCTCTCTCTGCAGCACATCCTTGGTGCTGGCTCTGACATCACGCACAGACGCAATCCCCACCTCCTTCAGCTTCTGGCAGATGTTCCATCCAACTCCCGGCAGCTCATCTACCTCCAGATCCAACAAATACGCATCCACCTGTCAAATACATGCAGCTTCAGAATGCTGTCCCACATCACCAAATGGGATGGGCTGAACTCAGTGTACCCACAAGACTGAAATAAATCATGGTGGCCACATCTAATCAAGTGGGCTTACTGATGCAGATGGCTTTCAGAAGAGATGTTGTTCTGGGAAGGTAGACCAGTTCCATTGAGCAGACACCCTGCTGATGCAGCATGCCCCGTGGCTACATGTTCATTGAGCATTCTCAGAAACTTCATAGGCTTTGTCTTTTGACTCCTCTGATGAGTCCTCCAGACACAAAATGTAAACTGATTGATTGATTGACACTTTTGCATACCTCATGGGGATGGATCCTGTACTGCCCATTGGGTTTGCCCTTCTTGGTAGCCAGGCGTGCTGTCAGCATGGTAGAGCCAATCCCAGCACTGGCTGTGCACCCTGTCGCATCAAAGATCTGCTGCCGAATGGAGCTGACTATCTCTTCAGGGTCACCTAGGCCAGTCACATCCAGATAGGCCTCATCACAGGACACTGGCTGGACACATGCAGTGGCCTTCAGCAAGATCCGGTACACCTGCAAAGCATTATGTAGTACAATTTGAGCAAACTGAGCATGTCTCTGCTGTTGTGTACTGCATGGTACAGCTGGAGGATTCAGTAGCACGACGAAGCAACTTCCATGCGTATTTGCACACAGACTTGTGACCACGGAAGTGTGTTGCTCAAGCTGGCAAGATGGGTGTCAGGAAGAGTCAGACACCCAAGCTGCAAGCCTGGCGAGCAATGCTTCAAATTTGGTGTCATGAAAGCTAGAAACACGCCAGTCACTGAGTTGAGACTGTGGACAAGGCTGCATGAAGGACCAGCATGTATTTCAGGGAAGATAGAGGACAGGACTGACCTGCTCAGAGACCTCCTCATACTTGTCAAATTGGTAGGGCATGACAATGAGATGTGGGCAGCGCTTCTTGGCCTCAGCAATGAACATGCTGGCTCGGATGCCAAACTTGCGAGCCTCATAATTAGCTGAGGACACTTCTCCTGTGCCTTGAGCGCTACTGGAGTGGCTGACAGCCAGAGGCTTGCCCTTGAAGGCCGGCTCTGCTAGCGCTGCCACTGAGGCAAAGAAGCAGTCCATGTCCAGATGAATGATGCTGCGCTCTACACTCACTTCTGCCGCTGCAGTGACATGAATGGCTCATGATGTCATGCGTTGCGGGGCAAATGATCATGAGGCACTGAAGTGAGTGAGCAGTCCTTGCAAAGGATGCCATCCTGTGGTTTGCTCAGCACTGAGAGAGAGGCAACTCACTGAAATCATGGCAGACACGCGTTCAACACCAAAACCAAAACATAATGACAGCGTTTACATGCACAGCTGTGTATAGTTGAGAGTTGGCAACACAAGTGCTACTGGACAAGTATAGTTGCAGTGGTTGTGCTGCCTCCAACTGACAACCAAAGTTTTGCTGCCAAGTACATGCTGGGATACCTTGGTTGCCTCTGAAAGCACTTGCCAAAGCTGATGGCTGGTGGGCGGTCTGTGGCAAGGGAGCATGAGCAGCCGTTGTGGCAGTCAGAGCCTCAATACGCGCCTTCCATCGCCCAATGAAAGACAGCCTGGAAGACTTATAGTAGCTGTCCATGAAATGGGGGTCGTCCCTAGATGACTTGGGCGGCCCCCTGAGGAGATCACATGCAGCTCGTGCTGCAGCGGCACGCTCCTGAGCCAGCCTGTAGTCAGCTGAGGCCCGCGGGTCTGCAGGTGCCTCTGCTCTCTCTGTTTCAACCACAGGAACAGCACCTGCCTCTGACAGCATTGCAGCATCGCCATGCTGGTACAGTGCATCTTCAGTGTCATCGTAAGAAGCTGATTCGTCATTGCCAGCAGCATCAGCATTGACATCAGCGTCATCATGAAAATTCAAATGTGAGGTGCCTGGAAGGCCTGAAGTTAGCCTTGGTGGGGGCACAGAGGCAGCTCTGTGAGCACCGAGTGCATGATGGTCAGACAGGAGATTGGGCTCAGCTGTGGATGGTGAAGAAGCTCTTGCTTCAGCTGTGGCTGCAAGGTCAAAGTTAAGCGCCTTTGCAGGGCCAGCATTGCTTGTACTGAGCTCAGACCTGCTTGCACCCTGTGCTATCTGCATAGGGTTCATGAACTCAGCATCTGCAGCTTGGCCTGGCAGCATGTCTGAAGCCTGATGCTTGTCTGGCACTGCAGCCTGTGCTCCATGCTTGTCACAAGATTTAGAGGGCGTTGCTTCTGAAGCCTGACCCTGGCTGCTTGCTGCTGCTGCTGCAGCAAATTTGACATACGGTGAAGGGGGCAAGGCTGCGGAGATGTGACTGGGCTTCTCTGTGGCATGTGAAGCTGTTCCTGGCTGCTGGCGGAATGCTGACAGTGTGCGTTGGCCTGGAACATCCCTCAGCCTCCATAGAACGTATTCCTCCAGCTGCATGTCACACAGGTGAAGCAGGTTTGTTGTGTGGCTTTGAGAACTAGTATACACACAGGAGAGCTGTGCTCATGTGGGAACAGCGCTTCACGGCAACCAGCAGATGCATGCAGGATTGCAAGTGTGTGAATGTGCTTTGACAAGACAGCTTGCTTACCGGAAGAATGACACCTGCTTGCAAGGAATCTACCACCCACTCTGGCCTCACGACTGGCGTTGGATCCCTGCAACAGACACAACATGCATGAACAAAAGCGAACAGGCACAGACCAAGATCATGGAGCCACTAGGATGATCGCACCTCTCACGCTGAAATATCTTCACTTTGGCATCTGTCAGGTTGCTGCAGATTATGTGGGTGATTCGTCCTCTATGGTAATACAACTCAAAGTTACCTCCATGCTGCGCCATGATCTGCTTGAGATCCTGCAAAACAAGAAGAATGCAGTGTGTGCAACAGCAGCATGTTCAGCAGCAGCTGAGGGCTAATCACTGTGCTTTGTGCTCACCGCCTGAGAGGGGGTGGTGAAGCCATTGACCATGATGCTGACACCCTTGAACAACTCTGATGTGGCATGACCACTGGCAGCTCCATAAGCTGCTGCAACTGCACTTTGTTGATCAAACTGCTCCTGAAGCTTCTTGTTCTTGTTGTCCATGTACTTGCTGAAGCTGCCGCCATGATGCTCTACCTCGCCAGGACCGGCTTCGTTAACGTTGAGTATCTTGCCTTGGTGTTCTGGTTCAATGTGCCCGTATCTCGTGGTCGGGTTGGTCATGTTGCGCTCGATACTTCCCTCGCGTTGCCGCCAGACACAAGGTGCTGTATAGTCTGGAGATCTTTGAAGGCTGTCATGTGCCTGCGTCTATCGTCGACGTGTACAGTGGACGTCAGTAGGCTTCGCAACGCAAGCAAACAGCATGCTGTAACGCCAGCTACACAATTGCAAAGGCAAAGGCCTGCAAGCGTTATTGCTCGCGGCACTCCCGGCTTCCGGCTCGCTCTATATGCGTTGCAGCCGCATTGCTGTTCGTGGAGTCAGCTTTCTTCTGCGGGTGCAAGCACCACTCATAACGACTTGGCAAAGATCGACGAGGGCTTGCACCACCGTCTGTACCAACATGCAGAAAAAGAAAGTTGTTGTGGTCGGAGCAGGCTTTGCGGGCATCACAGCTGCACGCACTTTGTTGGCAGAAGCCACAGCGCCTGTGGAAGTGATTGTGCTTGAAGCCAGCTCGAGAATAGGCGGTAGAGCGCACACTATGGAGGTGAACCTTGGTGAAGGCATGCGCAGTGCAATGCTTGCATTCAGTAGCTCATCCAAACACATGCAACTTGCAGCTTGAGGGCTGTGGCAAAGTAGAGCTTGGTGCAACTTGGTTTCATGGCATTGTTGGCAACCCACTGTATGAACATGCCATACAGCTTGGACTTATGACAAGGCATGAGGCTGAGGACTCAAGTAAGTGTAGCAACGCAGTGTAGCATGTCACTACTCCATATTGTGTCTGCAGCACACCCCCAATTGTAAATCTATCATGACTGGCTGACATGCGCTGTAGAGCCAACATGGGGGGCAATGAAGTATGTCAGACAGAATGAAGTAGCTTTGTTGGGTAAGGAGGATGCAGCTGTCATCACCAAGGCACGTGACATGTATGGTGAGGCAGTTGAGGCAGGCACAGAAGCAGCGTCGAAAGGTCAAGCAGGCGTCATAGGAGATAGTGTCAGACATGCGTTTGCCCAGGTCAGCTGCATTTGAATGTAACTGCTCAAACCCTTTACAAGGCAAACGACGTGGCGGCACGCTAACACTGCTGCATCTGACAGATTTCGGTTGACATGATTGGACTGGAGCACTACAACATGGTTTGTCAGGGTTTGTATTGAGATGTTGTGTGAGATGCATCCGTAGGCAAAACAGACAGACCATGATCAAATCCAGTGCTACATTTCATCATATTTCAGGCAAAGCAAACCCAGTCTGAGACCTGTCCCTGATCCATTGAATGCTTGTTTGGATGCCAACAGGCAATGCAAAGCATGGAGGAAGCTTCAGCCAGAAGCAAGGCAATCTTCACAGAAGCATGGGCCTGGCGGGAGCAACTGCAGCGCGCAATGGATGGCTGCCACACCACTGACGACATGTCTGCAAACAGCCTGGCCGAATACGGCGAGTTTGAAGGACCCAACATCCCACTTCCTTCAGGCTATCAGGCATGTCTTCTGTCTTGCTGTGGCACAAAGGTTGATGCATCAGCTTCAACAGTACAGATTGTGCAGATCACAGCATCAATGTAGTGTAGGCATGTATGTAGCAGAGTGGTTGCTCTACTTAGATGACTGTGCTGTCGTGCCTGTCAATCTGCAGTCACAGGGCATTGTACAGCTGTGCAAGGTGAGCCCGCAGCGGTACAGCTATGCAACCTGTTGCCGTCGTCAAGTCTGCAGATGCGATCATTTTCACTCAGTGCAGACTTGATCATTTTCAATGCAGACAAAACCACTATGCATGATGCACAGGTCCTGGCAGAGAAGCTAGCGGAGGGATTGCCCATCGAACATGGCATGACTGTGGACCAGATCCAATGGAACACAAGCGGAGTCATTGTGCAGTGTCAAGGCGGACAGCAGATTGAGGCTGATGCTGTCATTGTGACAGTGTCTCTTGGAGTGCTGAAGGTACTCTGCACCTCATTTGTGTGCTTGTTGCACTGCATCAGGCTCTGGTTCTTTCCTGATGTGGCCTTTGCACTAGCACTTGCACAGTTTCATAAGACTTGTATTGAGCATGTGGCATATCTTACACGCAGTATCCTGTGCACATCACAGAGTTGGCCAAAGTGGTGCAGGGTGTAAGCAACACTGTACTAGCCTGCCTGAAATGCAACACAATATGTATGCTGCAGGCTCAGCATAAACATATGTTTCAGCCAGAGCTTCCAACAGCAACAGTTGAAGCTATTGAGCGCCTAGGGTTTGGGATTGTTGACAAGATTTACATAGACTTTGGAGCAGCATCTACTGCATCGCCAGCTGCTGCACAGCAAGATTTCACCAACTATGGCCCAGCAGGAGGCAGCAATGCGGACCAAAGCAAGCCAGCACAAGATGACAGCCAGGGATCTGTGAAAGAGCACGCAGACAATCCTGTGCAAGATGACAGCATGCACCCTCTGACTGCCAAAGATGCCCTGTCTTACTACCTTTTGTGGCACCGCAACCCTGAGGACTTTCAGCCAAAGCTCAACGCAGACAGCAGGCATGAAGAAAAGCAAGTGGGAGCAGTGAAAGTCAGCAGGGATCCTTTGCGTGACATCAAGGACCTGAACGACGTCAACGGCAGGCAAGAGGACAACAGTGCAAGAAGTCCTGCAGCAAAGGGTGCAGGAGATAAAGGTCCAGAAACACATGTCATCACAGGCCCACAGACAGCAGGCACAGATGCAAAATCCAATGCTGAGGCTGATTCAGTGGCATCCACAACAGGCAGACAGCATGATCTGCCAGCTTGGGCCCATGGTGCATACACTATCCGTTTTGCAGGCTCAGAATTTGTATCAGATAAGTCTGCTCAACACCTTGCTGCTTCAAACAGATGCGGAGTCATGTGGATGACAGGAGAGGATGCCAAGAGAATGGAGGCTGCATCTGATGCTGAGCTGCAACAGCACATTGCAGCTGTTTTACAGGAGTTTCCTGCACTGGCATTGCCTAGCGAATTTAAAGTGTACAGGTCTTGCTGGGGATCTGATCCCTTGTTCAGAGGATCTTATTCCTATGGCTCTGCTTCAGCAATCGGAGGCGAATGCAGTGCGCTTGCAGAGCCTCTTTGTGCGCCAGAAAGCACCGCGTTGAGACTATTGTTTGCTGGAGAGGCTTGCCATTCCAAATACTTTGGTTGTACACATGGTGCATATTTGACAGGGCAATCCCAGGCAAGAGCATTGATGAAGTCCTTGAACATTGGTGGCGCATAGCCTCTGTTGCTCAATCTTCTCATGTGGTCTAATAACTTGACCAAAGCCAGTGCCTGCTAACTTGCCAGCCTTCTAAAATGTAGCTAGATGCCTGGGTGATTGAGGGTAAATGCACATCTGCCCTATGCTCTGACCCTATTTTGGCATCTGCAGCAGCACAATGCATGGTTCTGTTTGTGCACAACTCACGCATATAACTGCACAGACAGCCGGCCTTGATGGAATTCAAGCAGCTTAGCAGCAGCTGGTGGGGCATGCTGAGTTGCATGACATCATTGCTTACCCTTTTCTGCTGTTCTTTCTGCTCAGGCTTGATCCACAAAATGTATGCAGCAGTACCGGCTACTGCCCAAGCAGCTAAGTTCTGCATGCAATATGTACAAAGATCAGTAGGTTGTCAGCTACAGCAAGACTGGAGATGTGCAGGTGCCGCATCTATGCATAAGCTGATCAGCTCGACACCTTGGAGCCTCTGATGCCTAGATTCTCGCTGGCTAGTCTTCTCCAGCCTGCTGTCCTATTTGCGAAGGACATCGGCTATTGTGCTCAACGGGGGTTTGGCAGATATGACTGGTGTTGAAGTGAGAGCGCAATGCTTTCAAGACAGACCCTGATGTGCAGAGGATGTTTGTTACCCTGTCTACCTTTCACCCTGCTCAACGTCGCTGAAAGTATGTGGTTTCGGTCAGAAGGAGACAGCCTTAGTCATGAGCTGTTGGGGCCTACTTGTATTGGTCAAACCTTTGCTCTGTGAGACAGCATAGCTGCGTCAGGCCTGTTTTCAGCACTCAATGGCTGATGTCAAGGCCGTCGTTGATCCGGCGCTTGCGGAACAGGTGCGGTATGCTGGTCGGAGGTGCCAAATATCGCCTGCGCGATGCGGTTGTTGACTGACTTCTTCCTGTGTGTGCAGGCAGCTTTCGTTGCAGAAGACGTGACAAGCATTATCAAGGAGTCCATTGATGCGGTGTTGCAAAATCAGCAGTACAACCACTTCAAGGTCCGTTCTAAGCCCGTGCTTGAACTTGTGTTGAGCCAACAGATCGTTGCTGAAAATGCCACAGCTGCAGGTCGGTCAGTGGACGTCCACCTGCCTCGAAACTTGTATCAAACGTTTAGCTGACTTGAACAAGCCCTTCAAATACGTGGTCACCACAGTCATCATGCAGAAAAATGGTAAGGTTCTTGTCCAGCCTCTGTCTGGTGTAGATGCTTGTTCTTTCAGACTATATTCGTTGCTTCGCAGGTGCTGGTCTTCATACAGCAGCTTCATGCTTTTGGGACAATGCATCTGATGGTAGCAGGACAGTCAAGTGGGAAAATAAAACCATGTATTGCATCACAACAGTTTTCGGCTTGTCCCTCTAGTATATATCTTGGTAAAACCTTCACAGTCTCTGAGCATTGATGTCCTCTGCTCACCATCATAAACTCTCAACTTCACATAGTCTGCTTCTGATACTTAAGCAACAGCTGTCTTGCAAGTCTGCTTGTTCAAAGTGACCTTTTGCAGCCAGACAGCTCTAAAATGTTTCGCCTGTTTGCACTAAATGAGTACAGTTACACAAACAATTGTTGCTTTGCTCTGATTTATTTGTTGCACATCTGAATCATGCAAAGACTTACAAGTTTCATGCACCTTCACAGGCATAGGGTCCTAAGAAGTATACCTTGGTTCGCATGCAACTACGCTGGTTTCTTATATTGACTGCTTCATGAGCGAAGCAGAACTGCAATGCCAAAGTGACAGGCATGCTAATCTGTATGTTGGGTGTCAGTGGTCCTGCTGGTGTGCACCCTAGGACGAGGGTGACAGGCCTGGCAGTCAGCTGGATTACTAAGTCAAACTTTGCTTCAGCTACATGCCAAATTAGATCCTGTATGGTAGTTGCATTGTTATAGCAACAGCTTACACCAGAGAGCAGTCGATATCAGATGATGGGCAGGAAATTATAGGCTTTTGTCGTTTCATCACAGCAAAGTGAAGCTCGCACGTCATCACTTGCAGTTGCTTTGTGACAACATTGATAAGCTGAGCGGTGGCCAGCAAACCTGTTCTCTGCAGGCACAAAGCTTGTGAAGTTGGTTTCGATATTGCATAGGTGAAGGTATATGTCCCAAAAGCGACTGATATTAGTACTGGTCTGTATATTCCACGCTGCTCTGGTTTTCCATATATCTGGCTTCAAAGCCACTCAGGCATGCATGTGACAGTGACTGATCTACTGATATACAAGGAAGCTGTGGGTCTGAGTATATTGCTCTGCCAAACGCCTGCCTGCCTGTGTGGGCTGTGAAAACGCCAGCTGACTCCGGGGCACAACATAGCCAGCAACACAATGGCACCTGCACAATGACAAAAATGTGCAATCAGAAGGCACGTTCAATTGTTTAAAACCTACAATGGCCTGATCATGCCAGCTTGGAGATGAGACAAACACATCACAAGGTCAGGAGTCTCAAGATTGCACCACCCCACTTAAATCAGGCACATCAGTGACTATTGTGCACTCTTGTGTTGTGAGTGGTAAAAAGCTTGCAGCTCAAGGACGAACCTGGCTGTGTCAAGCAGCTGAGTGGCAATGCCTTGGCGTCTAGCCTGAGCAGATACCCACATGACCTTGATGCCACACACAGCCTTCACAGCTTTGCTCCTGTCTGTCATGAGTATCTCTGTCTGCCCTTCTGGACGCAGCCTGGACAATGACTGACTTGCCGTTTCTAATGCCTCAAACGCTGCCGTTGCCTCTGCACTGACTGACCCATCTGCTGCTGGATGATCAGTAGTGCGAGCAGCAACATCATGGCATACTTGAGGCGTACCTCCCTCACTCCATGAAGGCGTACACTCTACCAGATCAGGAGCCTGTTGCCACATGCTGCCATCACAGTATGCTGAGCTGAGTGCACTGCTATTGACCTTCAGCACCTGCTGACTGCTGGTGCAGACCGCTAGGTGTGAAGACTCAGGGTCATCATGGTCTGTAGCCATTGCAGCACTGGCTCCTGACGTGCTGACATCACACATGTTGGTAACATCAGTGAGCGGCATCATGGGTATGGGACTGTTGATACCACACTGTTCTAGCCTGGTCTCTGCTGCTGCTTGACTGTCCCCATGCTTGAAGGCTGCTGTCGACCCAGCTGATGTAGGGGAATCAGAGCGCATTCTTGCAGGCGCAGTCTGCACACCAGTAGAATCTGCCTTGCCAGTTGCAAGCCAGCGAGTCAGCAGTGTCTTCTTGGGATGTTTGCTCTGCTGGTGCCTGCTGCAATGTTGGATCCCAGAATGCACTGCCGGTGACTGATTGCTGCCCACTGACACATGCTGCTGACTTGGACAGCTTGCAATGCCCATCTCTAGTCTGTGCAGTCCCAGCTTGATGTCAGCATGAGTGCGCTGATGCTGCCTGGCTATGCCTTCTGTGCAAGCTGATGACTTTGAGCTGGTATCAAGTGGCATCATAGATGCAGCACTACTGGCTGGCAGCTGGGAACTGAGTCGCCTGTGCTTGGCTAGGGGTGGCGCTGACATGGGCATTGAAGGTGAGTCTAAGCAGGAGCGAGGTGCAGCAACAGCTGTAGAACAGCTGGATGTGACACAAGCTTCTGAATGTGAGATGACTGGACTGGCAGCTGTGATCCTCTCAGCGACAACGCACCCACGGACATATTTGCTGCTGGAGATGTACAGGTACACCTGCATGGGTTAGGCAAGCACAGTTGGCAAGTCGACCTCTGCACATGCTTTGCTGTACCTGTAACACAGCTGCATGTGTGCTGATTAGCATTGTGTGTGCTCTGACCTGGTAGGGTGCAGACAGCAGCCAGCCTTTGCAAAGCCCAAGATGGTCTTCCACCACACCACAGATCTCTTTCACCTGTGCAGAAACACACAATGTAGATATCAACCGCTGCAAGGCGTTTGAGCTGATGCATAATGGACAACAATTTGACGCAGGCAGGCAGGAAACCACTATCAATTCAAGTTGGAACAACAGTCTCTTGCAGCCAGCTTATACCTTCTTGAGGTGAGCTGCAGGGTCATCTGGGATTACCACAAGTACTCTGCCTTCCCTTCCATCCCATTTTACTACTCTCTCATGTTGCCAGCCCTGCAAATCACACAAATTCAGGCTGGCTGTTGCAGGTGTCCACAGTGCATATGGAGATGACTGGACAGCAGAACTGTTCAGAGCAGTATGCACAAGCTGTTAGTGGTGACACCAAAGTGGGGTACCTGAAAATTCACGCCCTGGGTGCAGTTGGCATGAAACAAAGCATGCACTTTTTCATCATTGGCTTCTCCTTTAGCATAGATCAGACCACACACACTGCAAGTGATACATGCGAAGTTTGCCTGCAAGCAGTGCAGCAAAATTGGTACATTGTGATTGCGGCATTTGCAGGCAGCTAACATGACGTCAAAGATCACTCGCAAACGCCTTTTCGGCTCACTGAGCATCATACAGCACACCTGCCCAACGTCAAGGTGTAGCTGAGTGAAAGACCGCTTGTTGGGCTGCTGGGGCGCTGCCTTTGGGTGCTGCAAACTGCAGCGCTTGAAGAAAGGGTTCGTGACATCAAGCTTAGCTTGCCTGTCAGACTTGGGTGCTGAGGCTGTCAAGGACCCTGCTTCTTGAGCGCTAAGTACAGAATCTGGTATACAGCTCCTGAATGACAATTGCACAGTTGCTGGGCAAGATGGTCACGGTGCACTTTGAAAGCATGCTAGCTTTGGACAAGACAGCTTGACTAAACACACCTGTTTCGCCGACTGTACGTCTGCAGAACTGGTTTGCTGAAAGGCAACTGTGCTAAACCCACTACTGACGACCTTTCGCCTGTGCTTTGAGTGTCGGTCATACACGTTTCGCCTATGATCAAAAGAATGAGGCGCGTCTACAATGGTACGCGCTCATGTGCGCCGAGTTGACACAGCGATGTCGTCGTCTATAGGGATGTGTAGTTCGCACTGCTTGCTTATTGGAGTATGTTGTCACAAACAGACAGGTGCAAAATTCCTGACCCCAACCACACGCAATGTTTTTCTAATGCAGTGCCATGTCGACTTAGCGTCGTTAAGTTTCATGATCATGGTCAAAACTGGTCTCAGAGCCTTTCGGTGTTTTTGCAAATTGAATATGGAAGTTCATATGAATGACCATTTCATCTTTTACGGAGAGCACGGAGCGCGAAGTAGCATATGTCTTTCACCTTCGCAAGAACATACCGCTTGTATGCATTGCCGTGCTGTGCAGTCGAATCGCTTGAAACATTACCAAGTAGCAGAGCGGTGGGAAGCGCTAGCATCTCTTGCTTGTCGAGTCCTCACGTCGGCATCTTAAACGTCCTCGGCTTTGAGCACAAGCCAAGCGCCGAATGAAGCGCTTTTACATGACGTTGCCCTGAGAGCAGCTTGCGACGGCCTTGTGAAATCAGCGGACATTCTACTTCCGAGCACCGTCCGCTCGCATAAAGTCAAACCTCTGTACACCGAGCCGAAGTCATCTCCGACACATCGTCGCCTGACGTCTCGTCCGTAAGGCATGGGTGGGGACGGCGAGCTGCCCCATTCGGTTGTGCGGGGAATCGGTGACAAGCTGTACGAAAAGCGGAAATGCGCAGCACTTGAAGTCGAGCAGCTGGTCAAGTCACTTGCAGCGGCAGGCAATACCAAGCGAGTCGGCCAGATCATCGACAAGCTCATTGAAGACTTTGCGTTCTCTCCACAAGCAAATTACCGTAAGGGCGGGCTATTGTGTTTGGCTGCTACAGCGGTCGGACTGGCCAACAACAACCAGGAATTTTTGCAACGCATTGTACCCCCGGTGTTGAATTCGTTTACTGGTGAGAATGATATGCAAGCAGAACTCATAGCGTGGCTGCAAATCATCCACCCACCCTATATCTTTGGTTGCAGACCAGGACAGCAGAGTACGCTACTATGCCTGTGAGGCACTGTACAATATTGCAAAAGTTGCAAGGGAGGGCTTCATGATGTTTTTCCATGATGTATTTGATGCACTGTTCCGTCTCTGTGCGGACTCAGAGGCAAACGTTCAGAATGCAGCGCAGTTTTTAGACAACCTTGTCAAGGTAAGCCTTCAAATCTCAGCTGCATTACTGATTCCACACACCTGCGGTCCTGCAGCTTGACTTGCAACACCTATGTTGCAGCACACAACAGCGGTCACTTGCCTGAGCACGGTATGCAGGACATTGTCACAGCAAGCTATGCATTGGACCTTGATGAATTCATCCCAAAGCTCAGGGAGTACCTGACGGTTGTCAATCCTTACAAGAGGCAGTTCCTGATCAGCTGGATCAGTGTCCTGGCCAGCGTGCCTGACATCGATATGTTGCAGTACTTACCTGAGCTGCTAGAGGGCTTGATGGGCATGCTGAGCGACACCAACCGAGAAATCAGACAGGCCACCGGCAAAGCTCTTCAGGTACAACAGGCTCTCTGGTTGTTGTGTCATGCCAGGCTTTGTGTCGATGCATACACCCGCAGCAACAACCGGTGACGACACCTGCACTGTAGCAGGTGTCTTCATCAGTTCTTGCTGCGGGGTTATGCATTGACACAAAGCCTGCTTGATCTACATGGTGCCATGTACTCAGCATCTTACATCATGTGCGTGCCATTTAGCTCATCTTATTGTATATATGCCATGGACTTGCGTTATTTCTACATTGACAGCTGATTACCAGCATAGAAACGCAGGTCTCTATGCACATGCATACACCATTCACTGACCAAGTCTCAAAAGCTGCGACATGCTGTCACTGCATATGTGATTCTGCATTGTTTGTGATTATCAGGAGTTTCTGCTGGAGATTCAGTCAAGCCCAAATGTGGAATACGGTGAGCTAGCTGACATCCTAGTCAAAGAGGCCCAGTCAGCGGATGAGGTGACTCGTATGACTGCGCTGAGGTGGCTCAGAGCATTTGTCATTCAAGCCAAAGATCAGCTCATGCCCTACTATGCTGTCATCCTGGCTGCTGTGCTGCCAAACGTCAGTCATAACAACCAAGACATATGTCAGGTGAAGCTTGTCTCACAGCTGTGTCTATCATGACCTTTGTTTTTATTCAGTCTTGATAGGCCTATTGTACAAGGCTACCCCGATGGTTGCCAGCAACTCCTGCTGAGGCTAAGGCCCTACCCCGTGAGGGGGCATTGGCTCCTGTGATCACGACCTTCCTACCTGTGCCTGCACACTGCCTGGATGCTCGTGTTCCGTGTGTGTGCCCCAAGGTCATAGGCACAACACTGCATCTACAGCTTTCATGGTGCGTGTCTGGACATAAAGCTCATACCCTTTAGGATCATAGGGCAAAGGTCCAACACGAACTGATTGCCCTTCACCTCTCATGGCTGAAGCATCAGCGCAGTAAGCACCGTTGCTTGCCTTTTCCTCAACAAGAGAGGCATCATGCCAGTCTGTCTTGCAGCTGCATCAGTGCATTAATGTATATACAGCGTTCAAACTCCAAACTCCAATTGCCTGCATCTGAGGATTGTTGATGACTTGTGCAGGTGGCGCTGCAGACAAACGCAGAGCTGCTGCAGCTGCCAGACAAGTACGAGGCCAGTGACAGTGCAGCCATTCTGGCGCAAGTCAGTGCTGACCTCAACAGCCCAGCAGAGTCCACGCGCCTAGAAGCCCTCCATTGGGTCAGTCCCACTTTCTGCACTTCAATTCAATGATTTTGCATATTTCATGGTCCTCTGTGATGTTGCGCAATGTTGCCCATTTTCCGCACTTCAACAGCCTCTTTGATGCTGCAATGCCATCTTGTCTGGGCTGCAGCAGCCTTTGGGCCTTGCATGAGCATTTGACATCAGCACAAGCATGATGATTTGGCTTAGTTGCATATGCCACAAATGGTATGTCATGGTGACGCTTCATCTGTAACACCTTCACCTGTGTGTTTTTTTGGCATGCAGGTGCGTGCGTTGTTGATACGGTCCCGGCAACAAGTGCTGGGGCATTTGGAGGTGCTGTTACCAGCCCTCTTTGATGCCCTGAGTGGTCCATCAGATAGGGTGGTGCTAGAGGCCCTCTCAGTACAGGTCTGCCTTCCAGCTCAACAGAGACTCTGATCAGGCAATGGTGTGTCATAGTGACATTAGTGTTATAAAGCCGCAGTCTGCAGTCTTGCAGGCTAGCATCTGCAGGGCATATCTACAAGCAGCAGGTGGATGTATGCATGGACAGACTGGGGTAGAAGAAGAAGACTCGGGTGCTGTCACAAATTGTATATTGATGTAGCCTGTGGTCTGTCCTGAAGCTTTTGCTTGCAACCCATTGGTGTTGCAAACATGAGCAGTAATGTACGCTATTTGCCATGCAAAACCTGCCTGTTGGCAGCAACACAGCAGGAGATGATGTCAGCAAAGATGAAATCTATGCAATCGGCAGCATGAACATCAGTGCTGCAGCGGTGAGACCAGCTTTTGTGTTTGCAGGCCACTATTGCAGAAGAACAGCCGCAGTTTGGGCAGGTCATGCAGCAGCTTCTAGAGCGGTATGCTTCTTCTGCTCTGATCAACATCATGTGCTGCGCTGTGGCTATCTTGTTTGTCTGCTCAATGTGACTTGAGACTCTTCTTATCTACCTGCTGTCTCTTGTCTTTCACTGAACTTCCAGCAGATTGCTGATGCCCTATCATTCGTATAGCTCTTACCTTTGCATTCACCACCTGTGCACACAATACTACATGTGATCAGGAGGCCTGACTTAGGTTACAGGTGCATGTCATGATCCTAAGCACCACTATTGCCCCTGCAAACTGCTCACATGTTAGACTGGAGCCTGCCAGCCCTCTGTGGGTTGCCAGAGCTGTTAGGAGGACACCAGCTTCGGTTCAACAAGTGCACAGTTGAGATTGATTTTGCCTGGTCTCTGAACTGGCCTTGTTACTCACACAGCATCAAACTGTTTGCTGTCAGCTTTGCTCTTTGACAGACGCAAGGAGCCACAACTGCTTGACAAAGTGCAGCAAACAGCTGCAGAGGCATTACAAGAGGCATTAAAGAGATGCCTGTTGTGGCATCACAAATGTTTGCCACATGCAAAGAGTCTGTCTGTAGAGCCAGGATGTGCCCACACCTGTGCTGACAGCTGCAGCAGTTGTGGTGCAGGTTTCGGGGTCCACTGGGGGGGCGATTGCTGCAGAGGCGGGGCTCCCTCATACTGCGCAAGCTATCCCTCCTGCTGGGACCCCACAAAGTCTTCTGTGCTCTGGCTGACATACTGAACCAGGAGCGGGACTTGCGCTTTGCCTCTGCCATGGTGCAAGCCCTCAACGTCATCCTGCTCACAGCCCCTGAGGTCACACACACACACACACACACTTGCTTAACCTTGTCACACTCTGCTCTGTCAGTTGTGGAGCTACTGAGGTCACACACCCTCATCCTGTTGCTTAATCTTGTCGCACTCTGCTGTGTCAGGTGTGGGCTAAGCTACTTGCTATATAGGCCAAAACTGGTCTTGCACCTGCCTAAGTCATGCTGGGACAGGCCTGCATTGCTGTTGTGATCCAAAGCAGGTTGTCTGAGATCACCTGTAAAGATGCTCCAAAGCATGTTGCTTGCAATCACCTGTCAAGGTGCAGCTCAATTTGCTGTCAATTATGCCCCTTCTCATAGGAGCTAGCTGTTTCTCTGCTGACAGCCTCAGGACCAGGCACATCATCGTACAAGCTACCCAGCTTTCAACCTGAGTCTCACTCTTGCTCCACAGGTCAAGGCTTTGCGCAGCCTGTTGGCAGAAGCCACAGCGGCTGAAGCAGGAGCTGACCTCTTCCACAGCTTGTACAGCAGCTGGAGCCACAGTGCAGGCGCAGTGCTCAGCCTCTGCTTCCTAGCAGGAGCCTACAGCCATGCTTGTGATGTCATTACTGCTTACGCCCACCTGCCCATGGGAGTGGAAGTGCTGGTGCAGATAGACAGACTGGTGCAGCTGTTGGAGACGCCCATCTTCACCTACCTTAGACTTCAGCTGCTGCAGCCTGCGCGGTATCCAGACCTCATCAGGTGCGCTACATATTGCTCTCCATGTGCTGTGCTACTTCATGGGTGCAAGTTGTGACTTTGCAAGGGTTTCACCATGTGCCCTTACAAGAGCAGGTAGTTGTTTAGCTTATGCTTTTTGAAGATGCATGTTTGTGCTTATATCTGCAGGCACACTTGAGACACAATGCCTTCAAGCCCTGTTCACAAAAAAATATGTTGCCACTAGAGCCAAGCATTTGCAGGACCCATGTTATCAAAAGATAAGCTTGGGCTGCAAGATCAATGAAACA
>JAABUK010004417.1_pt1 | contig 22862 bp, 39 predicted proteins | sample 5559141 | NCBI WGS metagenome assembly JAABUK01 (sample SAMN10711869, study PRJNA513367) | rock metagenome | isolation source: Antarctica rocks | place: Antarctica: Victoria Land, Pudding Butte nord | collected 2016-01-03
CGGTGCTTGCTCTGCAAGGTCATTGTAGTGAACTTGACTGCATTGTTGCTTGTAGTCTCTGACAAGTTTGTCCTACTTGTCTTGCGGTGGAACCCTGCAAGACTTTTGACCCGACAAGCCATGTAAATTGCATGCTGTTATTCTGGAAGGCTTTTGCCCTCTGAAAGCAGGCAAACAGCAAGTTTCATCTGGTGCCTGTTCCAACCTGGCCTAAACCTGGCCTAAACCCTAACCTGGCCTAAACCCTATGGCACAGCTTGCTGCAGAAGTTTTTGCTGCGTGCCTGCTTTTGCCTCCTGCTGGTTGACAACTGCTGTTGCTGTCACCGGTGCATTGAAGGCTGTGTAGACTGTAAAGGGTCATGTCTGCAAGTTCATACTGCTTTGCACTGCCATATCAACCATGAAAGGAATGCTGTACCTGCTCTTCATTCCCAGAGAGTGCACCCCTAGTGATGCTGATCTTATCCTAAGGATCAAAAAATAAAGTTTGATCGTTGCTCTTCCATTTATGTACATTCCAACCAAGCAACTATTGCAAGTTGCAGAAGCAGATCTTGTGGATCAGAATTCTGTACAAAGCTGACCAAAGGTATTTGCTTTGTGCAGAATTCTGAGCATGGCTCGCTTTGCAAGTGAAGGAGAGCTTGAGACCTTTCTGGGCAAGCTTGACCCAGACTATGGTCAGTATGCGTCCGCAGTGTTTCAGAATGGCGTCAGGACAGCACATCAACTTGCAAATGCTGACAAGGAAGACCTGGTAGCAGCTGGGGTCGCTTCAGCAATACATGCCAAAGACATAAAAGCAAGGGCAGGCCCTCAAGGTTAGCTTCTGGCAACAGCCAGTTGTGTCTGTGGCTTGACATTCCACCACCACTTCTGCACATCCCCAATCTTGCGTGACTTGCAATTATTCAATCAACAACACCGCTAAATAGCGCAGCCCATGAGCTGACATCTGCAGCAATTGGCGCAGCCTTGTCTGAGCATCTCAAGTTTGTATCGACAATGCTTCGTGTGTCTGGCCTTGATGCCTCTCAGCAGCAGCGGCTTTTGCTTGAGGGGCTGCTGTTGACTTGTTTTGCTGACACCAGGGTACTTGTTTTGCCATGCAGCTGACTCCAGGGTAGAACAGACACTTTTGCAATTTAAACAGAAAATGGAAGAGGAAATGAAAGAGGCAATTAAAGAGGAAGTCGTGCAACAAACTGGCAAGAGACACAAGATTGACTCCAGTTCATCTTGCCGATGGTGAGTAGCTGCATCACGGCTCTGTGGGCACCCGAAACAACATGCTCTGCACTAAGCCCTTGGCAGTATATGGTTGTGCTGTCATATTGTGTGCAAGTTTGCACAATGTCACTAGAATCACAAAGGTTTGTGGCCTGTATGGTAGTCCTGCACTGCCTCTACAGGCAATTTGTGTAAATCTGCAGCACAGCAAGCCTAATGCTGTGCAGAGGGGGTACTGTGGCGTGCAAGGCAAGGTTGCATGTTGCATTGCAAACATTGATGACATGCTGCAACCCATTGACCCTCTCTTGGCAGCTCTGCGGTACCTGTCTCTGCTTTATGATGGGCCAGGTCAGGATGCCAAAGATCTTCTTCAGTGATACTACAGCATGAGGGAAGCCACTGAATTCGTGGTAGTTGAGGGGATTCAAGCGGTCCCCAGATTCAACAGTCAAGGAAAGGCTGTTCAGCAGAGTGAGGCAGGAGAGCTGACTGATGGCCTGAGGGCGGACTTGAACATCTGTCTGGATGTGCAGCTTCTGGATGAGGCTCAGTTCTGCAAGAGCTGCAAAGTCTGCTTCTGCAAAGATGCTGCCGCAGTCTGTGATGGTGAGGGATTGCAGTGAGACCTGCATGTCAAGTCTTCAGGGTCATTGCAATTCAGTACGTGCAAGCAGCATAGGTCATAATCTGACTTAGACAAAGTGCAGGCAATATGCATAGGCGTACCTTGCAAAGCGTGAAGACTTTTGGTATGATGCCGCTAGTCCTAGGAGAAATTTCACCATCATCTGAGTTCTCGCTCCACATTTTCCAGCTCTCAATTTTCAGACTCTTCACTCCAGCTCCTCTAATGCTGAGCCATGCCTCCAAGAGATCCAGCCTGGGAGAGACAATGAATTGTGACATCGTCTTGTGTTTGCTAGGGACAAGACCGCAGTCAACCTCAGTGTTTTTGGTGTGTGTGGGTACTCACTTCAGACAAGTGCCAATAACTTCGGCGTCAATGACCACCTCTTCCCATACAGCACCAGGCTGGCTTGACAAGTTTGCCATATGTGTGCACACCAGAGGAACATGGAGAAGTCTGTGCACACACAACGTGTGTCACACGGTGGAAGGTTCGACGATGTTGAACATTCGTGGACTCACCTGTCCTTGGTTGGCAAAACTTGCAAGATCTGTTCCAACAGCGGGTCTGGCAGAGACATGAAGGTTGCAATCTGGCTGAAAGGGGCTTCACCGACTGAGAGCTTTGCCCTCTTCGGGTCATTGGGTTGCCGCAAGACAGGATGCACGCCTGCTACCAAGACGCGGGGCATGGGCCAAACACCCACCCAATAGCTGCAGATGCGATACAGCAGACCTCTCAGTATGTCCTTCATGATGGACGCAATGCTGTCTGCCTCTATGAACCCTGACATAGCCCAATTTGCAAAGCCATGGCTGACTAAATCAGCATAATATGTCATGCCTGACTCATCCCCTGGCAAGTGTCAGTGCAAGTGTCTGTGTTAATCTGCCGGCGTAGCATCAGCACGCCCATAGGTGCACACTCGTGGCCATGTATTTGAGGAGACCAGAAAAAGTAATCAAACCCCAGGCAGATCGGATTCTGCTTAGAATGGAGTCTGCTGAAAGTGCTTCATGACATGGGACCTAGACAAGGTATTCAATACGATTCAACAAAACTTGCAAAAACACAAATATACCTTCCGTAACGTTGCTCAACGCACAACATCAAAAGGCTGTGCATCACATGAGTAATGAGCCATGGCCAGGTCTTTAGTAACAACAAGCAGTAACTCAGTGAGCGCCAGCGCAGCAACATGCCATACAAAATACAAATCCCAAATGCTGTGCTTCAAGTATTCAATCACATACACTGACTTCCCATAAGTCAGCTTGTCTTACAAGGATCTTAAACGCCCCCCCTTTCCATACTGGCTACAGCTCATGGTGCACTAGGCTTGTTTTCACAGCCATCAGCATTTGATGACAGACTTTGTGTGCTGCCTGGTATCTGACTGGGTGGCTGACCAATACCTGCAGTGTGTCCTGCCTGCACAGCTCCCATTGTCTGACTGGGCACTTGACTCATCTGTGGCAGCATCTTGCCAGCTTCCTGCAAGGACGCATGTGATGGCACTGGTGTGAGCTGGCCACCTTGTGGTGTAGCATGTGGCATCAGACCAAAATCGGTCCCTCCTGGCTGCCCAGCTAGAGACCCTGTTTGGGAATTGGCCGAGAGAACACGCTGTACAGAGCGCTGAGAATTGCCAGAGTTGCTGTTCGTCAGTTTCAGCTGCTGCGCTTGCTGCTGAAGGTGATGTTGGCTTGTGGGCATCTGTTGGTACTGCAGAGCCTGCTGTTGCTGCTGCTGCTGCTGCAGCAGTTGCAGCTGTTGCTGCTGCAGTTGTTGGTGCTGTTGATACAGTTGAGGGTGCTGTTGATACTGGCTATACTGCTGCTGTGAGAAGGGTCCATACATTGGCGCATGCATTGGTTGCTGTGCAAAGCCGCCCATTGCTGCAGCTGGCTGGTGGGACATTGTTGCAGATGACAAAGTTTGGCCTGGAGCGGGCACAAAGGTGGGTTGCTGCAGCAATGCTGAGTTGCCTGTCAGTGACGCAGTGGACATAGCTGCACCAACACAGCATACCAGTTGTCAGTGGCTTGCATGTGCATTGTCATGTCTTGTGCAGCTGAATGCTTGAGGAGCCCACCTGGTACATCACACACGCGAGCGCTGTGCACGCCACGCAGCGTGTAGGCTCACACAATTTTGGTAAAACCCATTCCAACAGTATGTCTCTATGGCATGACAATCAGGTAAGCAAGTAAATCAACACATGGACTGTGCACCGTGAAAGCTACAATGTGACACAACAGCAACTCCATGCCAGAGTTCCTGCTGCAAAGTGCTGAAACACATGCAAACCAGGAGCGAGCCTGAAATGTTATCGGACAAGGCATCAGAGGCTCATACATACAACACAGAAGGCAAATGTGCAAGTCACCTTGAGACATGGAAGCATTCTGGGTTGGGACATTGTGCGGCTGTTCCATGAATGGTATGCCATATGCAGGTGGTGCAACAGAGCTGCCTACTACCCCTGCCGCTACCCCACTGCCAGAGCTGCTGCCACCACTATTGCTGGTGCTCCTGTTCATGTATTTGCCCAGATCTGCAATAGCAACAATAACAGTAACAATGACAAGAACAAGAACAATAACGATAAACACAACAATAATAAATAAATAATCATAATAATAATAATAATAATAATAACAACAATAACAATAACAATAAACAAATTTCAACATGTGCAATGCAGGAGCCACAAGCTCAGGCAAACCGATGGTGCATGTATCCAGGTTTGTACTCTTGTGCAGAGTGCGATGCTTTAGCCACCAAATATACAAGGCAAACAAACCAGGTGCACAGCGCATGTACGATAAGAGCCACTGCAACAGTTGAAGTACGTCGTAAGCTGCGATTTTACGCTGGCAGTTGGCATTATACTGACATGCCTTGTGTGCTCCTTGTGTAAGTCTATACGGTTCGACTCAGACTGATTAAGGCCAAGCAATATAAGTACAGCAGCTTACTTGACAGTCCTACAGCCATGATGTCATTCATGGCATTTGTCATGTGCGCAGCAGCATGCTGTTCTGTAAGGAGTTCCATGCGCCATTCCAAGAAGCTTTGATTTCCAGGAATTGACACTGGAAACACCTGAATTGAGGCTTTGAAGTTCACAAAAGCAGCTGGCCAGGGATTGCTGTTCATGGGATGCGTCATCAATTGCCAAGCCCTGTAGGTAAAACACAATTGACCACTGTTCTTGCTGTTGGACGCAGCAAGATGCAATGGCCTATGACTCAAATGCTGCTTATGCAGACAACAGCTTACATGATCATTTCCTGGTTGTCCAGTTTTGTCAGTTGCTCAAACAGCACTTTTTCAGCGATGCCAAAGACTCGGACGGCGCCTATGTAGTCTGCTGTTTCGCCTCCCTGAGTCATTGTGCCAAATGTTGAATCCCTGAACTATTACTAGCAGACAGCGGAGCACTACTTGAACCGGAGGAGCCAAAACTGTCTACCAAATGGCTCGTACGAACTGCTCAGTCTCCTACCAGTAACTGCGTGAAAATACGTTGACCTTCTACGCTACCCATCCATACTGCTTGCCTGCCAAACTTGCCAACAACTGACCACACAACTTCAGCTTGAAATGGCACCACGATCGATCTTTTTGTACTGACAGGAGCAAACTGGATTCCGTTGTACATTACAGTCATTGCCATAGTGAATAGTACCCGGCACACTGATGCGACGTTTGGTGTGTGGCCTTGTTGCAAGCCTTGTTGGAAGCAAGTCGAGATCCGTTTCTTGGCTGAACAGCAAGCGCGGGCTTGCGTCCAACAGGTATCAAGACTTGCTGTCGTACGTAACACCAGACGTTGCGCTGGTCCGGACACCTTATGAATGCAATGGTAAATCAGGTGCTGCGATCCCTCAGCCAAATCCTGGTGTGTGTGTGCACCGCCATGCTCCCGCCGCTGCAGACTCTGTCTGTGTCACAGAGCATACACGATTTGCCCAACTGGCTCAGATAGCTATCAGGCCAGATGGTTTAGTCCAGACTCTCTGCCCGATGGAAGGTTTCATAATAAAGTTTATAAGAGGTTAAGTTCAGCAGTTGCATGTTGCTCTTTGAGAACTTTTGTTGCTATTTTTGTGTGCCAAGGGTTCACATGTAGCTGTAAGCTCCCTTGCATGAGCAGCTGCAAGTCATTTGCGATGAATGGTATTACACTGATTGTGCTCCTCGAGCCGTTGTTCATATCTGCCAGACATCTCTACATGGTCCTTGCTGGGGCGTCCTTGGGGCGGTTAGGTCCTAGTGGCGTTCAGGGCAGGTGTCGACAGCTACCCTGCTCGACCGGCCAGCGCATCGAGACGCGCGTCTTCCAGTTCTTATGCAAGACACGACCCAGGCCTCGGGCCGATCCGACGTTCAGCAAATCACCTTGCGGCCTCAGCAAAGTGAGCAATCTCATACCACTCTGGCATCGCCAGCTGGTCCCCCACAAAGTGCCGCATATCCCGCTATGCCCGCCGCATTGCCTCAACAGCCCAGTTTGGGCGGTTCACCGCCTGCAGCCGTACAGGCTGCCTCTGTCCCCAGCACAGATGAAGATTCTGCTAGTGCTGCCCAGTACTCAACTTCCGAGAATCGCTCCTCTGACACAATCATAGCTGGCAAAAAGGGCAGCTATTCAGGCACCATAGCCGTGCCGTCTGGCCAGGCTGCTGTGCCCTGGCCAGCTGTGACTGGAGCTCCCCCTGGCTATCCAGGCAAGCAAGCAGATCTTGTGCAGCTATTCATATTGCCAAGGTGCATGTGAGCGAAAGAGCCAGCATCTTTGTGGTCATTCCAGGTACACCACATACTCTTGTCGGCCCTGCGCCGCCTCCGCTCTACAGAGGTTTCATGGACAAGCTGGCACAGAAAGCAGACGAGCTGATATCTGGCGGCAGCAACAGACAAAACCAGCAAGGCTACTACACACAGGGCCAGGGCTATGGCCAACAGCCTTATGGTGGGCAGCCCCAGTATGGTGGACAGCAGCAGCAGCAGCAACAGTATGGTGGACAGCAGCAACAATATGGTGGACAGCAACAACAGTATGGTGGACAGCAACAACAATATGGCAATCAGTCCATGCAGAACAATCAATATGGTGCTCCACCCCAGTACCAACAGCCGCAGTACCAGACTCAATTTGACATGGGGCGTTTTGATGCACCATCTGGGGCACCTCCAAATTATGGCACTGCCCCACTGCCTCACGTGCACCCTGGACAGGTGAGACAATGAATGCCACCTCAGCAGCATTAGGTCTATACAATCATCTTGTATGCCGTTGTTTAACACTCTGAATATCACATGCATCACAGGTACTTTCCTGTTGCTGTTGATTCATGAAGGCTCCTAAGCCAATGTGCCACATAGCCCTGATCCCAAGCATGCAGCTGTGTACGCTGCATGCAGAAGGCTGCATGAGATCACACTCAATAGCTGCATCTTCTGCCTCTGTAAATAACATTGTGACCTATGCAAGGCAGGTGTATGTAAGATGCCTGTACATCTGGCATCTTGCATCTCCTGCTTCAGAAGCTTCCTCATACTTCTGCCTTGTGCTGCGTCACATGCTTCTGCTTTCAACCCTATAACATGATGACTTTACTTTAATCACAGGGCATTCCATGTGCCCTGCAACCATCACTGTCGTTACTAGACAAAGCCCATTTTGTGGTTTCACGAAATCTTTGGTGGTGTTTGTGCATCAGGCAGGGCCATACCAGGAGAATCAGGGGGGCAACCCCTTCATGAGCCAAATGCCCCTGGGTCCAATACCCCAGCATGACTACCAACCCTCCCAGGGCCTGCCCCCCCGCAGAAAGGCCCTCATCTGTGGCTGCAACTACAAGTATGATACACACCCCCTCTGAACTCCTGTTATGCATGCAAACAACTTGACCTGAGCGTTTGCATATTTTGGAGAAAATGCCTGATGATGCATTGGCTCTAAGCTACACTAGTGTTTGGTGATCAACCACTGGCACTGCTCAAATGCTTGCTATGAGCAGAACATGTGGTGCCAACTGCAAGATGCAGATGTAGGACAGTCGGTCCTTGTCTATGTATGAGGTATGCTGTACTCAAGAAAGCACATGAGGCCTGAAGTGCTCATAAATGAGGTGAAATAGGTGCCGCAGCTGCTGCCATGTACCCACGTATTCTTTGTACATTGCAGAGGCTCCAGCAATCCCATCTACCCACATATTGTTTGTGTATCTCGCAGGGGGTCCAGTAACGCCTTGAATGGTTGCATCAACGACGCCCACTGCATGATGTTCCTGTTGAAAAGCCGCTTCCAGTTCGAGGACTCAGACTTCCGGGTACTCACGGACGACCAGGCCAGCCCCTCGCAGTGGCCCACCCGAGCCAACATGTTTGAGGGCTTCAGATGGTTGGCTGCTGATGCTCGCCCCGGCGACTCCCTGGTCTTCCACTATTCAGGTCACCGTCTTACCTGTATCAGGCAGCGTGTTACACCTTTACACTTGTGTAAGGTCACCATCTTACCTGTATCAGGCAGCGTATTGCCTGTATCAGGCCAGCGTCTTACCTGTATCAGCCAGCGTATTACCTGTATCAGGCAGCGTATTGCCTGTGTCAGGCAGCATATTACCTGTATCAGGCAGCGTATGCACATGTATCAGGCAGCGTTTTACACATGTATCAGGCAGTGTATCACCTGTATCAGGCAGCATATTACCTGTACCAGGCAGCGTATTACACATGTATCAGGCAGTGTATTACCTGTATCAGGCAGCGTATTACCTGTATCAGGCAGCGCATGATGTACAACTGCAGTGTCTCATCACAATCCTGGAGGCAGCAAGACCTGTTGCAGCTGGCTGCAAAGCATGCACTTGACATTAGTGATCCACTGGGCATGTGATTCAAGCCTGACAATGCATCATGCACAACACATTCAGGGCCTTTGCACCCATCAGGGCCTGGACTGAGAGCGCCCCAGGGCATCTAGAGGGAGGGAGGGGAATGCATTGCTGCCACTGCAACCATACGTACGCAAGCAAGCTGCAAGAGCCACATGCACAGAAGGATTAGCTGGTCTTCAGAACTACTGTCACACCTTGTGTTGTATGTCAAGCAAATGTCATGGTTGGTGCTGCTGTGTTGTGAACTGCTGAGCTGTCATTACAGGTCACGGCTCTCAGACACGAGATGACAGTGGAGATGAGACAGATGGATTGAATGAGACTCTCTGCCCCTGTGACTTCAAACAGGTTTGTCCGTCTATATGTTCTTTCCTTAGTAATATCCTAATTTGTTCGTGAACCAATGCTGTCCTGCAAACTGCTTTCAAGCAGCCTGCACACGCCCATGTGCTTATCACCAATTCCTCAAAGCATGTCTGTTGTAACTCCTATTTGTGTCAAAGCCATACAGGTCGAGTGACACATACATCTGAGCGGTGCGCTACACTGCAGCGTACATCACAGGCAAATTTGTGCTTTTTCATACGTGCAACACTGCTGCTGTCCACTCTAAACTTTGTGGTGCCTCTCTGGTCCGACCAGAGACTTGACGGTCAAGTCTCACAGCTCCAGTGGCCCGTCATAAACGGCGGCCATCAAAAAGGGTCCAAGCTGCATTTGTTTAATTCTATTGCTAGTCATGCACCAGGAAGCTACACCTGTCTCACGCTGTTGACAGCTGTCAACATAATCCAAAGTAAAGTAACACAAACTTGACAGGTGTCATGTGAACTCAAAGCTACACTGGTCTTGAATGCTATTGGCAGGTATCAGGAGCCAAGCTGCATCTGTCTTACGCTATCGCTAGCCCTGAACTAGGATTAAGCTACACCTGTGTTACCCTGTTGCCAGAGCTTCAACCTCGGTTCAAGGAATGTTGGCTGTTACAAAAAATGTTGGCTGTTGACAGGTGTCTACAAGATCTACCAGCTTCATCTGTCTTATGCGTATCTGGCACCTACCAGGACCAAAGCTGCATCCATCTTAGCTGTTGACAGGCATTTCAACAGACCAAAGCTTTACGACAGTTTTGACAGGCATCAATTTACAACATAGCTGCACCTGTCTTATGCTGTTGATAGGCAGCAAGCATGATTAAAGCTACATAACAATTTTGACAGGCATCAAGCAATATCATTATTATTTTTTATTGTTATTTTTTATTGTTATTATTGTTATCATCATCATTATGAATATCATCATCATTATCATTACATTATCATTATCATTACCATCGTGATTGATATTATTTTTATCGAGCATGATCAAAGCTGCTACTTTTTGGCTGTAGGCGGGAATGATCATTGATGATGAGCTGAACAAGTGGTTGGTGAACCCCCTGCCCCAAGGCTGCAAGCTGCACTGCATCATAGATGCCTGCCACAGTGGATCAGTCATGGACCTGCCCTATAGATCCAAGATCAAGTATGGGCAGCCCCATTGGAAGAATGAGTATGCCGGACCCACTAGTGTCTGGAAGGTATGTGCATCTGTGATTCGCTGAGTGTTGCATCAGTACAGCCTTACTGCTGCATGTTTGTCTGTTTCTGGTCACCTCTTGTATGGAAGGTGTGTCCATCTGTGATCCGTGGAGAGTTGCATGAGTACATCACAGTTGCATGTCTGTGTTTTTGGTCACTGCTGTTATGGCCTGTGTCCCATGCCTGATTGTATGTACATGACCACGTGAGCAAATGAGACCATGACAATTGCTCTAGTTTGCTCATGGTGAACTGTTCAGGGTCTTGTGCTCATGGTGAGTTGTTCAGGGTTTTGGCCATGCATGCTGACACATGGTCTTCATCTCATAATCAGATGTGTTCCCCCAGCCCCAGCTTGAATGTGACATCTCCATGGCTTCTTTCTAGAGGAGATACTGCCACCCATCCTACCTGTGACAAAATAGAGGGAAGCTTTTTTTGTCAAACTTTTTGTTGTTTCAAATACTATTTGTGGAATACCTAAATCCAATTGGAAATAAGAAAAAGATGTTAAATTGAGCAAAAGGTGTGATGCAGGGAACTGCTGGTGGGGAAGCTTTCCAGTTTGGGGCAGCCAGAGACAGCCAGACAGCAGCAGACACTTCTGCCTTGTCTGGCAATGTTTCCACAGGTGCAGCCACATTCTCATTCATCCAGGCCATCGAGCAAGGGGGCCCCTATTTGACATATGGCCAGCTGCTGTTCAACATGGATGCTACCCTGAACAAGATGAACGGTGGCAGCAGCGGCGGCGGAGGGTTCTCCAACTTCAGCAGCATCAACCCTTTCGATCCCATATCTCTGGTGTCTGGTTTGATGGGTGGGGGTGGAGGGGGCTCATCTGGGCAGACCCCTGTGATGAGCGCCAACACCCCGTTTGACTTTAATCGGCAATTTCACATTTGATAAGCGTTTGCTAAGACTGGTTAACGTTGCGTATGCCAGGAATGACCAGGTTATCTGCGTCAGCTGTATTGGCATGAAGTTAGCATTGGGGCTTGTTCCAGCAGTTCAGACTCAGTTTGCATTGCCAGAGACTGTGCATATGCTTTCAGAACCAGTGCGATGGCATGCATGCCTTCCACAGTGAGGCGCAACGCTCATCGCGGTCTTCAGGAAAATTGATGTATACGTATAGTTATATTGCGATTTGAGTCAGACTTTAGTGCGTACTTATAGCTGATAGTCAAAGACAACAAGCGGAGGATAATGTTAACATTGCGCAATGACGTGGCAGTGATGTACTGGCATTGCATTGCTAGGTGATCAAAGGGAAACTCTTCATTTGGCATTGGCCCACACTCTTGACACTATAAAAATGCACGGTATGCGTTGCGGGATTGTGGGGACTACTACATACAAGTCCAAGACAAGCTGTCAATTCGAATTAGTAAAATCAACAATTGCAAATGCACAAAAGCAGCAAGCCGTGTCTCCGGATAAATCCAAACACCTGCCATTCTGGTTCACATCATGCAATTCTGCTACAGAACGAAGCTTCATCTAATCTGCTTCACAATTGAGTCCATGTGTAGCCCTCTGGATCAATGTGCATGAGCTGTCAACACGACTGTGTAGCAACATGCACTCTAAAAGCAAGAAGCAAATTCAAACACCTAGTGCTTGAGCTTGGTGCTGATCATGTAAACAATTATCAGCACCAACACTAAACCAAAGAAAGCACTAAGCACCTCAATTGACGTGGCCACCTGCTTTGAATAAAGGTCAATGCCAAAAATTGTTGCATCATTGGACGCAGCAATGGCTTCAGTCATGTAATCGCCTGTCTTTGTGACACTCAGGTTCAGGCCCAGAGTCGTGTCACAAAGTGTGTTGAAAGCTGCACCTTCACTATACGTTGAAAAGCACACTATATCCAGATCATAGTACGACAACAGGTCAGTCTGGTTGCCTGGGGTTGAGATCAGGTCTGTGATCCGGTGATCATCGCTTGCTTCGTAGAACTCAGTCAAGCTTGTGTAAGGAGCCAACTGGGAGCTGTTGATAGGAATTGTCAGACCAGCAGAATCTGCAGTGGGTAAGGCATCTGGAAAACTGGATTGAGGCATGCACACCACTTGCCTTTGGAATGGCGCACTTTGCAACAGACTCAGTACATCAGTGCAGTTCCTGAAGTCTGATGCTGATGAGTACTCAGTAGTACCCGGGCACTGAGGGTTGCCTGGATACAGCGTAGTAATGGTGTCAGAAGAGGCAGCTGAGGCATTGTACTGAACACACACGGGAGACAGATTGCTACTACCCATATTGTTCAAGACGCCCATGTTTGGTTCCAGCGTGAAAATGCCTATGCCATTCACAGAAACCGCATAAGTGCTGCATTGAACTCCCCCATCAGCACAGTGCAGACTCGCACAGCTGGCATTCGGCGCTCGGTAGTTCACAGTCACAAAGCCAGCCAACACAAAGGCTGCAATGAAGGCAACCATGGACAGGAGCAGCAGCACTCCACCCCACCAGGCAGCCTTATGTGGTGTCCTGTTTAGGATCAGAGGGAATGCTGTCACGACAATGACAGAGGCAACCGACAGCATGAAGGCTATTCCATTGAGAATGAGGAAACTGGTGAAAATGGGGTAGTCACAGCCTGCCCAGCTAGGACTGGAACCACCTGCATGCAAACACCTCATCAGTAGAAAGAAAAGAAGCTGAAAAGTTTACGCTTTTCAGCGATCATAACGGGACTCCTAAGGCAGCAGCCCGGAGCACCTCATCAGTGAATGTTTTCCCAGGAGAGTAGATGTGAAATGTAGCCTTTCCTTGTACACAGGCAACTGCTTGCACCATGACAGCAAATCAAGCATCAATCAGCCGCATTGAATGCACACTCTCAGCATCTGCTCTAAGCAGTCATACATATGACCACACAACAACAGCAAGTTCTTGAGCGTCCATGTGTGTAGCTGAGTATGATGCTACCATGTGCCACATGTACAGCAGACTGTTGATGCTTGATGAAGAAAGCAGGCATACAAGCTGCCAGGAGCTTCGTTGGTCTGATAACGGTTTTAATCATACTTTTTTCTGGGGTGACGAGGGGTACCTGGGGGGGTGACCCATGCCACAAATGTGACATTAGCTACAAGGACTGCCACAATGCCAATGGCAGGAATGCCCATCTTGTAGGCTTGCTTTGAGCTGAAACCTGCACCATGTGCTCATACTCAACTTCAACCACATGCAGCATCTGTGTACCATCAGCCTAGCAAGCAGAGGCAAGGCATTGTGGAGACCCTATGTTTCAGTGAGTAGTCAAGCAGTAGAGCACTGGGTAAGTGTCAGAGCAGGTACAGCAGACATGACAACAGGTTCAGTAGACATCATGGTAGGTACAGTAGACAACACAGCAAACACAGTAGACACCACAGCAGTAACAGCAGACACCATGGCAAATACAGCAGACGTTACGGCAGGTACACTTGACAGTACGGCAGATACAGTCGACATCAGCATGCCTGCAACATTTGCTGAGGGTCAGAATGCGCATGCTGCAGACAACATTATAGCAACATTTTCTTGGATGTATTGAGCTTTGTCATCAGTACTGCAGACGTTCAATTAGCCCTGCCCGCGCTGGTCCAAATGACAAATGCAAAGTGTATGATGCGTGACCATTCAAACCGTATACAGTAGACAACACAAGGCAAGAAGTGTATTTTCTGGTAGACAATCATGACGAGAGTGATCAGCTGAAATTTCAGCCGCAGTGGCAATCCACGCTGCAAAGGCCATAGCTGTATAATGAGATAAAATCCCCAACCTGTAAGGATACTAAGTCCTACACCATTCTCAACATAAATAGTTGCATTTGTGTTTGTACATATTGTAGAGACACACATAGTACACATGGAAAAAGATATAGTGAAGAGCAGGATGGTGGACCTGCTTCTAGCTCTTCATCAAGCTTAAGAGAGGCATCCCAGGACAAGTGATTGCAGGAGTTCTGCTTCAGGTACTTCCTACAAGCAAGGCTTCAGTGAAAATTGTGACATTTATACATTATAAGGTCACAGGTTGTTTTACACATGGGAATCTCAAGCTTGAAGCAAACAGCAAGGGAGAAAGTGCACAAGTGATGTTGTTGGTGACTGCAAGCTACTTGCTTGCACGCGCAGCGCCACAGAATCAGGACAAGATGCATTGCGGCATTGATGTGAGCAGAAAACCCCAGCTGCTGCCAATGCTTACAATGCTTGCATTGAGCTGAGCATGAGGGGATGTGCAGAACCCAGCAAGCAAAAGATCTTGTCAAATGAGTTCCAGCATCACCTGAATGCATATTAGAGCACAAAAGATTCATGGCTCCCACCTGACACGTTCTGTGCACCTGTCATTAAGGCTTGGGCCTCCCTGTAGGTGGCACTCCTGCACATGCTGTAGGAGGCTACTCTCATCCGCTTTGTCCAGCCCCAACTTGTTGATGAATTGAGCAACGCTTGGCATGATGCAACGTGTTCTTCCTGTTGTGGTGTGGACCGAGGCACTGCCTCAAGATGCGAGTTGCTGGCGACGACAGTGGTGCCCCTGCAGGTTCAACTGCCACCCATCTGCAGAGATTCATGTGTATAGATAGACTAGTCTTGAAGTCATTGGGCATGCCAGGACCGACACGAGCTATACCGGGCAGGCTTTCCACGCTCAGCCGGTGTGACACAGATGGAGTCGCTTCAACAACACATGTGGCTAAACAATCTGTACATGCTGTACAGCCGTCGTGCGTGCAGGTGTATGCATGACCGCGACTTCAGGCTGCCACGGAAAAGGCAAAACGTATGGTTTGGCAGTACTGACAGCAGCAATTCGTACCGTTCGTTGTCTTTGTCGATCGGGCCAGAAGTATTTGCAGAACCAGCAGCTGCAGTGGGTGAGCACAAGTTTGTTCACCCCTTGGAACGAGCCTTCGCTGGCTCTTGTGTCATTGACGGTCAACTTTTGCATATACGTGGCGTCAACAGACGACACGAGCAAACACCCATTGGTGCTATGCATCTGTGGGTGCTCGACGCCATAGCACAATGCAACTTCCGTCAATTTCGAGATTACTCCGAATCACGTGACATATTACTAACCGCGATGCGGCCAAGCAGCTGAAGAAGAGGAAGAAGAAGAATATGGCAAACTTTTGGTCAGCCAAAAGTCTGCGTCCACTAAGAAAACCACTAAGAAAAAAGTCTGCGTCGTTATACGTGGGCACCAACGAATGACACGTTCGAACATGCAGAATTCTTAGAACATTGCATGTCATGTTACAACTTGTTGAACACACAATCAGCTAAGCAGAGTCTTACTGGCATTTTTTTTTAGTGCAGTTGCATCGTGGGTGCTCTACAACAATTGACGCTTGCAAGCCTCACAGGACCAACTTCTTATATATATATATGCGTGACTGACTACTGACCTTAGGGTTTCTCCTGTGATTTGTCACATTATGTCAAGCAGTACTAGTAGGGTTTGTGTGTGTGACTAAAAGCCTTACATAACAGCCGTCTTTAGTAAGCAATGTTTTAAAGTTTCAAAAACATACCCTATAGGATAGCTATCTGTCCATGGTTACCCTACTAACAGGACATTATTAGCAGATCCAGGGCAACCGCCCTCCTAGTACTTAGTGCTGTAGGGCATTCTATAATAACATAATATCAATTTTTTAGAGAAGAGAGAGAGAAAGAGTGAGAAGTGTGATTAAAAAGGTTTTCAAACAAGGATTTGAAGCTGCTGGTATTTATGATATGATGGCCCCACCCACATGCACACCCCCTGCTTGCCCTTAAATGTTGGCCAACCTAGTGAGATCCCTGAATTACGACAGATAATCTACAGATTATGACTACACTTTAACATAATCCAGAAATTTCTGGAAGCATGTTCTGCAGCCGCAGAGCTGCAGAAGTCTGCACACAGACTATTCTTCTTCTGCATGCAGACCCTGCAGTCATCTAGGGCAGACCCTACAGTGATCTAGGGCTGAGCTGCGAATGATCTGGGCCTGATCCTACAGTCATCTGGGTCAGACACTACAGAGTCCGGGCCAGAAGTCTACAGCAATTAAAGCATGGTTTATATATATTATGTAAGAGTTGAGGTGTAACTATGCTATCAGCAACATGCTGCGTGCAACAATATGACATTGTAGCACTGCTGACACAATACGTTGGCAGAATGCCCTGTAAATGGCTAACGTCTTCCCAATGACCCTATGAGACTCACTGTGACCCAGTACCTATGCACTGCGTCACTCTTCAGGACATAAGATGGACTGCATGAAAATGTTGCGCGCAATGTGCTGGTCTGATTCTGTGCTTGTAGATCCCAGGTTTTGCTGAAGCTCAACGCCATGTGAAATAAACATTGCAACATCTACTCCTATGTTGTCAGTGGCCAGTGGCATCCTCCACAAGAATCAGGCTTTGAAGACACTCTATGTTAAATTCAAACTGGCTCAGCTCTTTGGCAAACAGCATTCTTGATTGCCCGTCTGGTGTCAAGGAATAATATAGTGTTGTACTTGCAACATCAACATCAAACTCGATTGCCATGGTTTCATGCAATTGCTGTGGGGACTCAAATTTGCTTATGTATCGCTTTTGGAATTGCTTGGCAGGAGCTGACTCCAGTGCAGCAGAAGAGGGCTTCTGGTAGTAGACCTGCATTGTCCATCAAAAGCTCTTATCTGCTTGTGGCAGAAAGGCCACCAAGCATCTTAATGACAGGTCAGCCACATACGTGAGCAAGGAGAACGCAGGTGCACGTAATGATATACCGTGACTGGTTGCCAACCTCTGTCAAACGCACCCACGAGCCTTTTAGAAGTTCTGCCCACCACAAAGTTGATAAGCCCAGGCACAATCTACAGAATCACCACAGAACATTTCTGTAAACTTCCTGTGTTGAGCTTGTAGTACAAGTGAGTTTGTAGTAAATGCAGACCTTTTCAAGTGCTTCCTTTACTTGAGTTTGTTGAAGAACACGCTCCACCGCATCTTGGACCTGTAATGCATTCACAGATGATCTTAAATTGTTGCTGTGGGATTCAGCAGCTTGCCCACATTCAAATATACCAGGCCTGATTTGATGGTACTCTGCACCCAGGGAGATATTGGGGATGCTGCAGGTGGGGACAGCGAAAAGAGAAAATGAGCAGCTCCAGTCTCTGCGGGCCAACCAAAGTAAATTATGTGTCTGCCAGGATGCTTAGCACTGCTGAATAATTGTGCTAGTGAGTGTGGAACCACTGACCTTCAGATTCTTCCCGGAAAGCAATGAGTGTGCTGACATCAATCAGCATGAGCTGTTGCAAGGTGCGTATTGCAGCATTTTTATCACCCTGCAAAGAGCACAACAGTTTGAAAACCATGATAGGCCTGACTTACATCATGAAGTAATGCAGCTTTTACCAGCGCATCAATGACCACAAGGTGCTGCCTGTCTTTTAATACTTGAACTACTTGGGACAAGGCTCTGGAGTCAAGATTGCCTGCAGACACATCAGTCAATCCAGTGCTTCCCATGTGACCTTTCATAGGAGTTGACGTCAAGCAGCACAGGATGCAGCCCTTGTATGCAGATGACCTGGCAGGATGAGAATCAACCCGCCAGTTGCAGCAGTAACAGATTGCTTTAACGGGCCATGTCCAGACTGTACGTGACCGTAAAAACTACTTGCAGATACTGTATTGCTATGTGTTTGATACTCATATTGAAGACTACAACATGGTTGCAGCTAAGTGAGGCACATGTGTGCTGTACACCATTGTCTATTCAGGTGCTCAAGTTATCAAAGTAGAAAGAATCAGGCTTGCCCTCCTGGATTGTATACTACTGCACAACACAAATGCACTAGGGTACACATGACATACTCAACAACTGACCACACTAGGCTCTTTTATGTCATTTAGCGCATAATGATATACGACTGTGCAGATATATCTATATATAGCTTTATATGATTCTGCAGCTGTGACAACCTCAAAATAAAGAATTGCGAGCATCTGTACTCATAAAACGATGCCAGGATGCAGCTATTGACTCTGCAACACCCTGCGCGCAAAGCGCATGAATTTCCAAAGACCAACATTTGCTTCTTTGTGTCCGAACTCTGCATCAGTGACCTCTTCTGGAAACGCTATGCCAAACCCAAACAGCTTATCTGGGATTATGGTGCCAGTGTGCTTATCATGTTGTATATCCTGTAGCTGCTTGCCATTGACTGTTATCTTTGGCAATGCATTACGCTCAAAACCGACTGCAGTGACCAGCTTTGTGCATGTCCTGAGCGCTTCTGCAGGATCATGCTTTGTTGTGTCAATACGACGCAGCTTTCCCGTTCTTTCCAGCTCCCCACTGTCCACTTTCTCCCTAGCCCAATCTGCTGCACTCCCCTGCAGCAACAAAGCTAGGTCACCAACACATTCATGCAAGATGCACCCTCCCTCTGGGAGACTGCACACAGACAGTGAAATGTCACAACTGCAACAATCTTCGATGATGCTGTATGGTGTGACATAGGGCGACAGTGCAGCTGCTTTGTGCGCGTAGAAGCTGCTGCAAGTCCTGACATCTTGATGAGTAAGCTGCAACCCTGTCGTGTTGATGCACAAGAGTAACACAGGACAATTGTTTTGGGCTTTCAGGTTGCAGTCATGAGGTAGCACAGAATGAGCATGACACAACATTGAGCAAATCATCACCTTCAAGCCTGTGTTGTCCAGAATGATTGTGCCATCATCGCGGAACTTGGCATACTTGAGTGACGATCGGTATAGATTCACGACGCGAGGGCCATTCTTCAGTTCCAGGAGGTTCATGAGGACCAGTATTGCCGAGTGTGAGGAGCCAACCACACACACAGTGTCATCTGGTGTGACCAGACCTGTACAGCAGCCAATAGACTCAATGGACTGTCATAATACCTGTATACCACCCCCCCTCTTTTCTGAAGGAAAGAGGGATTCAAGCATTGCACCGTGTCAGAGAATTGGGAATCCCGTTCTGAGAGTAAGAAAGCCACGAGGCGTGGTGCTACTTGTGCAGATGCTGCAGCAATGCAAGCACACAAGGGACAGTCAAAAAGTGATTTGCATTGGGAATTGCTGTGTTTTGTGTACCATACGATGACCCCTTGACACGGGCTTGACTTGCACAAGTTGTATAAACTGCTGCTGGTGATGTGCCAGGTTGCAATCTGCAGCACTTGAGTGCTGCAAAGCAGACATACCAGCATGATGTGGGACAGTTCACACGCATCAGCTGCAACAATGCTTAACCTTCCGCTTGAACCCATCACAGTAGTCACTTGATGCCAACATCAAGCAGGCTAGCACAAAGCTGTGAATCTGTGATCCAGCTTGTCTGTGTTCTGTTTGTGGCATGCATGACTTGCATACAGCCACATGCTGTACCTGAGAGTTTAGAGGGAATGAGTGCATCATCTAATGGCACAACTGTGGGCCCTGGATATAGCTGATCATCCCTGGGATGCGAGCCAGTTGCCAAAAACACCCTATCTGCTGTCAGCAGACCCTGGTTGATGTCCCAGATGCCATTGTTCAGGGCAAGGCTGCTGATCACCCCTCGCCGGGCTTTCACCTGAGCCATGCACACAAACATGTCTGCACATATGCAGCATACCATGAACACTCTGGTGAATTTGCCAAAGGTATGCAGCACGGAATGATAAATTTATTATGCAGCTGCAGCCTTACAGCAGAAGTGGCACAATCACAATCACACAGTGCTTACCTTGTCTGCATGGTGTTGATGAAGAGACTCAGACAATCTCACCACCATGGACTGTGCTGCAGCCAGCTGGCATCCTTTCTCTGGGTCTTTATCCTGCAGAAGGTTTGCGTCGACATGATTTATATATACATGTGTATTTGTATTCATTGCACAATCACTGTTGTTGCCAATCACCTTGAAGTCCTCCACTGCTGTCTCTGCTCCTTCTGACATGCATGACGGTGTCGTTGCAAACTTCTCAAACAGCTTGACCTTTGTGTTGCTTGGGACATCTAGGTACGAAGCAAGACGGCCCGAGCGAAATTCCGGGTCGACCCAAGCAATAGGCTGGCTTCCTGCGTCAAGCAGAGTGCTGACCACCGCATATCCAGCGGGACCAGCGCCCACAACGAGGTTCTGGACATGATGGATGTCGAAGGGCACCTCAGCCAAGGCCGGCAGGGCCTTGGTGAAAGTTGCTACCTTCATAATGACTCGAGTTTCGTTCTCGCACAAACAAATGACGTCGTTTAGCGTGTGGACACGTAGCACGTGCAACCACACGTACACGTGTTCCTGGGCTGTGCATTCCTGGACTTGTGCATCTGCTGCTGATCTGCATACCGCGGTATGCTACCGATAGCGTCAACTGAGAGCAGTTGACCTTCAAGGGCCCTTCCTGCACACTCCTATTCTGCGTGTCGCGTACATCCGACGCAGCACTTTGTGCGGAGCTGTCAGCGGACAGAAGCACGGACGATCACTCGTTTCATAGACGATTTTGATTTGTTTGGGGAGGCGCAGCTCTTTGGTGGCAGGACTCGACATCGAATGCCAACCTCCGAGACAGCAGTTGCTGACATTCCAGCTGCGCACGACTCTGTGCTGACCGACATCTATCGACACGTTGTCCACCTTCAGCAGCAGGCAAGTCTCTTGACTGGACATGACTTCGGCGCGTCAGAGTTTCTCCCACTCAGGCATTACTTACGTCATGCAGGTTGATTTTACTTGCAGGTTGATAGCTGGACACAAGCCCATGCTCAAAATGGTCCACCAGGCATGGCAGCCCCACCGGCATCACATCCGGTGTCATGGTTCAGATATCTCTGGCACTTGCTCCAAGGGGCCCTGTTGCTGGGAGTTTGCTTGGCTGCAGCTGGCTGGGTCTTGTGGAAACAATTTGGAGAGCGCTGGTGGTATGTCCAACAGCAGCGCAGCTCTCAAGTCATTGATGACATGAGCAACGAGGATCTGCACAGACTACTTGGTGGCAAGCATGTCCCTGCCTGGGTCAACTTTCCTGACTTCCAGCGTGTACAGTGGGTCAATGACGTCATAGGTGAGCCTCTAGGCGCTGGAAATGAAAAGTGGTCCTCTTTCGCCTGCATCCTTGCTTCATGCACAAGTCATGTTCCAAAAGCACGTTGTAAGTTTGCCAGATCAAAACGACCAAAATCAAGGATGCACACTCTGGAGAGACAAGTCTTGTCCTGCATGCACTTAACTCAACATGAGTTGGAAAGCATTTTCATAAAAATGATAATTATCAAAACCAGGGTGTTTGCCTGAAGTCAGCCAATCGCACATTATACCACAGATGATGCTGACTGTTGACATGTTAAATGCGTGCAGGTCAGATGTGGCCTCGTATCAATGCAGTAGCCACACAGCGCTTCCATGAGTTTGCAGATCCCCTCATTCAGCAGAGTAAACCAAGCTGGGTATACCAAGTGGAGATGCAGAAGTGAGTCTGCATTTCGTGGCAATTCTGCTGTTCAAAGTTCTGCTGCATGTTCTCAGTGCACTGTGGCGCTGCTGCTGCTGCTGTCGCTGCTGCTGCTGCTGCTGCTGCTGTTGCTGCTGTGGCTGCTGCTGCTGCTGCTGTTGCTGCTGTCGCTGTTGCTGCTGCTGCTGCTGCTGCTGCTACTGCTGCTGCTGCTGCTGCAATGTGCTAAGCAGTTCATGGCAGTGCCAAGCTTTGTCATGATCTTGTGTCAGCATTGCTGACATTGGCTTGTGCACATTACGTGTGCAATGTTGGCATTGTAGCCTGTGTGCATTGTGCTGACCATGCACCTTGTGCCAGACATGCGTGTGTCTGTACACCACCAATGTGTTCTAAAGAACTCTGTGATGCGTTCAAGGTGCACTTTTGGTGATGTGCCTCCGCGAGTGGATGCTGTCAAAATCTACAAAAATGTCGGCCCTGATGATCAGGTGAATTCATGCCTTACAGCATACCTGCTTGGCAGAACAGTTATGCATGGTCAAAGCTGGGCAATAGGCATGCCAGTGCTTGTATTCTACTCACTGTGGGTTTTAAGCTCACATACTTCTGCCTGTGAAACAAAATACTTTAATAACTCTTGATGAAGTTTTCCCTTTTCTGACCTTTTTTTGTATAACAACACAACAACCAAGCAAGATACTCACTGCAGTTGCCTGTGACAAAGGGTAGACCTAACAAGAGGCATCCAATCTTTCCCCTGCCCCTGCCACCCATCCCACCCCTCTGCTTGTCTTCAGAACCATTGCCTCCTCACCAAGTTGCAGCAAGTTCCGTGTACCTAGCTGATGATTCGGAATCGCTCCATTACGACCATCACCTGCAACGACCTTGCTTACGTGCTGGAAACTGCTGCTATCATTGCCATGGTCATGATCATCATTGGTATAATTGGCATCATCATTATTGTTGTCTTTGCCTTCCATTTTTTTATCAATGTTGTTGTTACCACTGTTAGTATTATTGTTCTTGTTGTTTTCC
>JAABUK010004419.1_pt1 | contig 22860 bp, 16 predicted proteins | sample 5559141 | NCBI WGS metagenome assembly JAABUK01 (sample SAMN10711869, study PRJNA513367) | rock metagenome | isolation source: Antarctica rocks | place: Antarctica: Victoria Land, Pudding Butte nord | collected 2016-01-03
TATAAAACTATAATAGATAGATATAATATTACTATATATATTAATAAAGTCAATTAATTTAATAATTAATTCAATTACTTTTACTTATTCAAGACTACTAAAATTATTAATTTAAGTATTAATTCTTTATAAGAGATTCTACCTTAAGATATATTAAGTAGTAGCTATTATTTTAATAATTTTAATAATAAATCTAATAGTAATAATAAGTAAGTATTAATATAGTATTATAATTCTAGATAGAAGAGAGATTAAAGTATATATATAAGTAAATCTAAAAATTAAGATCATCTTTTAATTAAGATATAAGTATAAAATCTCTATTTATAAGTACTATCTATATTATTAATATAATAATTCTATCTTTATAATAAATATTTCAAGAAATTCATTATATTTCTTAACTTACAGTATTAATTATAATTCTTACTCCTTATAAGTCTTTATAATTACTTTATTTCTATTAGCTAAACTTTTATATCTTATAATAGTATAAATTTACTTATTATTTACGTGAAAATTATTACTAAGGTAGGCCTTAATAGTTAATTTTATAATAATTTCTTACTATTAAATAGCTTATTATTAATATTAATAAGTAGGTTAATATATTTATTAATCTTATATATTATATTACTTAGATATAAAATTAATATAAGTAATAGAAGATAAGAAATTTCTCTTAAGCGTAAATACTTATAAAATTAAGTATAATCTACTAATATTATAAAGTAGCTAGAATCTAAGTATAATAAAAATCTTTAACTTTAAGATTTATTAAAACTTTAATAATAGACTAATAGTACTATTTATAAGAGATATAACTATCTTTTTCTTACTTTTATTAATAATAAGATAGATATAAAAAATATATATAAATTAAAGTATTCTTAATTATATTTCTAAGACTTAATATCTTTAAAGAAATTTTATATTTTCTATATAAGTATTAAAGTTTATTTAAGTATTATAAAGATATTAGAAAAGTAGATTCTTAAGTTAAAATTTATTTAGTATTTATTTTCCAAATTATTTTACTTAATATTTAAGTTATAAATTTCTATATATTATTAGTTCTTCTTATAATTAATATAATATATTTAATAATTACTTTTATTAGGTATATAGTTTAGTTATTAGATATTTATAAGATAATTAGCTATTTATAAGATAAAGAGAGATATAAAGTATCTTACTAAAGTATTTACCTTAAAAGGTAATTATAAGTATATAATAAGATATCGATAGTAAAAAAGACGTAAACGTTCTTATTAATAAGATTGTAATATTAATATTAAATTTCAAATTTAATACTATCTATATAAGAAAGATATAATGGTTATAATAAGACTTATATATTACGATTTACTCCGTCTGTAGATAGGATAGACCTATGATTAGTTCTCGTGAAGAGGAGTATTAAGGAAGTAGGGTAAGTAGGCTTATACTAAATAGGTCTAGTATAAGGTATTATATTTAGTACTTAGGAGATTACTAGAATTATAACATAAGTTAAGCACGGAGCTCCTACCTACTTAGAAACATCGCTATCTATATAGATATAGGAAATCGTGCTAAGAGGTACTACTTACTATGCTCGACTCTGCTCGACGCCCGCGAGCAGTACGAGGCAGGCGAGTAGTCTCACCATGCTCGATCCTACTCGACGTCTACGAGCGATACGAGCCGGGCGAGCAGTCCTAGCTATCCACGTACATAGTGAATAACCTGTCACGCTACTCTATAGCCGTGATACTATCCCCTCTTCTCATTCTTTCTTTGTCCTTAAAGTAATATCTCATCCATGTGTTCTCGTTAGTCTATCAATCGTATTCAACTCTAGAACCGTGTGAACGCGAGAGGAGTTATGGCCATGGTCGCTTGTCGTCGCTGCGCTTTGAGTCAGAAGGAATGCCGTCTCTCGTCGCTATCCCAGAAATGTGCCGAGTGCATCCGTTCTGGGAAGAAGTGTGAACCCGCAGAACCGGTAGTGAACTTTGCGAGTATTGACAGAGCGATAGAGAAGCTCGAGAAGGAAGAGCTGGAAACAGAAGCAGTGCAGTTAGCTGCAGCAGAACAGCTGCGTGTATCGCAGGCGAGGCTGCAGAGGTTACGGAAACAAAAACGTTTCCTACGGAATCGTGAATAAGAGATGTTCACGAGGGGTCTTTCGGATATTAAGGAGTTGGAAAGACTCGAGGGTCTAGAGAAGGTTCAAGAGGTTCAGAACCACATTGCAGGAGCGTCGTCAATAGATGATTTCCTGAATGCCGATATATCCCTGGAGACACTCAACTAGCTATCTCCGGGTTCGCTTTCTAGCGAAACTGTCGCAGAAGGTTCTGGCACTATCTAAGATGTCCGATAGGTTCCTAGGTATTTTCTGAGTCATCGTAATCTTTCCACTTAACTAAGTATTCCTGACCTCGTTAATCTAGGATCTTCTCGACTTCGTATTCTTCGGTCTTAGCCTCGAACTTCTAACTTTCTTGAAGCGGTGTTTTAGAGTCGGCTGGTTCTAACAAGGAGACATGGAATACTGGAAGTGCCTTGGCGTCAGGTAGTAGCTATAACTTATAGTTAACAGCCTCCTTTGGTTACTTAATTAAAAATGGTCTAACTTTCATATAGTCTAGTTTCCTACTTAGTCTCTTACTCTTTAGGTTCTTAGTGTAAAGGTAAACCTTATCCCCCTTCTTTAGCTAAGGATGCATTTTTCTTTTCTTATTGACTCTAGTTTAAGTTTTGGTATTAACCTTACTAATAGTCTACTATATATCTTTATGCAGTCTTTTTATGTTAGATGCTAGCACCGTTGCTTTTTCCGCTCGAGCGCCCTCTCGCGGCTCTAGGAAAAGACTCGCGTGTCGTCTATAATTCGCAAAGAATGGTGATAGTTATATAGTATCCAATCTTTTATTATTAAATGCCAATTATGCTACTAGAAGCAGCGATACCTAGTTATTTTGCTTGTGGTTAACGTAGTGTCTTAGGTATACTTCTATTAGTTAGTTCGTGCGTTCTGTCTAACTATCCGTTTCTGGATAGTAGGCGGTTAATATTCGCAACTTGGTTTTAATTATAGCGATCAGAGTCTTCCAGTAATAAGACGTGAAGAGAGTCTATCTCTGTCCGATATAATAGATTCAGGTATACCATGATCCCTTATCAGTCTATTAAGGAGTATATATCCTAACTAATCTGCTTTATAGGTTTCCTTGTAGGGAATCATGATGGCGTACTTTGTTAACTTGTTAACGATTACTATAATCAAGTCGAAGACGTCCTTCGTGACTGGATCCGTTGATTTAGGTAGCTTGATAATAAAGTCCATTGTAACATCCTTCTATAGTGTATCTAGAACAGGTGCAAATTGTATTTGCCCGTATTTGGCGTGGCGTGCAGACTTGTTCTGCTGACAACAAATACATTCCTTGATGTATTTCTCAACGTGCGCACGCAGTCGTGGCGCCGCATATTCTCATTGGAGGAGCTCCACCGTTTTGGAGATTCCCGGATGTCCTAACAAAGGATCATCATAGTAATCCCGGATTACCTCTTCAGCGTATCTCTTAGGCAAGTATGTCCTCCCTTTATACTAGAGTAGTCCTTATCCTAGTTACTAAATCCTTAGCTATAATGCTAGGTTATTATTAATATAGCCTTCCTTCAGGGTTAACGTAATATCCTGGACCGTGATTCGCATGATTACTGCTAAACTCTGTATTAGTACCAGCGATCCGTCCTTTTCTTATTTGAGAATTGGCTTCTCTGTGATATCCTTAGATTCCATATGATTAGCTCGCCTACTCAAGGCGTCTACTCGGCCATTATCTTTTCCAGGGGTATATAGTATCTTGAATTTATACTATCCTAGTAATTCTAACTAACGGACCTGTCTTCGGTTCAACTCCTTTATTGTCGTGAAGTTGAGGAGGTTCTTATAGTCCGTAAAGATAGTAAGTTCTAAATAACTTTCCGCGTATATCCTCTAATTCTGGAGTGTATATACTACTGCAAGTAGTTCCTTGTCATAGATGTTATAGTTCTGTTCAGCTCCTGATATCTTACGTGAGTAGTAGGCTACAGGGTACCATTTTTCATCTCGTTATTAGCATAAACAAGTATCGATTACAAGATCCGAGGTATCTATTTCAATACGTGCCGGTTCACCGGCCTAAAAGGTATAGAGTACTAGTAGGTCTATACAGGCTTACTTAAGCGTTTTAAATGATTACTTCTAGGCTAGTCCTTATTAAAATCCAGTTTCCTTCTTCGTGATATCTGTAAGTGGGAGTGCCTTCTTCGAGTATCCCTTAATAAATCGTCGATTAAAGTTAGTAAATCCTAAGAAACTCTGTACTAACTTGATATTATATAATATAGGCTATTCTAATATCGCCTAAATCTTTTCAGGGCTTATTTGAATGCCTGTGGTACTTACTATAAATCCTAGGAATTCTACGGATTCCTTGTGAAATTCGCACTTTTCTGGTTTAAGGAGAAGTCTCGCCTGTAATAGGTATAAGAGAACGTCCTATACATGCGTAATATACTCTTCCTTGTTCTCAGAATAAATCAATATATCGTCGAGGTAAGCTATTACTAATCGATCTAGCTAAGCTTAAACCACGTTATTAACAAGTACTTAGCAGGTTACTAGTACGTTGATAAGTCCGAATGATATAACTAGGTACTCGTAATGTTTATAGCGAGTCCTGAATGCAGTCTTCCATTCTTCACCTTCTTTCATCCGAATCAAGTTGTAAGCTCCCCGTAAGTCAAGCTTCGTGAATATCTTTATCCTAGAGAGTCTGTCCTGCAGCTTACTAATGTTTAGTAAAGGATATCGGTTCTTAATAGTAATGTCATTTAACTTTTGATAGTTAATGTATAACCTAAGCTTTCCATCCTTCTTCAGCGTGAAGAGGATTAGGTATCCTGCTAGTAATTTAGATTCTTGAATAAATCCCTTTTTAAGGTTCTTGTTAATATACTCCTGAAGTACACCGAGCTCCTTCTCTAAAAGTGTATAGATTAGTCTAAATATCGGGGCCTTTCCTAGTTCAAGTTTAATCTTATAATCCTAAGGTTAGTGTTTAGGTAACGCCTTTACTATTAACTCTTCCTTAAATAGAGCTACGTACTTTCTATACTCTGAAGGGATATTAGGAGGTTCGTCTTTTCCCCTACTAACTCTAGCCTGTCTGCCCTGCTAACCCTTACTAGTGTATACTAAGTTGGATCCTCGTGTAAGGTCGTCCTTATTCGAAACTGAAGTATAACAAGCTTTAACTGGTCTTCGGTTCTATTTCTTATCTATTATCGTCCTCTATCGGCGTATAGGCTGTATACTAGTAACGTCTCTAGTATTCGCAAATATAAGTACTCCTTTCTTCTAGTCAATTACTAGATTATACTTCTTTAACTAAGGTATTCCTAAAATGATATAATAAGTGGCTATCCTAACTACATCGAAGGTTAGTTCCTTATGATAGCGTCGAATTATTACAGGTAGCGAGTATATCTCCTCGTCTATCCTTCCTGTTAATAGCGTTAACCTGTCGGCTATCTATAAGTCGTACTACTCTTTCTTTCTTCGAGTAGGTAGGCCCAGTAACCGTACTAAATCTCGAGAAGCGAAGTTACTAGTTACTCCAGAATCTATCATTGTAATAGTTCGCTAACCATTGATTAATACCGGTATATTCACATGTATATCGTACTAAGTGGCATACAGGAATTGCTTTGGGGTTAGTATATTAATCTACTTATGTCTCCCCGTGATATAAGAGATTACTCTTTTCCCTGTTTAAGGAGAAAACCGTATATCGCTTTGATTTCCTGATACTTCTTACATCTATTATGCATGCAAGTATACTATTCTAATAGATAGCATTCCACTATATTCTAGTTATGCTCTAGCTGATTCTTGACACTATCATGCCATGCTGCAGTTGATCCTGGAAATCATAGGTTAAGTCGCTTACTAGCCAAGTGCCAGTTACAACTGTCGCTCGTGCAGTCCCTTCAGTTCATCCGCTTGCAAGACGTATCTACTACCCACCTTCCTAGCTCCATTTGAACTTGGGAGTGGTACTTGTAGTAGTCGTCAGCGCAGGCTGTCTAGTATATAACACCGTGTTCTAGGTATACTAAGTCAAATCGGTAGTCTTTGACGTAAAGCCTTTCTTCGTGATATGTTTTCTCTAAGTGTTTTTCTTTATTTAATCCTTGTGATGCGGTGGTATAAGATAGAGAGTTATTCGGAGCATCCTTGCTAAGTTTATAGCGTAGCGCTTCTTCTTCTAAGCTCTCTTAACTTTCTTGTCCATATTCTAAGCTGTACTCCAGAACCTCGCCGTCATCTAAAGATTCCCATTCTATCTTCTTATCTTGAATGTCTTGGAGTTATCGTTGTAGCTGATCCACTTCTATCTAGATATTAACGACTAGGTCCTTTAGAATTTATTTAAGTTTTAAGTCCTCTTATCCTACTAGGATAAGATACCTGGTAGTTCTTATATTAATATCTTAGGGTGATATTCTATAATCTTTTAGATCCTTAATGAATTAATACACTTTTCGTATGAATTCGAAATAGTGTTCTCCCTTTATAACTTCCTTTAATAGTCTTACTACCTCTATCTACTCGTGGGTTAAGTCGTGGTTCTCTAGATCCTTAGAAGGTTCGTTATATGGAACTCTTCTTAGTACGTTTAACTGCGGTCGCGGCACCATGTTCTTTAACTAATAGTCTCTAGCGAAGTAGCCTGGTTTATTATAGCTATAATAGGTTACTACTTTCTTACCCCTTTTAAGCTACTTCTTACCCCTGAATTTTCCCTTATCTTATTTCTAAGTGAAGTCTAGTTCCATTAGCGTATATCCGTATAGGTTACGTTACTAATACTATCGTCTTCCTAATCTATCATTAGCGAAGATTCCTGATTATCCTATTCCGGAGGTTCTACTATTATATCGTTTCTCTATTACTAATTTATAGAGCTTATCGTTAACCTTAATAGCCTTAGCTATTAACGTATTAAGATCCTTGATCTATATTCTAGTTCGCATGAGTTCTTCTTTAATATTGAACTTTAACCCGCGGCGGTATATCGTTATCAGCGCGTTATCATCCTAATCTATCTTTATTATATACTGCTAGAACTGAGTGGAATACTTAGTAGTAGACTTCTTTTAAGATAAATATTAAATGACTCGTGTAGCTACTTTATTTTCATTTGAAGGACTAAAGACTCGTCGTATCTTAATACGAAATCGTGCGAAGCTTTCTATCCAGCTCTGGATATACTAATTATCTGGATTATCTTTATCCTTAAGGTACTTCTTAAGCGAAGGATAAACCTACTTCTAAGCTCGTCCTCTTATATACGTGATAGCGAAGGCCGGCTGCTATATCGTTGATAAGGTCTATCCGTTGAAGGCAAAGTAGAGCTGAAGCTATATAAGCTAGTCTTCAAGCTTCTCCCTTTCGCCGTAGAATAAGTCGGGTCTAGTAACCTTAGGTCTATCTTTGCTATCCATGGTTAGGCGTCGGGAACTCTAGACGCTTGGGGGGGGGTCTCTGCTTTCTAAGGTACTCATTCTAAGGGTATTTAAAGTGTTACGGTTTACTCTATCCGTGGATAGGATAGACCTATGATTAATTCTCGTAAAGAGGAGTATTAAGGAAGCAGGACAAGTAGGCTTATATTAAATAGGTCTAGTACAAGGTATTATATTCAGTACTTAAGAGATTACTAGAATCATAATATAAGTTAAGTACGGAGCTCCTATCTACTTGAAAACATCGCCATCTATATAGATATAGGAAATCGTGCTAAGAGGTACTACTTACTATACTCGACTCTACTCGACGCCCGTGAGTAGTACGAGGCAGGCGAGTAGTCTTATTATACTCGATCCTACTCAACGTCTACGAGCGATACGAGCCGGGCGAGTAGTCCTAGCTATCCACGTATATAGTAAATAACCTGTTACGCTACTTTATAACTATAATATTATATAACCTTTTATATTAACGTACTTACTTATTAAGTATCTATACGGTAGTCTTCTTTTTATAGTTTACTAATACTATAATATTTTATAATTACTTAGTATTTATCTATTAATAATACTATACTTTATATCCTTTCTACTTTATTAAGTACTTAGAAGCTAGTCTACGTCCTTTCTAAATAAGACGTTTATTAAGTATCCTATTAAGTTTAAAGGATTAACTAGTAATAATATCTCCTTTTATATAAATTAAGAGTAGTTTATTAAGCTATAGATAATAATATAAATTAAGTATCTAGGAATATAATTCTAGTTATATAATAGTAGAGACGTTATATATCCTCTAGTACTATAAAATATCTAGATAATAAGTAAGATATTTAATATAATCAAGGACCTTAAAAGGTATAATAAATAATTAGATATATTTCTTATTATTATAATTTAATATTATTACTAATACGAAAGAATTATAGCTAATAATAATAGATAGTTAAATTTAGTATAAAAGTAAGCTTATTAAATAAAGCCCTTTAAAGCTCGCTTAAGAAATTTTTATTATAATTAGAAATAATAGCCTTTAGTAAAATCTAGTTAATCTTTTAAACTTAACGTAGAAGTTTAATAGTTTAATTAAAAGTAGTAAATATCTTTATAACTACTATTTATATACTTTATAAGTTAGTTTATTAGCTATTATTAGTATTATAATATATTATTTCATAGATACTAGTAATATAAGAATAAAGCTAATTATTATATATTAAAGAGGATAAGTGATAATAGAATAGATTATAAGAAGTTATATAATATATTTCTTAAGATCTAATAAAGTTAATATTAAGGGTAATCTTAAAGATATTCTTATAATTAATAAGATAAAGTTATCTTTAAAGGATCTTAGAATATTTAATAAACCTAGTATATTTCGTATAGTAAGTAATTTTTTAGAATATCTTAATATAAAACGTATAGCTTATTAGATTATAAGATATAAACTACTTTTTATATTAGACTATTAGGTACTTAATAAAAAGGAAGTACTACTATATTCTTAAGAGCGAGTTTAATATTTATATTAAGGGTCTTCTTTACTCTTTGTTATAAGGTATTCTTATAACCTTCTAGTAACTATATCTTTAATTCTAGATTAATCTTATATTATAGTATAAGGAAAACCTTATAAGATATTAAGCTTACTATCTATATAAGGACTAGCCTTATTAAGTATAATAACGTATAAGTTAAAAAGAGCGTTAGATATAATATTATTTACCTAGCTTATAACGAAATTTAATATTGTTAGACTATTAGATATATTTAGAAGTATAGATAAGCTCTATATAATACTTATAAGCTCTAGTATTTTAAACTAATAGCGAGTATTAACGTTCTTTAGAAGACGATAAAAAAATAGTATTAAGCGGATATATAAACGGCTAAACTAGTCGCCGTTAATAGTACTATTAATATGATAATTAATAATCTTAAAACTAAAGATCTTACTAGCGTTTAAGTTTATAAATAGGATATTATTATTATTAAATTACAGGATGAATATAGGTAATTAGATAGCTTCTTTCAATATATTTAATAATACTAGTTCTAAATCTACTAAATTAGCTATTTCCTATCTATTTATAAAGTTTATTTGTTAATATTCTAATTTAAGTAATAAAGTAAGTCTTAGCGTCTTCTTAACTTATAATACTTTAGAGATATAGTATAGTAAGTAATATAATTTTATAACTAACCTATTATTTTAAGGTTTATCTTAAGTTAGGATAATAACTTTAGAAATAAGAGATTTAATATAGCTAATAGCTTATTTATAATTATAAATAGTTTAAAGATTTTAACCTTTTACCCTAATAAATAGATAAAATAGTAGCTAAGAAACGTCTTTACTAGAGTAATTAGAATACTATATTTTTAAAAGGATAGAGACTTAGTAAAAATTACGGGTATATTTTTATAAAGTCTTAAAGTAGAAAATAATAATAATTTTATATATCTTAATAAAAGCTTAATAAAAGCTTAATAGATATATAAGAGTCTATTAACTTTATATTATACGTAGGCTAGTAAATTCTAATAACTTATAATAGTAATATTAAAAGACTCTTATCTTTTATAACTAATAAATATTAGCTTATATCTAGTATTAGAGTAATCCCTCTAATAGTAGAAAAAGCTTATTATATTAATAATAATAATAAATTAGTACTCCTTAATACTAAATATAAGGTCTAATTATAAAGGTAGATATTATAAGTTAACTAGAATATTCTTAGTAAAGAGTATTTCTTATTATAATTATATAGATTAGCTAGTAACTTACTAATCTATATAAGTTATACTTCTTAGTAGAATTTTCTTTACTATATAGTTAATTCGATTTACTTATTATTAAAATTCTTAATTTAAAGATAAGTTTAACCTTTAAGATTACCTTCTACTTTAAGCCTAATATATATCGCTTAATAATACGTCCTCTTATAAAAGGGGTAAGAGACTTCCGCTAAAGTATAATATAAGATCTAGGAATATTAAGAGCTATAATTTAATATATAAGAAGTAGGAGAAATATTATAAATAATTTATACTTTAAAGGTAAAAGTAAAGATAACTTATTATATTATAATTATTTAAAAGATTTATTCTTAGAATTAACTAGCCTCGTATATAATTTATATTATCTATAAATCTTAGACTTATATAAAGCTCTAGAGAGAACTTTACTTAAGTAGCTAAACTTACTTAGATAGCTTCTAAGTAGGAGGTAAAAATTTAGAAATGAATTAAACTAAAAAATAGGGTAAATACTAAATTAGTAGTTATAATTAAGGTTTTTCGAAGTTTAGGCTCTAGCTAAGCCGTTTCTTAAGAAAAATTATAAGTCTTTTTTAGCTCGCTTAATAATTAACGTAATTTAAGATATATTAAAAAAGTATACTTATAAAATATCTCTATAGTCAAGATATTTAATTTAATTAAAGTAAAGTTAAAACATAAAATCATCTAAGCTTGAAAGTCTTCTAGAAATACTCTAAAGTAATAATATAAGATATTTCTATTAGAGTAACTCTAAAGTACTTAGAATTACTTAGGCTAGCTCTTAGATCTTATAAAATATAAGATAACGCCCGTATATATAGTACTAAGGTTATAAGGGAATAATTTAAAGAATATAATTTATAACTTATAAATTAGCTATCTTATTATATAGACTTAAGTCTTATTAAATAACTCTAAAATTTCTTTCAGAAAAAGTATTATAAGTTGTAATAGGAATAATTAGACTAACCGCGTTAAATTAGTACTTTTAATATAAGTTTAATATTTAACTCTAATCTTAGTAATTTAATTCTAAAGATTAAAATTAAGTATTTAAGTTAATTCTAACTTCTAGAATTAGATCTTAAAAGTAATATATTCTATAAATCAATAGATAAATAATTACCTTAAGTTTTTAAGTTAAATATCTAACTTATTAAGAACTTAAATTAATTCTAAGAGTTAGAATTAAGTATTTAGTTAATTCTAAAAGTTATAATTAGAACTCGATTCGATAGTTAGTCTAGGAGTAATAAAATAAGGCTAAATAAGTAATATAAGATATTAGAAGTAGCTTAATATCTTATACTACTAATTTATAACTTAGTAGAAAGACATATTACTAAAGAGATAAAAAGCCTACCTAGGTAATAAGGTACTAGGCCTAGTCTAAATAGTAGCCTATTAAGCTAAGTAAGGCGCTAAGTAATACGCTAAGTATATACCTTGTAGTACGCTTATAATATATCTTACTAATTTTTATATATTAGATTAATTATATTTATTAGTTAATAGTATAATAAGGCGGATTCAAGTTATAATTAAGGCGGAAGGATAGTATACTAAGTATTAGGGTAGATTAATTAGAAATTAGCTTAATAGACTTATTTAAGATTATATCTTCTAGTATTTAAGCTTTTAGCTTTATAATTAATTAGATAAGTAGTATAAGAAGTTATAAAGAAGTATAGCTTTTTAAGTAGAGTAGCGCGGGGTATCTTAGTATTAGAGCTCTCCCTTTACTATATAGAAGTATAAGATTATATAAAACAAGAGCCTTTAAAACCGCGCTAGATCTATTAGTAGAGTATACTTTAGTTAGATATAAACTTTTTTAAACTAAAACCTATTATTAGAAATTATCGTATTTAATAATTATAATAGAAGTTTCAATTAATTTATCTATACTTAAGATATTAGCGGCTATCTTATTAGAATTATCTTAATCTTATAACGTACTTATTATTTATATATATATTAAGTATTTCTAAGACTAAACTATCTAATACTTTTATTATTTATTTATTATTTCTACTCTCTCGATTAAAATTATAATAAGTAGTACTTATAATATATATTTTATAATATAAGCGCTTAAAAATAAGCGTAAGATAAGTAAGATAGCTCCGTGAAATAGATATAAAGTATACTTTACCTAAGGATGTATTTTACTAGATCTATAATTTTAATTAGATATAGACTATATATTTTTCTAGCCGCTACGAAATTTTTAGATATAGTTTCCTATTTAGACGTTATGAAAATTACTTTAAGAAATCTTAATTTATTAGTAAGTTAGCCGCTAATATCTTAGGATATAGATAAATTAATTAAAAATTCTATTCTATATCTAATTAAGGCCTCCCTAGTCGTAAAAAGCTTCTAGGGGTAGTTAGCTACTTATTATTACTAGCTAAATAACGCCTTTTAATATATATATATATATATATATATCCTTTAATTATAACCTTTCTATCTTATAAGATTTATATTATATACTTTTAATAGATTATAAATAATTTAATCGGTTAATTTAATCGGTTATATAAGTACTATTAGATATTTAATTTACTTTAAGCTACTTTTCTTTTACCTTAGCTTATTTTATTTCTTAGCTTACTCTTTATATATTAATAGCTTTCTAAGGCTTATAATATAGACTTAAAAAGTCTACTAAATAATAAAGTAATTACTTAATTAAGGCCTACCCTTTATTATATAAATTAATTAGCTTTTTAGAAGGTATAGTTTAATATTATTCTTCGCTATTCCTAATTTAAGTAGTATATTAATATGATATAATATAATAAGGTAATAGTAGTATAAAGCTAATAGGGAAAATTGTAAAAACGCGTCATTTAGCTGGTGACGATAAATGGCTAACTACCCCTAGGAGCTTTTTGCGACTAGGGAGGCCCGGATTACGTCCAGCACCCAAGATCGCACTATCGCGTCTTTGGTTGCCCTTTCGTTCGTGACCCTCCTCCGGCGCCCTTTTTCCCTAGCCTCAGGCTTTGGCTAATTCATCGCACTCTCCCTGAACGCTCCTTCATCTATTGACGACAACGTCTATTTCGTGTCGCCTTCTGCATCTCACTCCTTATGTCTTCCTGTACTCCCCCCTCTCCTAGTCACTAAGCTCACGACTCGGAAACATGCGAAGTCCGCTGCTCTCATCCCTCTAGACTCTGGGTACGCTGACCGCATGAGCATGAGAGCCAGGACACTGTTAGATGGCTTTCCGTACGGTCTGAGCGAAGAAAGGGGTGGTCATGATGAGGATGCTCGAGCATCCACCATGGACCCACAAACCACGACCCCCCGCTTGGGAACGCGCAGTCTGACAATGAGGGCTGTCCTAGTCGGACTAGTCGCCGGTCTCTCCGTTACAGTCTCGAACATATATTTTGGATTACAGATAGGTTTTACCAGCTAGATGTCCATGCAGTCCTCCCTGCTCGGCTTATCTGCCTTCACCGTAGTTTTAAAGCACTTACGTCTTCCCCTCACACCGCAAGAGAATGTGGTTATCCAGACCGTGGCTAGAGCGGTGGGCTGTATGCCCGTGACCGCAGGTCTCATCGGCGTGGTCCCTGCCCTAGAATTCCTCCTCTCGCCCGCAGAGCATCGGCCGCTGAATTTCAGCTATGTCCAGTTGCTGTCCTGGTCTCTTGCGCTCTGCCTCCCCGGCTTGATGTAGGCTATGATGTTTCGCAGACAATTCATCGTTGAAGATAAGCTTCCCTGGCCTGGCTCTGTGGTAACTGTAACCATGATAAAAGTTCTACACTCAAAAGAACAGACATTTGGTAGGAGAAACGCAAGATCTCTTGCAATCCGCTTACTTGATGATAGCGCACCTTCTGTCGAGCTAAAGGATGAGTCGGATACAGTACACTCAGAGGGTTCATCGAAGATAACGGTTTTACTGGCTGCAGCAATGGCATCTGGCTTGTTTATATGCCCGTACGACTACATTCATATTTTGAATTATGCTAATACGGATGACTCTTGAGATTCTGGTAACCTACTTTGTTCCAATATTACTCGACCTCCCTCTCTTCGGTACCTACTTACACAAGCATTGGCTGTGGTCAGTCAATGTCTCGCCTGGGTTCGTGGGGTCAGGAATCATTACCGGTCCGGCTGTGGCCTTCCATATGTTTGCTGGTGCTGTCGTTGGCTGGGCCATCTTCTCGCCTATCGCGAAGAAACAAGGATGGGCGCCTGGGAATGTGGACGACTGGGAAAATGGAAGCCGGGGCTGGATTATATGGATCAGTCTCGCAGCGCTGCTGGCAGACTGCCTTATCAAACTGGGATGGCTGGTCCTGAGACCTCTCTTGAGATCATCCGCGGTACGAATTTACTTGAGAGTGCGCGAAAGGTCTCATGAGTATTCTTGGGTTTTACCGATCCAGACGGAGGATCATGAGGATGAGGATTCATTGGCGAGTTCCATGCATAGCCAGGAGGATGAGGCTCCTAGTCCTGTCGAGGCTTGTACAACTGTGTCTCCACAGCTGATAAGACAGTCTGAAAAACATGAAGACAGAATGAAAGTCTAGCCATTATGTGGCTTCCTTACCTTGTCGCTTATTCTCTGCATCATGTCTGTGAAGCACCTCTTCGGGAGTTATATTAGAGCATCAATGACTATTCTTGCTTTCGTACTCTCGCTTCCACTCAGCATTGTGTTGGGGGTTCAATATAACACTACAAACAGTAAGCTTTCATCATCCATTAGGCTTCAATATTTAATAATTTGAAATCGCGAGCTGAATTCCTTTCTTAGAGCATATACAATCAAATTTTGGCTTACCCTCGTGGAAAAGCTGTAGGTTTCACCTTTATAATCCTAGAATCAGTTGAGCAACATGTCCTAACGGTCGTTCAGCTTGGTGGTAGCTCAAACTTGAACGCAATGGCCTGGTCAGACTCCTGTAGTAGCGCATTTGAAAAGTGGGCCGACGAAGTAGGCGACGATACTTTCAAGTTTGATACCGTGTCCAAGTACTACAGAAAGGGTATGAACTTTACCCCTCCCGCTAACACCAGATTTACCAACGCTACTCCTTCGTATAACCCGGCGCTTGTGTCGCAAAGGGGTCCACTAGATGTGACATATCCAGCATATGCCAACAGTTGGACTACATGGGTGGCAGTTGCAATGGAAGCGATAGGCATCAAGAACACGGACAGCTTCATTAATGGGGCCTTGAACGGCTCGGCTTGGCATACCAATACGATCAATCACACGACCGGCATCCGTGCATCTGCTGATTAGGCGTACCTCCGGCCTTATACTCAGCGACCCAATCTGGCTTTATTCAATAGAACTTTGGCCGAGCGTGTTGTCTTCAATGACGACAAAGTGGCCACAGGCGTTGAGGTCACCGTCAGCGGAAAATCATACACACTCAAGGCTAACAAGGAGGTCATCGTCGCTGGTGGAGTCTTTCAATCGCCACAGCTCTTACAGGTTTCAGGTGTTAGACCTGCTACCTTGCTCAAGAATCTCAAGATTCCCGTAATCGCAGATCGTCCTAAGGTTGGCCAGAATATGAATGATCAGATCTTTTTTAAGGTCTCGTACCGTGTCAATATACAGACTGGAAGCACGCTTTCCAGGGGCGAAGCTGCTGCTATTAGCGTGGAAGAATTCAAAGCTAATGCCACTGGCTTCTTGACGACACCCGGCGGTAAGTATGCTGGATTTGAAAAGATCCCTCAAGATCTGCGGTCGAAATTCTCCGCAGAAACACTCAAGAGTACGTTCGCATCTATTACTCCCCCTTCCCATTCTTTGAACTCAAACTTGATATCAAAGAAAGTTAACACCAGTTGTCACAGCCCTAGCAACATTCCTAGCAGATTGGCCCGAAGTCGAATACCTGGTCATTCCCAACTTCGTAGGCAACCTCGCCACCTCCCCTGCCCCCACAGATAATTACAACTATGCCACCCTCCTATCCGCCCTCATGACCCCAACCTCCCGCGGCAACGTCTCCATCATCTCCTCCAGAATGAGCGACAAACCTCTCATCAACCCCAATTGGCTAACCACGCAATCCGACATCGAGGTGTGTATTGCCATGTTCAAGCGCCTACGGGATGCTTGGACTGTGCCAGAGTTCAAAGAAAAGTTGACCATTGGTGATAAGTACTACCCTGGCGCAGATGTGAAGACGGACGAGGACATCAAGAAGTTCATCCGGTCGAGTATAATCCCCGTCAGTCATGCAAGTGCGACATGTAAAATGGGGAAAGAGAGTGATGACATGGCGGTGGTGGATAGTCATGGGAAGGTCTTCGGGGTGAAGAATTGTGAGTGGTTTTGCCCTCCTATCGCTCCTGTACTGGGCTCGACTAGTCGCCGATTGACTTTGAAGTGATACCGTGGGCTAATATCACTTTGCGAATTACAGTGCGCGTTGTCGACGCCTCTGCTTTCCCGTTCTTGGTCCCGGGGCCAGCTCCTCAGGCTGCTGTCTGTAAGTTATATTACCTTCCCATTTTCCCGGTGAGATGGAAAGGAACTTGTGAGCTGATTATCGAGCAGATATGTTGGCAGAGAAGATCGCTGATGATATCAAAAATGGCAATTGAAGCTGGATCTTCGGTTTACACACCTATCTACAAACAGGTGTATGAGTAACAGAAAAGGTGGGCTTGTAAGAGTGGGAAGTGATTGGAGACTTTAAGAGGAAATACCGGAAAGAGGCCGAACATTGTACAGGTGTGAAATTTGGAAAATTATGGACGTGGCATTTCGCGTTCAGGCATGGACGCTATCTCTTTGTCTTGTCTTTCTTTATGGCACCTGCGCTTTATGGAGCAAACCCCGTTTGCAAGAGTGATGACGGGCTTTCTATTTCTCCTTGTGGTGTTGACATCAATTTGTACTAGAAGCAACGGGCAACCATACTTTTGAGATCAGTTTCACCCAAGATTTTTTCATTTCTATTTGCAGTACTCGGAACAGGTTCGCAGACAGCACTAGTGAATAGATGAGGGCTGTTGTAGGCAATCAAGCCTGACCATTGGTACGTTTCCTTTGAGGTGCACTGTTAAGCGATGGCTAATTCTAATTACACGCGTATCTACCACTTTCCCACACCAACAGTTGCCCTTTTCAGGATTTCTGCGCCGTACTCACGTTCTACACTCATCACGAATGACTACGAGCTAGTAAGGTGGATGTAACTTGCCTCTATCCGCCACAATGAAATTTTATTGCACTTCAGCACCTGCATCCCCCGCCATCCCTTTCTCTCCACAACAGTGGCCCCAACCTTCGAACCTTACCCTACCCTCATTCATCACACCCTAAACTCCTCACCCGTAAATTGTAATGCACGCTCAAAATCCCCATAAAACAACTACCTTGTATTCTCTTTCAACCCCAGCTTCCTCCAGTCGTTGACCTTTTCTGGAAACAGTGGCACCCGTTCTCTCAGACTTAAGTCATGCGCCAGCACTACCAATACGTCTGGGGTAGCATCTAGCTCCTGGATCTTCCGCACCGTCTCCATCGCCGCGTCATGGTCTGAGAAAAGCACGCTGTTTGCCACTTCGAAGAAAGGTACGGTCGGGTTTTGATCGAGACAGAGGGTTTGAAGGATAGAGCCGGGACATGCGATTATACTCCCATCTGCTGCGTGAGTCGAGGAGAGCGGTGATGGCGTAATGGAGCGTGGCAAGGGCAGGTAATCAGTAGGCCTCAGGATACCAGGATGATGGCACGCGTCCGCGCCCATGAAGACGAAAGATGCTGGGTTTGCCGTGGTCCGTGCAAGCCCGCAGAGATGGCCCTTGATATGGCCTGGGGCATCAAGCAGGTAGAAAGATCCATCGCCGAAGAAATCGAAGGCGTCGAAGCTGCCGATCTTCAACGGATTGGCAGAGAAGCTGATTTCTCGCACTGTTCTACCAGCGATGTCGCTATCAAGCACGGCAGCGTCCGGGTTTTTTGGCCACCCGGGCCATGACAGCTCGCGCACACCTGGACCAACGACAAGTTCGGTGCTGGACAGGAAGGTCGAGGGATCGCCTGTGTGGTCGAAGTGGTTATGTGACCAGATTACGGATGTGATGTCTGCGCTGCGGATGTTGAGATTATTGCTATTGGGGGAGTCAAGAATCGAGGCTACGGAGGAGCCAGGGGTGATGGTTGTGGTTGCTTTGACGAGAGAGACGATTTTGGGGGGGAGGTTCTCCCAGTCTGGACGCACCCCTAGATCGAAGACGATCTGGGCTGCGCCATGAGATACTATGAAACAGTAGATTGGTGCGTTAACGCCGGGGAAACCTTCGAGGAGGGGTTGCCAGAAGAGCTTGGGGTCGAGGTGGAGGAGAGTGTTTCTGCGATGGTGAAGAGAGAGAGTAAGGTCTTAGCAGAGGAGGAGGGATGTTATCAAGGATTTTGGATAGGATATAACCCACGTATCGATCATCCGTACATCTACTGTGAATGACGATTCGGGTATATGCAACGCTGGTGGGGGTTTAGGGGTTGCAAGGTAGGTTTCGCCCATTGTCGCCAAATCGATTCGGATCAAAGTTGCTAATGCACCGTAGGAACTGAATCGTCCTTTAAGGCAAAGTCGAATCGAATGTTTTGAGCGAATGCGATATGAATACGATCGGTAGGTACTAGATGTTACTACAGTTGACGATCCTTTCAGCTTTACCCGGGGTCACTTGGGGTTGCAAAACCGCTAACACTGCTCACTCAATTCCACTTAAAACAGCGAGGACTTGCGGGGTGGTGATAATAGACGCATCATGCTCTCTTGTACTCTCCTAATATGAGTGTATTGTGCAATTGACCCCCAAGAATACGCATTTTGCATATGCAGCCTTACGACGAGTAGTGAATTGAAAGCAGCGACAATCGCCAAGCCATAATAAGGGAGTTTCCACCATTGCATACCATGAGCGAGCTCTGACGGCCTATCGACAGATCTTATAGGGTCCTTTAAAAGAAGCAATAGCAGAAGAGTGTTACCTAGGTGTGACATCAAGGGCAGGCTATCTTCAAGGACGACTCAGCCATTTCACTCGCAACATAGCATTTGCGATGGAGTCACTGATGTCCCATTCATCGCAGGACATTCCAAAGCCCCATGCAATGGATGTGCGCGATACAGTACAAGGACCGTCTTACTGGTGGAGCACAAGTGGCCGTGACCTTGCAAACATGTTGCATGAAGCCAATTACCCAGAAGAAGCTTAACGCAGCTTTCTCAGCTTCTATCAGACCGTGATCTGTCCCCAACTAGGTCGGCAACCTGATGCAAACTCCACCAAAAGCGGAGTTGGAAGGATGGAAATCCCTTTGAATACAGCTTCGAGCTGAAAGGCTCAACCAGGAGCCAGGCGGTGCGTTTTATCGTCGACGTTAGCCAGCTCCGGCCAGTAGACAAGGCCAATCCTTTGAGCATGAAGACCACGCAGAATGTAGTGGATGTACTGGCGAAAAGGACGCCAGGACTCGACGACGCCTGGTACCGCGCCCTGTCCCAGTGGTTCGTCCACTCACATCTTCCCGCGAGCGAACAGCAGGCCCTGATCGACGAGGCAGGCTACCAAATGCCCGCGATACTGGGCTTCGGCATTCACTCTCGCATCTCAACGGCAGGCAATCTCTCAGTCTTAGCTAAGGTCTATTTCCCTCCCTGCTTCACGGCTGCAGCTAAACAGATCACCCGCTGGGAGGCCGTCCGCTTGGGCGTTCGGCAGCTGCCAGACATCAACTCACATCCCAACATTCTACGCTTGCTTGGCATGATAGAAGACTACCTCTCCACCAAATCGAAAGAATTCGAAGACGGGCCCCGCTACCTCGCCACAGACTTCGTAGCGCCAGGCAAAGCGCGTCTGAAAATCTACATGCGCTATCCTGGTTCTGCCTTTGAGGAGATATGGGATTATTATACCCTAGGCGGCCGCATTCCGGGTCTCGATGAGGACAAGGAGAAGTTTCTGGACTTGGTCAACCTCATCAGCGGTCCTGGTTACGAGCAGAGCCAGACGGAACATCCCCAGTACACGAGGGTAAGGCGGAAGGCGACGGCCCTGTACTTCTCGCTTTCAACGGATAATCCGTGTCCAGCGCCGAAGATATGCTTCTACCCTGCCAATTTCGCTGCGAACGATGAAGTGATTGCGAAGGGATTGGATGGGTGGTTGGAGAAGTATGGGTGGTATGCAGGAGGGAAGAATATGGAGGAGCGGGTGAAGATGGTTTTGTACGTTGTCATCTTTCTTCTGGGTTTCGGTTTCAGCTTACTGATTGATGACGATAGCACGCACAGATAACTCACTGAGAAGACGGGTATTTTCACGTTTATTGGGATCGGGAGGAAGGAAGATCCAACGAAGAAGGACTTGAGTATTCAAGTCTATGTGAGCCCGGAGTTGTATGAGAATCCACGACTCTCAAATTGAAGATGTGGACATGATGTACGGATGCTAGCTCTCTACGCTGGGTTTCCCGGGGTGAAATTGCAGAACGCGTGCAAAAGGGCAGTGTCACTCATCAAGCCATGCATGCCACGCCGTTCTGGTGTGTCTATCCACCCGTGACCAGTACCTCCACCTCTATCATAGACCAGATTTGTGGACTGCCATAATTATCATTCTTCCATGATGAGAAGATCACCCACCATCTAACGAATACCAAGATCCAAAAGAAGTCCGTGTCATGGACGCTGCTCCCACGTGTGCTCCCATATGTCCTCCCGTCATTGTTAGGCGATCATCTCCACACCATGAGACATTTCCTGGAGATCTTGAACTTCTCCCGAATGCCCATCATTTGCACTAGTAAGGTAAGGTTGTGCCGGTCCCGAGCGCTACCCCACAAGCGTACGTGATGAACCCCGAGTAAACACTCTCTTCAGCCTTGCGGGTCAGATTGTCAGATCAAACACACCATCTTCCAGCAACATGTCCGTCCATCTACGTCATATGACGCACAGCATGTACACGGATGGCAGCTCGGAAATAGGGAAACACCGCCTTCATCCCCTATATCCATGGCGCAAACACCGAGCTTCAGAAGATCAACAGAAAATACACAAGGTCCGACCTCACTATCTACACAATCCGTACCTGGCAATCTCACATCATCTCCTCTCCCTGACTAGACCACATTGAACAAGCTTCAAGCCACAAAATTCATCCCAATCAGAACGCTATCATCATGGCCGCTACTTTCACTAGAACCAAGAAGCAGCTCACTTGGCTCATCACTGGGTCCTCCTCAGGCTTTGGCCTCTCACTAGCTCGTATCGCTCAGGCAGGTGGGCACAAAGTCATTGCTACATCCCGCAATCCATCCAAAACAACCGACCTCGTCAAGGAAGTCGAGAGCAAAGGCGGAAAATGGGTCCAGCTAGACGTAGACAGCCCCCACAGCGCCCAAGTCATCAACGACCTCGAAAATCCGGCACCGAAATTGACATCCTGGTCAACAATGCCGGTTTCTCCATCTTTTCGCCCATCGAGACCATGCAAGAACAGGAGATCCGTGCCGAGATGGAATCGATGTACTTCGGTCCCTTGCGTTTGACCCAGGCAGTACTGCCATACATGCGCCAGCGTCGTTATGGAGTCATTGTGAATATGAGCAGCGGGGCTTCGTTGGAGGCTAGGGACAGCATGGGTGCTTATGCCGGTGCCAAGGCTGCTCTGGATGGTACGTTATATCCTTCTACCCCAGAGTGTCTAAGCAGCTCAAACTTACAATCAATGCACAGGCTTGACCAAAGTCCTAGCTAAGGAAGTCGCCCCCTTCAACATCCGCGCTTTGACCGTCGTCCTAGGCACTTTCAACACCAACATGGGCAATGCCGCCATCTACGGCAAGAACCCTCTCCCCAAGGACTACGAGGGGTCTGTTGCCGACATGACGATGAAGTATATCGCCAGCGGCAAGATTCCGATCAACGGTGACAAGGACAAGGCTATGAAGGCCACTTATGACATTGTCGTGGGTGAGGGTGTGGGAGCTGGCAAGGAGGCTGAGCGTTTCTTGCCTTTGGGCACTGATATGACGCAGCGTGTGCAGATGGTGCAGGATTATCTCAAAAATGGGATTGAAGCGTTCAAGGATGTCACCAATAATGTCAACATCGACCAGTGATTTCGTTCACCTGTCACCTAGATGGGAGTCGTTATACGGAACCCTGGCGATTTGAAGTGGAGACGGTGGGAGGCTTGAAAAGCACTAGACGAAGCAATTCGCTCTACAGCAAGATGGAAAATCAGCATAGCTAGCCTGGCTTAGCACATCAGCTGTGTATCATTAGACGACATGCAATCAAGTCCTACTGGATGCCCTCCATAGCCTTTGACATACGCGCGCAAAAAAAAATAAAAAAAAAGCACCTTTGAATTTCGCAGCCGGAAGCCCCGTCACAGCTCAAGGAGTTTTTTCATTTCTTGTAGCAACTATATGTTTCCTCCCCTCTCATCCTCTCCCCGCCCCCG
>JAABUK010004420.1_pt1 | contig 22858 bp, 23 predicted proteins | sample 5559141 | NCBI WGS metagenome assembly JAABUK01 (sample SAMN10711869, study PRJNA513367) | rock metagenome | isolation source: Antarctica rocks | place: Antarctica: Victoria Land, Pudding Butte nord | collected 2016-01-03
CCGCTCGCTGCTCTCGACAGCCAGGAAGCAAGGTTGGGAGATGCTCGAGACACTGACCACTCAGCCCGACCGCTTGATCAATGACCTACGCATGGCTTGACCCCGCTGAAAGACCTGGGCTGTTACCCTACTTCGCTTAAAGGCCGGCCTTCGCCTCCAACCCGGCCGCCGCGATCCCCGCCAGCGCGCAAAGCTCGTCGTTGTCGGAGGTATCGCCCGAGATGCCGACCGCTCCGACCACCTCGCCGCCCGATAGGATCAGCACGCCGCTCGCGGCCGGGATCAGCCGTCCGCCGCTCGCGACCGTCAGCGCCGCGATGAAGCCCGGATTGCCGGCCGCCCGGTTCGCGATCTCGCGTGAGCCGAACCCCATGCCGAGCGCGCCATAGGCCTTGCCGAACGCGATCTCGAACCGGATGATCCCGGACCTGTCCTCGCGCTTCATCGCCAAAAGGTGACCGCCGGCGTCGAGCACCGCGACGGTCAGCGGCGCAAACCCCGCCGCGCGTCCGCGTGCCAAGGCGGCGTCCACGATGGCGGAGGCCTGGTCGAGCGTGAGGCGCATGGCGATATCCCGAAAAGGTTAATGGTCGGCCTTGGCGGCCCAGCGTGCGGGGAGGCGGGCGCAGTCCTGCTTGCCCATCCCCTCCGCCTCGGCCCCGTCGAACGAAGCCAGCGCCTGCGCCGCCACCGGCACGGTAAAGCCGCGGGACCCGGCCTCCTCGATGATCGTGCGCAGGTCCTTGCGTATGGAATCGATGTCGAACGTGACGGGGCCGGGGTCATCCCCGGCCAGGGCCTTGGCGATCGGCGCCGACCGCATCTTCAGGACATTGGCGCCGCCGGCCGTCTCGGAAAACAGCTCGACCAGCCACGCCGGATCGAGGTCCAGGTGGCGGACCATCGCGGCCGCCTCGCCGAACGACTGCCAGAACACCAGCAACGGCAGGTTGATCGCGAGCTTCATCGAGGCCCCGCCGCCGACGGGACCGATATGCTCGACCTTGCGGCACAACTGGTCCAGCACCGGCCGGGCGCGGGCGACATCCGCGTCCGTGCCGCCGGCCAGGCCGAGCAGCTTGCCGGTGCGGGCCGGCCCGGTGGTGCCGCCGACCGGGCACTCCACGAAGGCGCCGCCCCGCTCCCGCACCGCAGCCGCGAGATCCTGCTGCATCTGCGGGCGCACGGTCGTCATCTCGATGATGAGCTTGCCGGTCAGATCGGCCGAAAGGATGCCGTCAGCGCCGAAATAGACCGTGTGCAGGGACTCGCCGTCGAACAGCATCGAGACGATCACATCGACTTGCCCGGCGAGCGCACGGGGCGTGTCCGCCACGGGAACCCCGAGCGCCTCGGCCTTGCCGCGGCTGCGGTTCCACACGGCGAGCTCCGCGCCCGTCTCCTGGAGACGCAGTGCCATGGCCGTTCCCATCTTGCCCAGTCCTGCAACGCCGATACGCAATGGACGCCTCCTACTTTTGCAGCCTATTTGGCCAGCCATTCGGCAACAAGGGGGAGATGCACATGGAGCGCGCAATGGGGCAGGTCGGCCTGGGCATCATGGGGGGCGCCATGGCCCGCAACCTGCTGGCGGCGGGCTGGACGGTCCACGGATACGACCCCGACCCGGCGGTCGCCGCCGCCATGACGCAGGCCGGCGTGCGGATGCATCCCGACGTCGCGAGCCTCGCGCAGGTGGCGCCGGTCATCATGACCAGCCTGCCATCCGCCGCCGCGCTGCATGCGACCGCCGCCGCCATCGCCGCAGCTGGCACGCCGCCCCGCACGGTCGTGGAGGTCAGCACGATGGCGCTCGAGGACAAGATACGCTTCGGCGACGTCCTGAGCGCCGCCGGGCACACGCCGCTCGATTGCCCGATCAGCGGCACGGGGGGGCAGGCCAAGACGAAGGACCTGGTGATCTACGCCAGCGGCGACACGGCGGCGATCAAGGCGCTCCAGCCTTTCTTTGCGGCCTTCACCCGGGCGGTGCACGACCTCGGCGAATACGGCAAGGGCAGCAAGATGAAGTATGTGGCGAACCTGCTGGTCGCCATCAACAACGTCGCCTCGGCCGAGGCCATGGTGCTCGGCATCAAGTCGGGCCTCGACCCGCATCAGGTCGTGGACCTCGTTACCGCCGGGGCCGGCACGTCCCGCGTGTTCGAGCTGCGCGCCCCGATGATGGCCGACCAGCGCTATGAGGATGCGACGATGAAGATGTCGGTTTGGCAAAAGGACATGGCCATCATCGGCAGCTTCGCGACCGCCCTGGGCGTGCCGACGCCGTTGCTGTCCGCCACCATCCCCGTCTACGCGAGCGCCATGGCGACCGGCCATGCGGAACACGACACCGCCGCCGTGTGCGCCGTGCTGGAGCGCATGGCGGGCCTGGAGCGCTGAGGCCGGCGGGGACCTGGCGCCTTCCGAAGGCTTGACACGGCTGGCCCGGCAGACAACGGTCGGACGATAACCGACCCCGTGAAGGTGGCGGATCAGGGAACGTCCGATGGATGATGGGGACCGGGGCCGATCCGGGGTTCGCGACGGGATGCACGTCGACTGGGATGTGCCGATCGCCATGGATGACGGCCTTATCCTCCGCGCGGACGTGTTCCGCCCGGTCGCGGACGGGCCTCATCCGGTTCTGCTGACCTACGGCCCGTATGCCAAGGGCCTGGCGTTCCAGGACGGCTATCCGAGTGCCTGGGACCGCATGGTCAGCCAGCATCCCGATGTCGCCGCCGGGTCGAGCAACCTGTATCAGTCCTGGGAGGTCGTGGACCCCGAGAAATGGGTGCCCGACGGCTACGCCTGCGTGCGGGTCGATAGCCGCGGGTGCGGCCGCTCCCCTGGCGTCATCGACCATTTCTCGCCGCGGGAAACCCAGGACTTCTACGACTGCATCGAGTGGGCCGGCGTTCAGCCCTGGAGCAACGGGCGCGTCGGGCTGAACGGCATCAGCTACTACGGCATCAACCAGTGGCAGGTTGCCAGCCGGCAGCCGCCGCACCTTGCGGCGATGTGCATCTGGGAGGGCGCGGCCGACTGGTATCGCGACATGACGCACCACGGCGGCATCCTGAGCACCTTCTGGGCCAACTGGTACGACATGCAGGTCAAGACGGTGCAGTACGGCCTGGGCGAGAACGGCCCGCGCAGCCGGGCGACCGGGGCGCTGGTCTGCGGGCCGGACACCTTCGACGAGGCGACCCTCGCCGCCAACCGCCGCGATTTCGGCAATGAGATTCTGGCCCACCCGCTCGACGACGCCTACCACCGCGACCGCTCGCCCGATTGGTCGCGCGTCGTGACGCCGTTCCTGTCGGCGGCCAACTGGGGTGGGCAGGGCCTGCATCCGCGCGGCAACTTCGAAGGCTACATGCGCGCGGCGTCGAAGGAGAAGTGGCTCGAGGCGCACGGCATCGAGCACTGGACGCATTTCTACACCGATTACGGCCGCACCCTGCAGCGCCGTTTCTTCGACCATTTCCTGAGGGACAAGCAAGGCGACTGGGACACGCAGCCCCCGGTGCTGCTCCAGGTCCGCCACCCCGGCCACTTCGAGGCGCGGGCGGAACAGGAATGGCCCCTCGCCCGCACGCAATGGACGTCGTTCGAACTGGACCTCGCGGCCGCGGCGCTGGTCGAGGCCGGAGCCGGGCCGGGGCACCTGAGCTTCGAGGCGATGGGGGACGGGATCACGTTCCTGACCCGGCCGCTCGATCATGCGACCGAGATCACCGGCCCCTCGGCGCTTACCCTTTATGTTTCGTCGAGCACGGCGGATGCGGACGTGTTCGTGGTGCTGCGCGTCTTCACCGGCGACCTGAAGGAGATCGTGTTCCAGGGCGCGATCGACCCTCACACTCCCATCGGCCAGGGCTGGCTGCGCGCCTCCCACCGCAAGCTGGACCCGGCGCTGTCGAAACCCTACCGCCCCTATCACACCCACGACGAAATCCAGCCGCTCACCCCTGGCGAGGTGGTGCGCCTGGACATCGAGATCTGGCCGACCAGCATCGTCGTGCCGCCCGGCCATCGGATTGCGCTGTCGATCCGCGGGCGCGACTACGAATACGCCGTCGAGGGCGGCAGGCTGTCCAACTTCAAGAACGTCCTCAAGGGATGCGGACCCTTCCTGCACGACGACCCGCGCGACCGGCCGCCGGAGCTGTTCGCGGGCCGGATCACGCTCCACGCCGGGCCCGGCCGTAAGCCCGCCTTGCTGCTCCCCATCATCCCCCAGCACTCGGAGACACCATGACCGGCATCACGCGGCGCGGCACCCTCACGGGCGCCGGGGGGTTTGGCCTGCTGACGCTGGCAGGGTCCGCCCATGCCCAGTCCGTCCCCGCCCAGTCCGCCAGCGCCCAGTCCGCCGGCGGCGATCCGATCCGGCTCGGCTTCCTCACGGTCAAGACCGGGCCGCTCGCGGCGGGCGGCATCCAGATGGAGCAGGGGCTGACCCTGTATCTGAAGGACCATAAGAACATGCTCGGCGGCCGGCCGGTGACGCTGTTCACCGCCGACACCGGCGGCGTGCCCGCCAACACCCGCGGCAAGACGCAGGAGCTGGTGGAGCGCAACAACGTCTCGGTCATCATCGGTCCGCTCGCCGCCTTCGAGGCGCTCGCGATTGACGACTACACCAGGTCGAAGCAGATCACCGTTATGAGCGTGGCGGCGGCGGAGAACATCACGCAGCGCAATCCGGACCCGTGGTTCGTCCGCTGCACCTCGTCCTCCGGGCAATGCGCGCACGCCATGGCGGACTATGCGGCCAAGGAGCTTGGCTACAAGCGCATGGTGCTGATCGGCGACGACATCGCCTATGGCCAGGAGCAGAACGCCGCGTTCCAGCGGGTCTTCGAGGAGAACGGCGGCAAGGTGATCCAGAAGCTGTGGCCGCCGCTGAACGCGCCGGACTACGGCACCTTCGTGGCGCAGATCAAGGATACCGATGCGATCTGGATGTCCTTCGCCGGGTCGAACGGGTTCCGCTTCTATAAGCAATACAAGGAGTATGGCGGCAGCACGCCGGTTCTCGGCGGCATGACCGCCGTGGACGAGGCCTTGTTGCGGCAAATGGGCGACGATGCCATCGGCGTGCTGTCCACCTGCTTCTACTCCGCCCAGCTCGACAATCCCGCCAACAAGGTGTTCGTGGCGGGCATGCAGCGCGACTACAAAGTGGACCCGGGCTACTACGCGTCGGGCACCTACGTCTCGGCGCAGGTGCTCGACGCTGCGCTGCAGTCCATCGGCGGCAAGATCGAGGACAAGGACGCGCTCATCAAGGCGCTCCGCACCGGCTCGTTCCCCGACACGGCGCGCGGGCCCGTCAGCTTCGACCAATTCGGCAACGTCGTCGGCGACGTCTACATCCGCAAGGTCGAGAAAAAGGACGGAAGGCTGGTCAACACCGTCATCAAGACCTATCCGCACGTCAGCCAGTTCTGGACCTACGACCAGGCGGCATTCCTCAAGAACCCGGTCTACTCGCGCGAGTCGCCGCCGGCCAACAACCTGGAGAAGTAGGCCCGGCGAAGCGCTCGGCCTGCGGCACCGCGAATACGAACATGCAATTCTGGCTGATCCAGACCCTGAATAGCGTGGCGTTCGGCGGCTTGCTGTTCCTGCTCTCGGCGGGGTTCTCGCTGATCTTCGGGCTGCTGCGCATTCCAAATCTCGCGCACGGGGCGCTGTTCATGCTGGGCGCCTACCTGGGGGCGGCAGCACTCGGCCACGGCGTGCCGTTCTGGCTGGCGGCGCTGCTGAGCGGCCTCGCGGTCGGCGTGCTGGGCGTCGCAGTGGAACGCGTGCTGCTGCGGCGGCTCGCGGGGAACGAGCAGGGGCAGGTGCTGGTCACGCTCGGCGTCGCCTTCATCCTTGCCGACCTCTGCCTGGTGGGTTTTGGCGGCGACCCCATCCCGCTCGCGGCGCCGGCGATGCTCCGCCCGCCGTTGCGCTTCGCCGGGTTCGCGTTCCCGACCTACCGTCTCGTGGTGCTCGGCATCGCCCTGTGCACGGTGGTGCTGCTGATCCTGCTCATGGACCGGACCCGGCTCGGCGCCATGATCCGCGCCGGCGTGGACGACCGTCTGATGGCGCGTGCCGTCGGCATCCGCGTATCCCTGCTGTCGACGGCGGTGTTCTTCCTTGGCGCCGCCCTGGCCGGCTTTGGCGGGGTCATCGGCGGGCCGATCCTGTCGGCCTATCCCGGACTGGACCAGGACATGCTGCCCCTGGCGCTGATCGTGGTGATCCTGGGCGGCATCGGCAGCCTCCTCGGCGCTTTGGTCGGCAGCTTCATCGTGGGCTTCATCTACAATTTCGGAACCGCCCTGTTCCCCGACTTCGCCTACGTCGTGCTGTTCCTGCCCATGGTGCTCGCCCTGGTGTTCAAGCCCGAAGGCCTGTTCGGGCGTCGCGTCGGCTGATGCGCGCCGCGCTGACGGGCCTGGCCATCGCCGTGTTCCTCGCCGTGCTGCCGTGGGTGCTGCCGGGCGCGTTCTACGTCGACATCGCGACCCAGGTGCTGGTGTCCGCAATGCTCGCGCTCAGCCTGAACATCCTGATCGGCTATGGCGGGATGAGCTCCCTGGGGCACGCCGTTTACCTCGGGGTGCCCGCCTATGCGTATGCCTGGCTGACGGCCAACGCCGGGATGGGTGCGGCGTCTGCGGCAATCAGCGCCATCGTGCTCGGCACCGTGCTGGCCGCGTTCTTCGGCGTGCTGGCGTTGCGTGCCTCCGGGCTCGGCTTCCTGATGATCACGCTGGCTTTGGGACAGATCGTCTGGGGATTGTCCTACCGCTGGGTCGCGCTGACGGGAGGCGATAACGGCCTGCGCGCGGCACGTCCGGCGCTTTTGGGCCTCGATACGTCGGACCCCGTGGTGTTCTACTACGTGGTCGCGGCCGCGTTCGCGGTCGTGCTGCTGTGCCTGTGGCAGTTCGCCGGGTCGCCGTTCGTCGCCTGCCTGCGCGGCACGCGGGACCAACCGCGGCGGATGCGCATGCTCGGGCATGATGTGTGGCTGATCCGGCTGGTGGCGTTCGTGGTCGCCGGGTTCTGGGGCTCGGTGGCGGGCGTGCTCTATATCTGGGACTACCAGTTCATCAGCCCGCAGACGATGTCGCTGCAGCAATCGGCCGAGGCGCTGCTAATGGTGGTGCTCGGCGGTGCCGGCACGCTCGCGGGACCCGTCGCGGGCGCTGCGATCATCACGCTCGTGAAGACGGTCGTCAGCTCGTATGTCGACCGCTGGTCCTCGCTGCTGGGCCTGGTTTTCATTCTCGTGGTGATGTTCATGCCCAAGGGCCTTATTCCCGGCATCCGGCACATGACCCGGCGCCGCGTAACGAAGGCGCGGGCATGAACGGCGTTCCCGCGCTGCAGATCGAGGGCTTATGCAAGCGCTTCGGCGGCGTCGCCGCCACCCGGGACGTTTCCTTCACCATCATGCCCGGCGAGCGGCGGCTGCTGATCGGCCCCAACGGCGCCGGCAAGACGACGCTGTTCAACCTGATTACCGGGGACCTGCGCGCCGACGCCGGGTCGATCCGCCTGTTCGGCAAGGAGCTGCGCCGCGCCTCGATCCAGGAGCGGGTGCGCTGCGGCCTCGCGCGCACCTACCAGATCCTGACGTTGTTCCCGCAGGAGACGTTGCTGCACAACGTCGCCTTGGCGTTGATCGGCACCAGGACGGTCGGCTGGACGCCATGGGGCGCGTTCGACCGCCGGGAGGACCTGCGCGCGGCCGGGCACGCGGCGCTGGAGCGCGTGGGCCTGGCGTCCTTCGGCCAGCGCATCGTCGCCGAAACCTCCTATGGGGAGCGGCGGCGGCTGGAGCTGGCGATGACGCTAGCCCAGGCGCCAAAGGTGCTGCTGCTGGACGAGCCGTTGGCGGGATTGTCGGCGCAGGAGCGGGACACCGTGGCGGCGGTGCTGGAGGGCCTGCCGCGGACCGTGTCGATCGTGCTGATCGAGCACGACATGGACATGGCCCTCGCCTTCGCCGAACGCATCACGCTGCTCAATTTCGGCGAGGTGGTCCTGGAGGGGACACGCGCGGAGGTGGTCGCCGATCCCCGCACGCGGGAGGTCTATCTTGGCGAGTGAGGCGCTGACGCTCCGCAACGTCGACGCGTACTATGGGGACAGCCACGTGCTGCACCAGGTCGGGTTCACCTTGCGTGAGCGGAGCCTGCTGGCCCTGCTGGGCCGGAACGGGGCCGGCAAGACGACGTGCATGGGCGCCATCATGGGGATGGTGCGGGTACGCGGCGGCACGATCTCATTGTTTGGCGAGACGGTGACGTCGCAGCCGCCCGAGGCGATCTCCCGCCGCGGGATCGGCCTGGTGCCGCAGGGGCGCCGGGTGTTCCCGTCGCTGTCCGTCCGGGAGAACCTGGTGGTTGCCGGGCAGAAACTGCGCGGCGTCGCGTGGACGCTGGACCGGGTGTTCGACACCTTCCCGCGCCTGCGCGAGCGGAGGGCGCAGGCGGCGGGATTGCTGTCAGGCGGCGAGCAGCAGAGGCTGGTCATCGGGCGGGCGCTGATGGGCAACCCGCGGGTGCTGTTGCTCGACGAACCCTCCGAGGGGCTGGCGCCGCAGATGGTCGCCGAGATCGGCCGGGTCATCGGGCGGCTGAAGGACGAGGGGCTGTCGATCGTGCTGGTGGAGCAGAACGTCCGTTTGGCTTTATCGCTCGCCGATGAGGTCGCCATCGTCAACACCGGCAGCGTCGTCCTGCAAGAGCGCGCCGGGATTTTTGCCAACGACGCCGATGCGATCGACCGCCACCTCGGCGTGTTCTAAAGGAGCTTCCATGGCTGAAGAGACCAACCACTACGGCGCGACCGCCGCCCGCACCCATGGCCGCCCGGGCAGGGAGGTCCGCCCGAAAAGCATCACCATCGACATGCATTCGCACGTCCTGGTGCCCGCAGCCGCCGCCCTCGTGCAGCCGCATGTGGACCTTTCGCTGGTGCCGCTGGCGCATTTCTCGCTGCCGCCCACGAAGGCGTTGAACCGCAAGCAGGACGCCGACCGCCGCCCGAACATGCTGGAGGTCGATGTCCGCCTGGCCGACATGGACGCGGCCGGCATCGACATGCAGGTCATCATGCCGCCGCCGCCGCAGTGCACCTACACCGTGCCGCTGGACATCGGCGTGCAGGCCGCCCGCATGGTCAATGACGGAATGGCGGAGTTCGTCGCGCGCCGGCCGGACCGCTTCGTGGCGCTCGGCACCGTGCCGATGCAGGACGGCCAGGCCGCCGCCGACGAGCTGGAGCGCGGCATGCGCGAGCTTGGCCTCAAGGGCGTGCAGATTCTGACCAACGTCAACGGCAACGAGTTGTCGGACCCGGCCTACGCCGCGTTCTGGGCCAAGGCGGAGGCGCTCGGCGCCGTGGTGCTGCTGCATCCGAACGGCTTCACCGAGGCGGGCCGCATGACGCGCAAGTACTTCAACAACGTCATCGGCAATCCGCTCGAGACGACCCTGGCGCTGCACTACCTGATCTTCGACGGCGTGCTGGAGCGTCACCCGGCGCTGAAGGTGATCGCGGTGCATGGCGGCGGCTATCTTGCCGGCTACTCCGGGCGGATCGACCACGCCTGGGGCGCGCGCAGCGACGTGCGCGCGGACCTGCCCCACCCGCCGACCACGTATTTGAGGCGGGTGTTCTTCGACACGGTGGTGTTCACGCCGCACCAGCTGCGCAACCTGGTCGATGTGTTCGGGGTGGAGAAGCTCCTGATGGGAACGGATTATCCGTACGACATGGCCGAGAGCGACCCGGTAGGCCACCTCGCTTCCGCCGGACTGGACGAGGCGAGCTTCGCTGCCATCGCCGGCGGCAATGCCAAGGCGCTGTTCGGTATCTGACGGGCCGTTGCCCCCCGTTCTTTACCGACTGCCTGCGCTCCCCCGCGTCGCGACGCCAGAGCACGCTGCGATGACCAGGAGCAGCGCCGCCACGCCAAGGAAGGCCATGGGCAGGCCAGCCGCGTGGGCAACGAAGCCAATTCCTGCCGGCCCCACGAGGATGCCGGAGTAACCGAGGGTGGTGACAGCGGCGACCGCGAGGTTAGGGTCTGAGCCAAAACAATCGCGTCAGCTACCCGGCTTTCGAGGCGCAATGGTGTAGTTCCATTCGCCGTGGTGTTTGGCCGGGGTGATGTTGAGGCTGGCGATCTGCTCGTCGGACACCTTGGTGCCCTTCTCGTAGGTGTTCTGGTCCAGCCGCCATTGGACGCTGGGGCCGGTCGCGCTCTCCTAGGAGCAGCGCTTCGAAGCGGGCTTTGATGGCGGCAGTGTCCATTACCCTGCCAGGCTGATACGATCCGCAAACCGATTCCTACCCACAATCTCGACTCGATTGTTTTGGCTCAGGCCCTTAGCGGGCATCGCGCGCTGGCGACCGAGGGCGGAATACAGCACGGGCACGATGTTGGACGCACCCAGGCCGACCAGGGCAAAGCCGGCCAACGCGGAAAGCCAGGACGGGGCGAGCACGGCGAGCGTCATGCCGCAACTTGACCGTAGGAAGTATGGCTGAGTTTCCTGACCGGCGTCGAGCCGTGGATGGGCGCACTCGGGATAAGCTCCAGTTCCAGACCTCGTCCGTCAAGCCACCCCGGCCTGATCGCCCGGGAACCTGGCCCGGCTGCCGGTCATGGCAGATAAGCTGCTGGCTACGTGCGCATCTTGATGGAACCGTGAGACCATGCGGCCCCACTGGCAAAAGCCGTAAAGCGAGAAGTTGCGCCCTAGGATTTCAACTATGAGCATCGCGGCCCAGGCTGACTCCAATGCGATCGCCAGCGTCTATTGGCGGCGAAATCTCTGGGTCTGTCTCTTTGGTTCATTCACTACCATCGTCGGAATGACGCTCCTGCTGCCGTTCCTTCCGCTGTATGTCGAGCAGCTTGGCGTTACGGATCCAGCCGCGATCGTGCAATGGTCAGGGATCGCTTTCGGCGCCACGTTCCTCAGCGCTGCCCTGGTGGCGCCGCTATGGGGCCAGCTTGCAGATAGGTACGGACGCAAACTCATGCTGGTGCGCGCCAGCCTCGGCATGGCAGTGGCGATGTCGTTGATTGGCTTGGCCGACAACGTGTGGCACCTGGTGCTGCTAAGGCTATTGGCCGGGCTATTAGGGGGCTACGCTTCCGGGTCGATGGTGCTGGTGGCGACGCAGACCCCGAAGGATCGCTCTGGATGGGCATTGGGAACTCTGTCGTCGGGGATCATGGCGGGCAATCTCACGGGACCGCTGATCGGCGGGGTATTGCCGCCCCTCATCGGTATCCGCGCCACGTTCTTCTGCGCGGGAGCGGTGATCTTCCTTTCGTTCCTTGCCACAGTGTTCCTGATCAAGGAGGAGAAGCGCCCCCGTAGAGCCCGGGAGGCGGCGCGCGGTGGATGGGGATCGATCCCCAACAAGCGTCCGGTCGTCGCCATGCTGATCACCGGGATGCTTCTCCTGCTGGCCAACATGTCGATCGAACCGATCATCACCGTGTATGTGGCGCAACTGGTGCATCGAGCGGACCAGGTGACGCTGGTATCGGGCGTGGTGATGTCGGCGGCTGCCCTGGGCAGCATCTTGTCGGCATCCCGCCTGGGCAGGTTAGCCGACCGGGTTGGGCACTGGAACGTCGTGATCGGCGGAATGCTGGCATCTGCCTTGTTGCTGATTCCGCAGGCCTTCGTCACGGCAAGCTGGCAGCTTGTTGGCCTGCGATTTTTGCTGGGAGTGTCCCTCGGTGGATTGCTGCCTTGCATTGCTGCCGTCATCCGCCACGGCGTGCCGGACAGCGTGGCAGGACAAACGTTAGGCTATTCGATTTCAGCGCAATATGCCGGACAGGTCACCGGACCATTGTTGGGCGGTTTCATCGGCGGTCACCTCGGCATGCGTGCGGTGTTCCTTTTTACCTCCTTGGTGATGCTCGCCGGAGCTGCTTTCAACTCGTGGGCTTATTGGGGCGCCCGCCGAGCGAGGTGACCTGGCCCCCAGAAGCGGGCCCCCAGAAGCGGGCCATCGGAAACGAGAGTTCGGTTGCATGACGGAAGGGAATGGGACGGCGCCCACCGCGGCGAGGGCGGCACGTTGGATGCCGAGGTCCTGGCCGAAGGTGCTGACGCGGGCATAGCCGTAAACGGGCACGCGAAGGGCGTGCTCCGTTTCGCTGGAGTAGACCCCAGCAACGCGCTTGTGCCATTGATCGGCAAGGAGTTGGCCATGACCTTCCCTCTGCTGCTGCTCGATCTGGCGAGCTCGGTCGCACTGCTGCTGTGGGGCGTGCGCATGGTGCAAACGGGCGTGCAGCGGGCCTTGGGCGCCCGACTGCGCGGCCTGCTCGGCAGTGCGCTGCGCAACCGTCTCACGGCGTTTCTGGCCGGCCTTGGCGTGACCGCGGTCCTGCAGAGCAGCACGGCGACCGGGCTGATGGTCACGGGCTTCGCCGCGGGCGGGCTGGTAGACCTAGTGCCGGCGCTCGCGGTCATGCTGGGCGCCAACGTGGGCACCACGCTCATCGTGCAGGTGCTCTCCTTCGACGTGGCGGCCGTTGCCCCCGTGCTGATCCTGGTTGGCGTGCTGATGTTCCGCCGCGGCGTGACCAGCACGCGCGACCTCGGACGCGTGCTCATCGGCCTTGGCCTGATGCTGACAGCGCTGCACCAGCTTTTGGGCTTGGTCACGCCCTACGAGGACGTGCCGAGCCTGCACCTGCTGCTGGACGCAATTGCGACCGCGCCGGTGCTGGACGTGATCCTCGCCGCAGGCCTCACCTGGGCGGCGCACTCCTCGGTTGCTGTCGTGCTCCTGGTCATGTCGCTGGCCGCCAAGGGCGTGGTGCCGCCCGATGCCGCCTTCGCGCTTGTGCTCGGAGCCAATCTCGGGACTGCGATCAACCCGGTGCTGGAAGGTGCCGCAGGCGGCGATCCCGCGGCCAAGCGCCTGCCGCTCGGCAACCTGCTCATTCGCACGATGGGGGCCGCCGCCGCACTAGCGCTGCTGCCTTCCATCGGGCGGCTCATGGCCATGGTCGAGGCCGATCCCTCGCGCGCCGTCGCCGACTTCCATACCGTCTTCAATCTCGCGCTCGCCGCGACCTTCCTCCCCTTTCTGCCCGCCTGCGCCGCAATCCTCCGGCGCTTGCTGCCGGCGCGCATAAACCCGGCCGATCCATCGCGGCCGCTGTACTTGGACGCTCCGGCGCTGGAAACGCCGGTCGTGGCGCTCGGGGGTGCGGCACGCGAGGCATTGCGGCTCGCGGATGTGCTGGACGCTATGCTCCATGGCCTGCATGATATCTTGGAGCGTGACGACCGCCGACGGGTTGCCGAGACGAAGCGCCTGGACGACGTGCTCGACACGCTCAACGCCGCGCTCCGGGCCTATCTGACCGCGCTCGACCCAGAGGCGATGACGGACGCCGACCACGAACGGGTGGCGGATATCCTCGCCTTCGCGACCAACCTCGAGCACGCGGGCGATGTCGTGAACCGCAACCTGCTCGGCCTTGCTGCCAAGCGAAGCAAGCGCGGGCTCGCCTCCTCCAAGGACGGCCAGGCGGAGCTGCTCGGCCTCGTTGACCGGTTGCTCGCGAACCTGCGCACCGCGGCTTCGGTGTTCGTGACCGAGGATCTGCGCGCCGCGCGCCTGCTCGCGGCCGAGAAGGAGGCGTTCCGCGACCTGGAAGCGCAGGCCACGGCCGCGCACTTCGAGCGCCTGCGGGCGGGCCGGATTGAGACGGCGGAGACCGGCGCGCTGCGCCTGGACATCCTGCGTGACCTCAAGCGGGTGAACGCCCACTTGGTCGCGGCCGCGGCCTACCCGGTGCTGGAAGGCAAGGGCGAGCTGCTGCCAAGCCGGCTGCAGCGGGCCAGCAAGGGCGGCAACGGGGCAGGGCCGGCCAGCGATGACGAGTAGCAACGCCCACAGCGAACCGGTATGCCTATCCGGAAGGCGGCCGAGACCGCCACGGCGCGCTGATGCGTGATGCTTGTCCTTCGAGAGGAACCCTCATGAGAAACGTCCGGTGCCTTCTGGCCCTTTCCACGTGCCTGGCTGGTCTGGGCCTCGGGTCCGCAGGGGCGCAGACCGCGCCGCCTCCGGCCAAGCCCGGTCTCGACAAGGTCGGGCACATCATCGTGCTCTACCTGGAAAACAGGAGCTTCGATAACCTTTACGGCTTGTTCCCCGGTGCCGAGGGCCTGGCGCAGGCCGCATCGGCCCCGCCCCAGGTAGACGAGGACGGTAAGCCCTACGCGACCCTGCCCGTAGTGGTGAACACGAGCGCCAAGCCGCCCGTGGTGGACGAGCGCTTTCCCAAGGACCTGCCCAACAAGCCGTTCCGCGTCGAGCAGTATGTCGCGCTCGACCAGCCGACCGGTGACCTCGTGCACCGTTGGTACCAGGAGCAGCAGCAGATCAATGGCGGCAGGATGGACAGGTTCGCCGCGATCTCGGATGCCCACGGGCTCGCGATGGGCTACTACGATGGCGGCGCCCTGCCGATGTGGCTGATCGCGAAGGAGTACGTCCTTGCTGACCACTTCTTCCATGCGGCGTTTGGCGGCTCCTTGCTGAACCACATCTGGCTCGCCTGCGCCTGCTCGCCCCGCTACGACGAGGCGCCCGAGGCCATGGTGGCCCAGGAGGACGCCCAAGGGCACATGGTCCGGGATGGCGTGGTCACGCCGGACGGCTTTGCCGTGAACACCATCCAGTCCGCCAACCTGCCGCACGACCCGGCGATCACCGATAAATCCAAGCTGCTGCCGCCCCAGACCGCGATGACGATTGGCGACCGGCTGTCGGAGAAGGGCGTGAGCTGGGCCTGGTACTCGGGCGGCTGGGATGACGCCGTTGCGGGCCATCCCGGCAAGCTGTTCCAGTTCCATCACCAGCCGTTCGCCTATTTCGCGCAGTTCGGCGACGACACCACAGCGCGTGCCGAGCACCTGAAGGACGAGGCCGACTTCCTGAAGGCGATCGACGCTGGCACGCTGCCGCAGGTGGTGTTCTACAAGCCATACGGGGCGGACAACGAGCACCCCGGCTACGCGGACGTGCTCACGGGCGATCAGCATGCGGCGGCGCTGATCCGCAGCATACAGGCGAGCCCAGCGTGGAAAGACAGCGTCATCGTGGTGACCTATGACGAGAACGGCGGCACCTGGGACCACGTCGCGCCTCCCGAGGTGGACAAGTGGGGGCCGGGGACGCGCGTCCCCGCCATCATCGTCTCGCCCTTCGCCAAGCGCGGCTACGTCGACCACACGTTCTACGACACCACCTCGGTGCTCAAGCTGATCGAGACCCGCTTCCAGCTCGCGCCGCTTACGTCCCGTGACGCCCAGGCGAACGACCTGACCAACACGCTGCAGCTGGAGTAGGCAGCCGTCCTACCTCACCGCACTGAGCAGGCGCTGCACGAAGCCGTCCATCGCTGAGGCTTCAATCCAGCGCACCACGGCCACCAAGTCGTGCTCCGGGTCGACGTAGATCTCGTTGGCGCCGTTGCCGATGTGGGTGAAGGCGCTGGCCGGCGCGCTGGGCAGCAGCTTCCTATCGGTGTTGAGGAACCAGTTCATGAACCCATAGGTCGGCTCGGCCGGGGTCGGCGTCAGCGCCATCGTGACCCAGCGGTCGGACAGCAGCTGCCGGTCGTTCCAGCGGCCCCGATGGAGCGTAAGAAGGCCGAAGCGCGCCATGTCCAGCGCGTTGATGAACAGGCCGCCGCCCCAGTGGCCGCCCCCTGTCATGCTCTGCACCGCCACGCCGTCGAGCACGACCCAGGAGTTCTCGTAGCCGAACCAGCGCCAGGTGTTGCTGGCGCCGATCGGGTCCATGATCGTCTCCTTCAGCACTTGCGGCAGTGGGCGGCGCCAGACGTTCAGGGCGGCGAGCGCCAGGGCGTTCACCCGCACGTCGTTGTACTTGTAGACGCTGCCCGGCGGGTTTCGCGGCCTTGTGGTCCAGGTGGACGGGTCGGCGCCGGGCCGGTCCGCCCAGTCCGGCTTGCCCCACAGCGTGCCCTCCCAATCGCTGGTCTGGCGGAGCATGTGGTCCCAGGTGATGGTCCGGTTGTGCGGGGTGTCGAACAGCGGGAGGAAGTCCGGCGTGGTCAGGCGGTCGGACTTGTCCAGGCCTGGTGGACGATAGGGCAGCACGGGCGGCACATAGTCGCGGACGGGGTCGTTCAGGTCATGGATCATGCCCCGGTCGAACGCCACGCCGATGATGCTGGACAGCATGCTTTTCGTGACGCTGTGCGCCATATCGATCCGGCTGGGGTCGCCCCATTGAGCGATGATCGCGCCGTGGTGGATGATCACGCCCGTGGGGTCGCCGCGCTCCTTGATTGGGCCAATGGCGTAACCGAAGGGCTCTCGGCCGAACGTCTGGTATTGGTTCAGCACGAGGTCGCGCGGGTTATGGGTCTCGTGCGCGATGGCGAAATCGATTGCATCCTGCAACGCGACGGGATCGGTGCCGTCCACGGCCGGGCTACGGTGCGGCAGGGCCGCTCCGCCCTCGGGCAGCGCCTGTCCTGCGGCCGGCAAGCTAAACAGCAGCAGCATGGCCACCAGGCAAATGCGGGACATCAGCAAGCTCTCCTCCGATCGGACCAGGCGCCGGCGCCATCTGGGAAATTGTGACGTGCTTCACCAAGCGACGCGAGGCCGTTCTCGTTGTTCGCGCCGTGATGTCCCGATTTGGCTCTGGCGCACCCGAGTGCCGGGGCTGAGATTATTGCGTTCGCCCTTTCGAGCCGTGCGACAACACCGTAGCACAGTGCCTGGCCGGAGCTCGGCTGGCAGAAAGGGCCCAACCGAATGGACGACTGTAACCTCATGGACGCCGTCGAGCAGGCGGCGGCGTGGCTCGGAGGCTTCGAGGGCGCGCTAAGGCAACGCGACCCCGCTGCGGTTACCGCCTTGTTCCATCCAGAAGGACACTGGCGCGATGTGCTGGCCCTGAGTTGGCAGCTGACGACCGTCTCCGGTGCGCCTGCCATCAAGGCCTTGCTGCGCGAGACACTGGCCACGGCAAGACCTCGCGGCTTTCGCCTGCCGGGCGGCCGGACGCCACCTCGGCGGGTGGTCCGTGCCGGCACGGAGGTCATTGAAACCATCTTCGAGTTCGAGACTGTGTTCGGCAACGGCAGCGGGGTGGCACGCCTGGTTCCTGATCCGTCCGCGCCTGGGACGCTTCGCGCCTGGACGCTGGTCACGACACTCGACGCACTGCATCAGACGCATTCGGGGCCGGGGAGCAGGGAGGCACCGAAATACTCGCGCGAGTTCGGCGGCGACAACTGGCTGGACAAGCGCAACAAAGCCCGTGCCTACACGGACCACGATCCCGCCGTCGTCATCGTCGGCGGCGGTCAGGCGGGACTCGCCATCGCGGCCCGCCTCGGCCAGCTCGGCATCGACGCACTGATCGTCGACCGTCAGGCACGGATCGGCGATAATTGGCGCAACCGCTATCGTTCGCTGACCCTGCACAACGAGGTGCACGTCAATCACCTGCCCTACATGCCATTTCCGCCGACCTGGCCGGTTTTCATCCCAAAGGACAAACTGGCGAACTGGTTCGAGGCCTACGCCGAGAGCCTGGAGCTCAATGTCTGGACCGGAACGGAGCTGGCCCATGGTTCCTATGACACCGCCGCGCGGCGCTGGTGCATTACGCTGCGCCGCGCCGACGGCAGCGAGCGCATTATGCGGCCGCTGCACCTGGTGTTCGCGACCGGCGTCAGCAGCATCCCGATCATCCCAAAGCTGCCCGGCCTCGACGCGTTCAGCGGAACGGTAATGCATTCCGGCGCCTACACCGATGGCGCGGCGTGGACGGGCCGCCGCGCCCTCGTGCTCGGCACCGGCAATAGCGGGCATGACGTTGCTCAAGACCTACACGCCAGCGGTGCGGAGGTCTCGCTCATCCAGCGCAGCCCGACCTACATCGTCAGCCTCAAGGAGGCGCAGTCGGTCTACGCCATCTACGCCGAAGGCATTCCGATCGAGGATTGCGACCTGCTTGCGACCGCGACGCCCTACCCGGTTTTGGTGCAGGCCTATCAGCTTTCCACCGCTGCCTTGCGCGCCGTCGACCGGCCTCTGCTCGATGCGCTGGCGGCGCGCGGCTTCCGTCTGGACTTCGGTGAGGACGACACCGGGTTCCAGATGAAATACCTGCGCCGCGGTGGCGGCTACTACTTCAATATCGGCTGTTCCGACCTGATCGCCGGGGGCGAGATCGGCCTGCTGCACTATGGCGGTATTGAGCGCTTCGTGCGCGACGGCGCTCAGCTTCGCGACGGCAGCATCGTTCCGGCCGATCTGCTGGTGCTGGCGACCGGCTACAAGAACCAGCAGGACGTGGTGCGCGCCTGCCTTGGCGATGCGATTGCCGATCGGGTCGGTCCGGTCTGGGGCTTCGACGAGGGCGGCGAACTCCGCAATATGTGGCGGCCCACGGCGCAGGATGGTCTGTGGTTCACCGCCGGCAGCCTCGCTCAGTGCCGCATCTACTCGAAATATCTTGCACTGCAGATCAAGGCGCGCGTCGATGCGGCAGGTCGTATGCTTTGATAAGGGAGCAGCATAGGCGGCCGGTATCAGGGTCGTTTCCGGCGTACGGCCGCCCCACCAACCTCGTGCGCATACCGGTCAGCCCAAAGGGCCGCCGGTGTCAGTATTCCGAACGACCAGCTTGCGACGGAGGCTGTCAGGTGCACAATCGCGCTGGGCGACAGTGTTTGAGTTCGACTTAATCACCTGTTGGGAAACGGCCAATGTCGAAGACATCATCGCGCAGTGCGGCGTCGGATCGACCGTCCCGCCGCGCCCTTCTCGCAACGGGCGCCGCCGTCGCCCTCGGGGTGGCGGCGGGAACCGGGCCATGCGGCCATCATGGCAGTTGGCGCAGAACAGGTTGAGCTGGCCCATGCGCGTGGTGAACGGCTGGCGGCCGTGTTCGGCAAAAGGCTGCGCCGGGCCGCGGACATCGACAAGGAGCGGCAGGCCGCGCGACTGGGTCCCGACATAGGCCTCAATCGCCAGCAGCTCGTCGCTCTCTGCCTTGAACGCAACGGCCCGCTGGCGCTCCGTGCGGCACTGCTCGATCCGCTGCGCCAGGGTGAGCGGGCGCCCGAGCTTGGCGTCGTAGGCGGGATAACGGGCCGAGACGCCGTGCATCGCCGTGGCAGCTCTGGCAGCTTTGGCCGGAGGGCACGCTCGCATCGGACCAGATAGCCTCACCCTGCTGCACCCAAAAGAAGCCGGGGTTCTCCGCGTCGTCGTCCTGCATGGCGCGGACGGGCGGGCTCGCATCCTCATAGCCGGAATGCGGCGCAGCCTCCGCAGCCGCCGCGAGCAGCGCCAGCAGCACGGCCAAGCGGATCATGTGACGGTTATATCCTGGAGCTGCGTCTGCACCACGCCGTTGTCGTCCATCCAGGTCAAGCTGAGCGTCCCACTCTCCTGCGCGACGGCGGAAAAGGAGAGGAACGGGTTGGCGGCAATGGCGGGGAACAGGTCGAGCGACACGACCTCCTCGCCGCCCCACGAGCAGACGAACCTGTTGATGGTCATGCGCGGGATCGTCTGGCCGTCATTGCCGCGGCGCTGTCCGCTCTCCATCGGGTGGGAGATCAACACCTTGATGTCGAAGGCCTCGCCCTTTTTGACCTGCTTGGGCACGTTCACGAGCACGCGGGCCATCGTTCCTCCCTACTCGATGGCTGATACTGGCGACGCGACCGGGCCCGGTTGCGGGCGCACCCTCGACGCCGGCCGTCATGGCGACGGCGTTGCCGTTCTCAATCAGCAGCGGGATGTCGAGCTTGATCCGGCCCTGCGTGAGCGTTCCGTCTCCGACGAGCTGCTTCACGAGATCGGCCACCTCAGCCTCAGTCGCCCGCGCGGGTGCGAGTCCGGCGAGCAGGATGCCGCTGCCGCCGATCAGCACCCGGCGGCGCGGGAGCATAATCACGGCGCACCCAGCGTGGCGAGAAAGGCCACGACGTCCTCGATCTGGTCGGCCGATAGAATGGGCTTGCCTTGCCATTGCCGTCCGACGCGGGTGAGGCCCGCCACGGTGTAGAAGCTGGGCATAACCGTCTCCGGGTTCACGACGGCCGCGTTCACGACCCGTAGCCGTAGCTGGCCCTCGCTGAGCCGCGCGCCAACCCCCGACAAGGACGGCCCGACCGTGCCCTGGAAATGCTCCTCGGGGAATGGGCCGCCATGGCATAGGAGGCAGGTGCTGACCTCGCGGTCGAGCACGATGGCGCGGCCGTGTGCCGGGTCTCCTGCGTGGCCGGTGAGCGGGGCCGTGATGGTGTCGCCGTCGACCCGGTAGGGCACGAGCGGCTCGGAGGCGCCGCCCGCGAGCAGGGCCATTGCGGCTGCGCCAACCATCCCGGCCCTACCCAAACGTCTCGGCCGTGATCGTCTCGAACCAGGCGTCGGCGTAGCCCGCCTCGCGGGCGCGGAACTCGGGTGGGGCGTCGAGTGGACTGGTGCCGCCCGCGCCGTCGATGTCGGTGAGCACGCCCTTAACCGGACGGTAGACGCCGGCGACCGAGATCGCGCTGCCGGGCGCCAGCATCGAATAGCAGGTGTTCATCAGCAGCGGCTCGACCGGCTTCGCGTTGCCGAGCAGCGCCACCAGCGCCTGCGCGCACACCTTGGTCCGCGCATTGGCGGCGAACGCGGATTTCGGCATGGCGCCGGCGATGGCCGCGTCGCCGATGACATGGATGCTGGATACGAGGCGGGACTCGAACGTCACCGGGTCGATGGGGCACCAGCCCGTGCGATCGGCTACACCCGCCGCGACCGCGATCTTGCCCGCGCGCTGCGGGGGGATGACATTGGCAACGTCGGCCTTGTGGTCGTCGAAATCGGTCTTGAAGGTGCGCGTCTTGGGATCGACCGACGTGACGGTCCCGCCATCCGACTGCGAGACGCGCTCGAGAATGCCGGGGTAGAGCGAAGTCCAGCCCGCCTCGAACAGCATCTGCTTCGAGAACGCGTCCTTGCTGTCGAGAATCAGCAGCTTCGATCGAGGCTTGCGGGTCTTGAGGTAGTAGGCGATCAGGCTGCCGCGTTCGTAGGGGCCGGGCCGGCAGCGGTACGGGTTGGCCGGGGCGGAGATGATGACCGTCCCGCCATCCGGCATCGCCTCCAACTGGCGACGGAGCAGGTCGGTCTGGGCGCCGGCTTTCCACGCGTGCGGCATGAGATCGGCGGCGGCCTCGTCATAGCCGGGCAGCTTGTCATACGCCATGTCGACGCCCGGCGAGAGCACGAGCCGGTCGTAGCCGAGCGTGGTGCCGCTGGCGAGCGTCACCCGCCTCGTGGCAGGGTCGACGGCGACTGCGGTGTCCTCGATCAGCCTAACACCGTCTAAGCCCTTGTAGCTGAAGCGCTGTGCCGGCAGGTCGCGCAGCCCGGCAATGACCTCGGCTTCTCCATTGCCGTCTTCGCCTGGTAGAACTTGTCGGCCACGACGGGGACGGCGTTGTCGCCGACCGCTAGCACGTAGCGGACACCAGCCATGTCATGGACCGCCTTGGCGTCGAAGCTCTTGAGCTTGCCGCCGAACACCGGGCATTGCGCGATGGTCGCGTTCAGCATGTTCGCCAGCTGCAGGTCGAGGGCGAACACCTGCTTGCCGCTAAGTTTCTCGACGGTGTCGAGCCGTTTGACGCCTTTGCCAATAATCGTCCACTGCGACGGATTTTTTACCGCTACGTCGGTGGGGATTGGCAGCTTGGAGGCGGCATGCCAGCGCGCCATAGCGGACGGTCCGCTGGGATGGGGTGTGGGTGACGACGCTGTTGGCGGCTGTGCATTCCGCAACCGGCACGCCCCACTGCATCGCAGCCGCCTGGATCAGCATGGCCCGCGCGGCGGCACCGCCCTTGCGGACATAATCGACGGAGCCGCGGATGCCGCGGCTGCCGCGGGTCGACATGTCGCCCCAGGCGCGCTTGCGGGCGAGGTTGGCCTCGGGCGCCACGTATTCGGCGCGGACGTATTCCCAATTGGCATCCATCTCGTCGGCAACGAGCTGCGCGAGCCCGGTCATCGTGCCCTGACCCATTTCGGAGCGAGCGATGCGAACGACCACGGTGTCGTCGGGGTGGACCACGGCCCAGATGCCCACCTCACCTTGTGTCGCGGCTGCGGTGCCGGACGCGGCGGCCTGGGCATGAGCCTCGGGCAGGCGCCAACCAAGTGCGAAGCCGCCCGCGGCAGCGGAGACGACGAAATGACGGCGGTTGAGCTGCATGTCGCTGAATTCCTTTAGGCCGCGCGGCCGGAGGCGACGGTGTGGATGGCCGTGCGGATGCGGTTGTAAGTGCCGCACCGGCATATGTTCGTCATTGCGTCGTCGATGTCGGCATCCGTCGGCTTCGGGGTGTGCGCGAGCAGGGCGGCGGCGGCCATGATCTGCCCGGACTGGCAGTAGCCGCATTGCGGGACCTCGTGCTGGAGCCACGCCTTCTGCACGGGATGGCTCAGGCCGTCCGGCCATAGGCCCTCGATGGTCACGACCACCCCATTCCCGACGGAGCCGGCAGGGACCGAGCAGGAGCGCATCACCTGGCCATCGATGTGCACCGAGCAGGCGCCACACTGCGCGATGCCGCAGTCGTACTTGGTCCCGGTCATGCCAACCCATGACCATCCCCCATTTTAGTGGACACGAGTTACGGCCTACGCGGCCGCGGCGAGTAGTTCCTTGTTGGTCGGCGTGGTGTAGCCGATTGCTGAGTGGAGGCGTTGGCGGTTGTAGAAGCCCTCGA
>JAABUK010004421.1_pt1 | contig 22858 bp, 27 predicted proteins | sample 5559141 | NCBI WGS metagenome assembly JAABUK01 (sample SAMN10711869, study PRJNA513367) | rock metagenome | isolation source: Antarctica rocks | place: Antarctica: Victoria Land, Pudding Butte nord | collected 2016-01-03
ACGTGCGCTCGGATGTTGCACAGCATGTGCCACTATGCACAAAGTAACTGGCAACAACTTCGCCCAGTCCTGTTGCTTGCTGCAGGAGCTATGAAAGGCACTCAAGTGCATGCTGGCTTTTGGGAAGCTGCCAAGCAACACATTGAGGACATCAAGCAGGTTGTGCAGCAGCAAAATTCTCAGGCAGGCAGACGTCTACCAGTGTGGATAACAGGCCACTCACTAGGCGGCGGATATGCCAACTGCATGATGCTGCATCTCTTGGCAAGCAAAAGGACTGCAGACATCTTCTCTGCTGGTGAGCAGCTGACAGACTGCCAATGCCTTGCCTGCATTCATTCAGACTGGTGCACATCTGTGTCTTCTGCTTGGAACTCAACATGTGCCGAGCATGACACATGCTGTCTGGCTTGAGTTGCTGCCTTGGGATCCTCCTTGTTGGAACCAATTCAATCGCACCTAAGAGCTGCTGCTGACTTTATGCACGGTCCCTTGAACAAGCTGTTGTGGTGACTTCTCACAGAGGCTGATATAATATGCTTTCATTTCAGGTGGGGGATCAGTCACCTTTGGTGCACCAATGGTGCTGTACTCAGAGGATCCTGCACAGATGTACAAACAGCTTCACACTCTACAAAGGGCAGCAGAGGGAAGGGCCAAAAAGAGGAAGCTGCAATGTCACAACTTTGTCAACAATGCAGACGCTGTGCCGAGATTTTTAGGTGGCAGTCTGAATGCGGTCCACCAGGCTGTGGAGAACTATGCTCCGTCCATGAGTGTAAGAGCTGAAGTGCCTGCTTGTTGCTTGCATGTAGCATAACACTTCTGTGTTGATTTGCTTGGCGTGTACAAGCATGCACTCATGTGCTAGCATGCGCCCATGTAAGTATTCTGGGCTGGAGTCAAAACAGCATCATGGTTGTACAAGAACTGCCAGAAGCTGTGGGAGACATGTATCCAAGCTTGGCTCTAGCACGTTACATTGATCATCCCACTCATGAACATGATCATGCTGCCTCAAGACATTAGAAAGAATTTGGACTGGGATATGGGCCGAGTGGGGGTGTGTATGCAGGCAATGCGTGAGACCTCGCAGCACTACATGCCATTTGGCCAATACCACTTCATTCATGGGGCTCAGATCCGCACACCAGATCCTTCAGGAAGTGATGAAGCAGGCAGCCCTTCCAGCCATGCTGAGTATGCAGAGCGTGTGCGTCATCAGCTGGATGCCAGACACTTGCCCAAGATTGCCTGGCTGACGGGCGGTCGCACAGGCGGACTTATGGATCACAAGGTACTCCCTCGGCTTGCAGCTGTCATTGTTTGTCTTGTGATGCGTTTACTGATGCTACAGCAGAATCCAAACATGTGTTGACGAGCATGGCAGTGATGTTGCTGCTTGTCCTGTTCACAATTGCTGCTGCGTTGTGCAGATGCTGGCATATCAGCAGCGCATTAGGCACCACATGGATCAGCTGGCACTGGACCATCCCAAGAACCATTTCTCAGAGACCCTTCAGCCTGAAAATGAGGATCAAGACCCCGCAAAGCTCTTTGACATTGCTGCTGATGCTCACCAGGCTGCACCAGTTCATGCTGCTTTGCTTGATGGGGTGGCACATAAACTGGGATCAGCTGGCAAGGCTGCCATGTCTGAATGGGCTCCTCAGGTTGGGACTGCTGCTATGGCCGCAGCTAGCAGCCGGTGGTCTTCATACTGGCATAAGGCGCCTACAAACAGCTCAGCCTGACCGTCGATTTGTACTTGAGGAGTTACTTTATCCCTTTCAGAAACTAGGACTGTTGTCTGGCGTCAGACCTCCTATCTTTGCAATTGTCATCAGGTCCTGTTCCCAATCATTTCCATTGCGAGCCTTGCTTTTTGTTTTGTATCATCAGTTTGTCAATTTTACGGTTGACATCAAGCATTATCTGTACATCAGGCTAGATTTAGGAAGCCGTGGGATGTGAGGTTTGTTAGCATGTGCTCTGACGTTGGTGTGCAGCACAGCTTTATTAAATGTGGCTTTGGCATGAAAGCAAGCATGGTAACCTGACATACCACGTTTGCTTCTGTGGTACAAAGGCGCAAGATCTAGATGAACGAACCAGTGAGACTGTGACTGCTGTGCTGTAAGTCGCTGCACAATTCATTGCATTTCTCACTCACATTGCGTGCACCTAACTATGAATCAAGGCGTATGACACATTTGCAGTTTGGTTACTGCACGCACGGGATGATACAATGCTGACTAGGAATGTCTGATGCCTGTGGTCTTCCAATACAGGTGGATCAATACAGGGCTGTGCAAGTGAGACGAACGTCGATTACCCAGCTCGAAGAACGGCATGACAATGCCTTTGTGACATATTCGATCTTCCACACTGGCAGGCTTGGTAGGTTCAGGCTGCCAGGAAGGATTGTGAGCAGACAGTGTTTCTGTCAAAGTTTGTAGCACGCACACCTTGGCTTGACACACGCGGAATCGCCTTTCTTGCAAGCAGGCCATATCGCGCGCTATTGATTGCATCTTGTTGGTGGTGTGGCGATGGCCTCTGACAGCTTGGCCAATCTATCTAGAGAGGAACTTGTGAGCAGAGTACAGCAGGCAGAGCAGTTGGTGAGTGTGGCGAATGACACTCTGTCATACCTGCGAATGATTTCATCACATTCTATTCATTGCGTCAAGGCTTGCGCTGTTGTGGCAAGGCTTGCGTAAAACTGGGCGGCATGCGTTACTACTTTGCTTCTATTATTGTTCCGGAAGCGAATTTTGCATTTGTACCTGCAGTTCCAACAAGAACAGCGACGAAGCAACAGCCTCAATGACGAGTTGAAAGCCGCAAAGGAACAAAATGTGCTTGTGGTAGGTGTTTTTGGCTTGTTCTTGCTGCCTTAAGCAAGCAGCACATTTTAAGCACTACAGCAGGATTCAAAAAAACCTTGTAATGAAATGTAGCAAAAGCAAGCTGAGCAAGAAGAAGAGTTCATTGTGAACAAGCTCATGAAGCGGCTCGATCAGCTGAAACGCGAAAAGCAAGTCTTGGCCAATGAGGTATGGTTGTCAAGCTTCATCACAAGTTGGCTATATGCACTCTACCTTGCTTGCAACAGTGATTTCATGGAAACCAGCTCTGTGTTGAACAGGTCGAGCAAGAGGAGGAATACCTGGTCAATAATTTGCAGAGACGGTTAGCCAAGGTAGGCTTAGCTTACTTGTTGGATACCAATGGTGATGGTCATGGACTTGCATAACTCCTCTTACCATGCAGGTCAATGAAGAAAAAGCATCTCTTGAGAGCAGGTTGACAACAGAACAGGAATATCTAGACAACCAATTGCAGAAAAAGGTTGGTCTTGTGTAGTGGATTGCATGCTGCCAGCACAGCTTGTATGCGCACAGTCTTATTGCAGCACAGTCTTTTGCAAATAAGCTGAGAGTGTCTTGAGTACTGACAGAACAATGCATCGCAAATTGGTGAGACAGTCTGCCTTGATGTACAGTTGACAGAGCTTAATCTTGAGCGCAACAAGATGAACACAGAAAAGGTGAACCTGGAGAATCAGCTTGAGGCTGAACAGGAGTACATCTTGAACAAGCTGCACAAGCAGGTGACAGTTCCATGTGTACATGTGCCTGATTTTGCAACAGCAACAGCCAGCAATACACAGCCAGCAGGGCCAAAGTACATCCCATGCAAGAGGAAGTCCAACATGCAGAGACCCTCTATCATGACCATGGGCATAGTGCATTCAAGCAGCAAGAGCAAGCAAAATCTTGTGTAAATGCCATATGTGTGAATGCCATATTATGATCTAGAGTATATCAGCTATGCTTCCCACCACAAAGTGTCCTTGGTTTCCCTTGAAATCTATTGACACCACATCACATACCATGCTTCAGGTGGACAGGCTGCATAGCGAGAAGGCCTGCCTTCAGAAGGAGAAGTCTGAACTGCAGCGCACTGTGACAGAGCTGGGCAGCAGCATTGATAAGATGCACCGGGATAAGGTTGCTCTGGAGAGCCAAATGGAAATGGAGGAAGAGGGCATTGTCAACAGGCTCAACAGGTATGCATGGTCACTGCAAGACTTGGGAAGTGAAAATAATTGAGAGAGGATAGACACCCTCCAGCCGATATCGTTGCTTTATGCAGCTGAAGCACAGTTTGCATGTTGAAGATCTCCTCTGCTTTGCTTTCAACGGATGGGATGATGCTCAGCAAAACCTGCTGATGCTTGAATCTATGTGACCATAGCATGCCTTGTCATCTCCTGCTGTCTCCATCATGAGTATGTCTGGATGTACGTCTTGCTTTGCAACCAATTGTACTTGGAAGTCAGTCATGGCCTCTGTGGTAGGGCTGAAGGAGTATATTACTGAGGTGCAGATTGCAACTGCTTCAGACACAAGTGTTGATGTCTGAGTTGTATGTGTGTGTGGCATTGGCAGGCAGCTGGATGCAGTGATGAGCAACATGCAAGCCCTAGAGAGCAAGCTGGAGGCACGAGGCATCAATGTGAAGGAATTGGGACCTCTGCCCTATGATTACCCCACAGAGTGAGCTGCCATGCTTGCACATGCATGACTTGCTCTGCATCTGTCCAGTGACTCTGCTGTTGCAGTCTGACACCATTATCAGCGTTTTCCGCTTTGCTCAATTGCTTGTTGCCTCAAGTGCTTCTAAGAAGTGTGAATGCAGACTTATGTCCTAAGGTTGCAAAAGTTGGATAGGTTTGTACAGCACCTGTGTGTAGAATGTATTAATGTGCACCTGGCACGGCCAAATGGCGTGTGATGTTCAGGTGGGTGTATGGTAGGAGTCCAAGGGGTAGCAACTCTGGGCTCTCTGGGTCCAGAAGTTATAGGAGAAACTCCAGGCCGCTCAGCGCCAGCAGCACTGGCTCTCAGGGTCTGAGTGTCTCTGGAGATCTTGGCTCCCTTTCAGCCATGGACTCTTCAAGGTCTGGAGACAGCTTCACTGGCTTGAATGCTACTGCAGCCTCAAGGCCATCTTCAGGTTTTGATCAGAAACGGCGTTCAGCCAATCTAGGTTTGTAGAGGGTTTACACTGTAGATGTCTACTGTTTTGCTCTGTCAGGACTTGTTGCAGTTGCTGTAATTGAGCGTCGTGCAGTCACACTGTGGGTATCACTATATGCCATTGGCATGTCAGTCATCCATCGTCAACTTTTCTTGGCAGCATGGTGCTTTTAGATTTTGTACCAATATTGCTAGCTGATGCCTTTCTTGACCAACACTTTCTTCATTGGTCTAGGCTTCAGCGTCTGTGTGCCCACACAAAGCAGTCAGCAGAGCCATAGGCAGAACTTGATATTCAAACAGGCTTCGAGATTTTCCAGCATATGCGTACAATGCAAAGCTGACACTTCCTTGTTTTGGCATATACGATGTAACAGTTTTACGTGTAAGTAAGTGCACACACGCACATACACACAGACAATGCTACTGCTGCATCGAGGCGGATTCTTGGAACAGGGACACAAGCGTTTTGTGCAAGACTCGTGCGCGTGACATCGTGAATGAAAGCATCAGCATGATCTTGAATCAGACTTTGCATGACGTATACTTGAAGGGCGCGGATCAGACACACTCTCGCATCGCTTCATTCTTGGGACATAACCTTATAGCTGAAAGGAACGTTGGCTGTCATGCACAAAACTCTCATACAAGGCAAGCAAACTGCCGACCTGCCCACTACGGTAGTGCCTCAATCTCCTGCAGGTTTGGCAACCAGCTTGATCAGGTACGTGCCAGCGCCAACAACACGCCTGTGATCAACAAGTGCTCTGCCGCACGATGAGCCTGCGAAGAGCTTGATCGTCATCAATTCAATTGCTACTTCAGGGTCACTGGCAGGCAGAAAGGAACGTGCCTGATGTAAGGCTTTCCAGCAAGATCAACTTGAGTCCCTATGCTTCCATTCCAGAGATAAACTCCTCCCAGCGCCAAGTACCACAAGCTGAGCAGGTAAAGTTAGCATACATGCATGTCACAGTTGTTGCATTTCTGGCAAAGACAGTGCAGAAGTTTCGTGCAGGAAGGTTTCAACTGGAGGGCGCAGTGGTACCCTGTGGCAGTGGTCAATGATCTGGACCCTAGCCGACCTCACGCCACAAAACTTCTTGGTCAGGGCAATCTCTCTCCTGGTTCTTGCTTCTGTGAAGCCTGGTTTCACAGCTTTAAGAGACTCTGCCCAAGTTTGCTGCAGGCGACGATTACGTTCTCATGCGAGATGCTGACAAGGTCTGGCGATGTTTGGAAGACAAGTGCTCCCACAGGTATTCTTGCTTCCCATCACATCCAGATCTGCAGCTGTGACACCTACATATATATGTCTGACTAGCAGCAGTCCACCCTGACTTGGCCTGCTTGTGCTGCTCAGACTTGCACCTCTCTCACAAGGACGCATAGAGCCATCAGACTCAACACTCATGTGTTCATACCATGGCTGGCGCTTCAACGGAGAAGGCCATGCAGTCAGCATTCCCCAGGCTCACTTCCAAAGCCCCACAGCAGAACAGGCTTCTTGCAACAGCAATCGCTCTTGTGTCAAAAGCTACCCCACTCAGGCACGTACCAAAACCAAACTTGAAATGTATGTTATGCGTTGACTGTGAGTTCTGTTATTGATTTACAGCTTTCAACAGCTAGTCATGGAAGCGCACTACGTTTGTATGAGTGCATTGCATGTAGCCTTTTGATGAGCAAGGGTGCATGCAAAGTGACAAACAAAGTGAGTTCAGTGAGTGAGACCAGGTGCAAGTTTGGCATGTACTCAGGCAATTGCATGTGTTTGGCCCTTGTAAGCTTTGAACCTGATTCACCTCAGTGATCATGCAGGTCCAGGAAGGCCTTTTGTTTATCTGGCCAACGTCTGGCCCTGAGTCTTTTGTTCACAGTTCTGCTGTGTCACCAGCTGGTAGTCAAATCACTGACCAGATAACTTCAGGTATAGTCAAAGCACAAAACCGGCATAACAACAGTCTTGTCTCATCAAGCTGAGGCCGACTTAACTTGTACAGCTCTGGGCTGTTGAACTTGCTGATCCTGCTGACAAGCTGTGATGCATCCAGCATGTTTGATCTGATGATGTTGTCTGCAGAGGATATCACCTTCCAGCACACCATGCATTTCCAGCGTGACTTCCCTGTACCATACGACATTGTTGTTGAAAACATTGGTGACCAGTCCCATGTCCCTTTCGCTCATCATGGTGTGGCAGGCAGCCGGTGCGCCCTGACAGCACACTCTTATAGCATCAATGCACAAGTCAGATATTTTCCGTCTTGCAGACGTGTCACCTGAGATGCTTCTTGATGAGCAGTATCTCCCTGTCATACTGCAGTCAGGCAACAAATGTCCTGCTTGCTCACCTCATTGTCATGGCACATGTGGAATAGGAGCTGTGACCAGTCACTTGAGCTGCCTGTGATGCCTAGCCAAAGCACCCTGACCACCACAGTCACTAGACGCAGGTAGCCAGTCTGTGATGCAACTCAAGTTGCTGCTGCAGCAAGCTCAACAGCAATGTGTGTGCAGGACGTCAGACTGGGCAAATCACTTCAAGCTGAGCGCAGTGAACAGGGACTTGAAGCAGACTGATGGCTACACCTATGATCTGGAATGGAGTCCATCTGGCTTCAAAGCGCCCTCTCTGCAGCATGTGTCCTTCACTCCACCAAGCCTCATAGAGTAAGGTCCCTCATTTGTGCCAACACAGCTCTAGTATGGCAGAGTCACTGGTGTCAGGCACGGTGCCTTGTCAAGTGGTGTTGATCTGCTGTTGACAAAACAGCAGAAGCATCATTTGCCAAGCTTGACAAGTATCAATTTTACACCAGTTGCTGCATCGATGAAAGCAGCACGTTGAGTTTGTTGCTTCGCAGGTATGTTACCCCCCATGAGGGCAAGCCGAGCACAGTGTGGTTCTACATCACACCTCTGGACCAACACAACTGCAGGGTGTTTAGCCATTCTGTGGGGTGTGACCCAATCCCCAAGCCCATCTCCTGGCTACTGTCCAAGAGGCCCAGATGGCTGGATCACCTTGTACTTAATGAGGTGCGGCTGCTTGAGACACCATATTCCTTGTGAAGTTAGGCTCTATGATGCAAACAAGACAATCTGATCTGGATCTGATCATGATTTTGAGCTGCGCAAACCCAACAGCCAAGTGTTACAGCTTGCCAGTGTGCCGCTATTGCATACGCGAGTGCGTGGATGAGCAAGGCAATCACTTTTGTGGCAGCTGCACATGGCCAGGCTGCTTAGGCTCTAGTGGCAGCATGACCTGTTCAGGCATTGTCACACCCTTTGCCAAAGATCTGCTGCCAATGCTCACTTATCACACCTGTGCAAGTATACAGGTAGATTCTGAGCTGTCAAGCTTTTGCATGTACAGGTGTTTGATGGTGACATGGCATACCTGCATCAAACTGGTGTCATTACCAAGAATCAGGATGCGTCTCTGGACAGCTGGGCACGTAACTACTTTCTGGCTTCTGAAGCTGACAGGTACACTATTTTCTCTTTACGACACAAATGTTGGTGTAGGCATCAGTTGTGTCTGTGACTGCAAGAAGAACACATCTGTTACTGCTCAGATGTTATGGCACAGATCCTGACATCCTGTTTCAGAATATACATGCAAGGGTACACCCATTAGACAGATGAGGTGAGGCAAGCCCAGCTGGTGCATTTGCATGACAACCCATTAACGTGTACATGCTGTTGCATTCTGTGGCTGCCCTGTGGATACATAAGTGGATACATTAGCACATACTGTAGGGTGACTGCAGGAGTGTGACAGCTTGGCGCAAGTGGTACCACGGGGCAAGGGGTCAAGGGGGACCTTTCAAGGCTGAAGGGACGCCCTTGGTGCCACCCACCCCTCTGAAGAGAGAAGACATTCTGGACCGCTACGCCCAACATGTCAAGTCGTGCCCCTCGTGCAGCAAGGTACACGATACTGCTGTTGCTGCGCAATGTTGGCGTCTTGCTATCATCACAATTATTAAGATCACTCTCAATTCTGGCGATGCCGGCAGCAATGCCCATGGCTGCTCAGCACCAAACACTGCTTTTGTAACGCATTCCATCCATAGACAGGTGTCAAACTGCATAGCAGCCTGCATTTTATACGCTTGCTGATGTGGTTGTGTACCAATGCATCTGCTTTATACCTCCTCAGTATTCCAATGTTCGGCAATCAGAATGAACAGCAGTTGGCACGGAAGATCCAATGAATGTGTTCATGAATCTTTTGTGGTCTGGCATATTTCATTTGCCACTTCAGTCACTGAGCCCTGTCTGCACATAGGCTCTCAAAGGCGTTCAGACAGGACAGCAGGCATTGCAAGCTGCTGCTGCTGTGTTGTTCCTGGTATTAGCAGCTCAGCTAGGACAAGGCACCAGTCCTATCTCCTGGCCAGCTGCAACAGCTGCTTCCGGCACCATTGCATCTCTGGTATTACAAAGATGGCTCCATGGCCTTGAAAAAAAGTTCACCTATGAAAACTACGACCATGCCAAATAAAAGTGCCAGCGGCAACTGGTGGTTGAGACGAATGGAATGTGTAAATGACCTGTACAACTCCTTATGTATTGTTGACTTGAAGTGGTGATGCAAGTGTGCTGTGTATAGTATGTATTGGTTAGGGTACTTGTAGCATTTCATGCATGAGTGCTGCTTCTGAGCTCAGCTGGAGTTCAAGGTTGCTGCGACGACAATGGTGATGTATCTGTAGATTGCATGGTGCAAATAAAGGAGCTGTACATTGATTTTCAGGGAAGCATTAAACAGAGCTCACATGTCTGCTGTACAGTCATTATCCGAGTGTGAAATTTGGACTATTTGTGCATCATGCATGGCGTAAATGCTTGAAACGTCACAGAGCGAGTGTCTGATTGGACATAATTACAGAAAGTAAAGAGATTATCGTCAGCTAGCTAGAGCGCTGTTCATCTTGAGCCACATTGCATGAACTGATATCATTGATGTTGCATTAATTAAGCTTGCCTGCAGGCAGCTGGTTACGATTATAGAACAATTTGAATCAGTATGAGAGTACTGATGCTTCCTCAATGAACCTTCTGAATCAGGTAGTATCTTACAACATTGACATGAACTGCGTTCGCTGCGCAAGACATCTCGGTTTTCTTAATGGTATGAATCCGATGATCAGTTCCCGAAACTGCACTCTTCAGCAAAGCTCGGTAGATTGTCGGGATCAGTGTGTACATAAAGAGTGTCACTGCAAAATATATCGGCAAGTATGCATGAGTTTCATATGCATGTTCGTAGTATTGCATTACAACAGTGGCTGGCTGAGTGCTGACACATTGCAAGCTGTCGATCTGGGGCTGACTTTAAGTCAAACTGATAGAAGCGCTCAAAGCATGTAGGTCCGTCGCAGGATGAAGCAGTGTTTATACCTATATCAGCAGAGTAAAAAGCCCTCAGAATGTGTGTCAATGCTGATTCAAAGAGTCCAGGCAAGTATAGGCAAGCAATTGTCCAGGCACAAGACATCTCGGTTGCCTCTCGGTCACCTTCCATGTGGATCGCCATCTGGCCGATTACAAATTTCAGGTCACATCGAATATCGGGATGAAGTTGTCCCAGCAAGCGATGCAGGCCTGTAGCTGAATAGGCAACGTATTGTCCCAGCTCTTCACTTTGTGTCTTTCTCTCCTGACTGTAAGATGAATTGGGATGTCATATCAGCCCCATCTGCGCCTTTGTGATCTGCAGCTCACGCTCAGCTCATAAACAGATTGGCATCCCAGCAATTTGCTGCAGCTGTGAATGGTCGAGGCTCACAGGTAACTATATAGGTAATAGACGGTTACTACTAGTCAAGACTGAAGCTTGCAGGTGATCTGGTCACCCACTTCAACAATGGTTGTTCAACAACCCGTTGTGCAATGCAGGCTCGAGCAAGTTTGTGACCATATATATTCCCAAAGAGCTATGCCAGGACATGCCAGACTGCAGGACTTGTAAGCTACAAGTTTTAGCACTCGTGAAACGGCTTCGACCATTGCTTCTGCAGTTCAGTGCAACGAATGTCTGAGATCCAAAAGTAGACCATGTAGCCCAGGTGTTTTGACCCCTACTTGCTTCTGTTCATCATGTGTGGAAAGGGCCTTACTCTGGGGATGTTACTTGGGGCCCGAGAGCGGGGATTGCAAAAGGGCAGGAGCTGAATTCAGTGAACGGTGTGAGGCTACTGGACGCATCGCAAAGCATATAGCTATTTCTGTCAACATCACCTCGCAGATCCGACTTCGCGATGTCTCAGCAACAGATGCAGCAGAAGGCTAACCAGGCCAAAGAGCAATCGCAAGCGTTTTCCAAGACCATCACCAACTCAACATTTGAGCTTTTTGATGCAGCCACCTCAGTGCTGTACTACCTGATAGGCGCCGCCTACGGTGTCTTTGCAGCAATTCTTGGGGTGGTCAAGGATCCCAAGTTGCAAAATGAGGCAAAAGAGGCCGTCAACGGTGCTGCGGACAACATTGCGGACGGTGCATACGACATCAAGTCCAGGTACGACTTAAAGTGGCTAAGCAAGCCTACGTATGTTCCGTAGTACAGCAAAGTTGCCTGCGATCCATCGGGAATTTCTACAGGGTCAAGAAGAACGCTGGACCAGCGATCAACGATGCCAAGAAAAAGGCGTCTGACTTCTCCAAGCAGGCACAGGGTACCGCCAATGACTTCTCCAAGCAGGCACAGGGCACTGCCAATGACTTTTCCAAAGACGCTCAGGGCACCGCCAACAATGTCTCCAGGAATGCACAGGGCAAGGCAACAGATCTGAAGAACCAGGCTGTGTCACAGGGCAAGCAAGCTCAAGGTCAGGCCAAGCAGACAGCACATGCCAATGGCTTTTAGGCCCAAGTTTACAGTACCGAATTGATGCAAAATCCCTACTGCCAGAATGCCACCAGGTGTCCAAAGGCAACTGTAAGAGTGTGTTATCTTGCCTTTACAGGGTGTGCCGTTTAGCTGGCGCATTCCACGACTGTTGCATCTATACAGTTGCCCAGATGGTTGAGTCATTGCAAGTGTATAGTTAGGTGCTTAGCCTAGGTTCCCAGCGTGTGCCTGATTTAGTGTAATTTAGCTGCAGTGTTTGTTTGTAGCTGCCATTTGGCCGCTTACATTATTTTCCATGTTAGTTATTGCATATATCTTAGGGTAAGCCAGTAGTTGCGATTCAAAAGAAATAGCTGCTCAAGCTTTTGTCCAGACTGTGCCAGATCGCACATGAAAATGGTGGTTGACAAGCTTGCTAGATATACAATGCTGCACATTGTTGTAATGTGCAACTGGGGTACACAGCCTGCTGGTCTTCCCTTGACATAGTAGTCCACGCACGATGATTGGTTTGTGCCAAAGCACTATCAGCCTGCACATGCATGCTCTACATGGCATATGCATCACGTTGGCTTGTAGTGTAGGCTGTCAAGGTGCTTGACTGTACCATGCTGTTGCTACATGCACCCGATAGTGTCATGGGTGTCTGACACTAGCATACCAGTGCAGTCTAATACATCATATATTCACTCATAAGAATGACTGGATTGCTTGTCGCGATCCTGATGCTTAAGGTCACAGCTAGCATGTCTGTCAGCTACATGTAAAGTGCCACTGACAGGTATGACAGTACACAGCAATCAAGCCGCCAGCTTCCTGCCATCACAACATCCCTGCTTGTGCCTGATACTGCTCTTCACTCATGTGGTAGCAATGAAATCCAGAGGGACATCTCAAAGGCAGCAGCACTCTTGCCACAGGCTCCTGGCTCATTGTCTTAGCGTTGTAAACTCTCATTTCAGATGCCCCATCTTTTGTGTTCTGAGTAAAGGTCACCAAATGACCACTGTCCTCACCTACAAGGAAGGTGATGCATCATCAACATCTGTAGCATTAATGTTTGCATGGCCGCCCCCATGTGAGCACAATGAAACTGTTCAGTCTAAGCCTTCTCATAGCAGCTTTACCAAAGCACTGCCACTTGCCCTTGAGGCTGGCTGCGTTCACCCGGACGTGGATGTTGAGTCCTAGCATCAGTGCATGACATACAATGATCGCTGGCAGACAAATATTGTTAGGCATTCAGTTTGGGTCACTTGCAGCAAACCTTCCATCATGGTCATGTAACATGTCACAACAGAAGACAGGTTCAGCCTGTTCTACCGGAGCAGGCGCATAATATACAACTTTATATGATGCTCACCGTCACAATCAGCAGGATCTTGATGGCTGGGCACAAAGAAGGCTTCCCCACCCACCACATTGCTGCCATACAGAATGATGCCAGCATTCGCTGCTTCCTCATTCTCACACTGCATGTCAACCTTGTGTACTCCCACAAAGACCGGCTCTTCGCCTTGCCACTCCATAATTGCCAGATATGTGTACCTGGTCTTCCTGCCTGCATCATTCACGGGAGACTGATCTGAATTGCAGCGCACCAATCATGAGTGCTTCTAAAGCCTGTCTGCAATCCCTAGGCAGATGATGACAATTAAGGCGCTGTGTAAGCACAGCGCATATTGCACGGCGCAGCCAGCAGCTTGTGCAAAATTTGACAAGTTGAACGTGCACAGTTGGGCACAGAAGGGCTTAATATGGAAAGAAAACAGATGCGGACAAAATGTGGATACATGCCGGAAGGGACACAGCGGCGTATTTTAGCATTTTGCTGCTTTGCTTCCTTGCAAGCATGCACCAGGCAACAACCTTATTCACAATCCAGGAGACCAGAGATATGTACAATGCATGACACGCACCAAAGCAGAACGAAGGCCAGATACAGTGAAGGCAAGAGATGGACTGACCAGCAAGGTGACGTGGAATGGAAGGGAAATCTCCGAACACATTGCTGACGACTCGCTGTGACACAACTCCAGTGTCCAAGTTGAAGGTGAACTCACGCAACCGCTGCTGACTGGCCGCCCGGTTGGCCTTGGCCTTGTTCTTAGCTTCAGTCACATCCAAGCTGAACTGCAACCACACAGAAGCTGGCAATCAACACACTTTTGTAAGACATGCCGACCCCTTTGTCACATGCATGCAGTGGACACTTGTAGGTAGAGTACTGGACATACAGTGCAATGCAGCAGGCTGACATGTTGGCAGGTCTCTGCACCATACACACACACGCTGATCATGGCGCATAGGTGATCATCCATTGGAGAGGACGATGATCAACAGGGGGGTGGGCAAGGACAGTGGGGTGTGAGCAAGGGGCATACAAGCCTGACCTGGTCAAAGCAACAGGAGAAGAGCTTGACTTGATTGCCTTCCTGCCAGGCATTTGCCACATGGAACATCATCACAGCTGGCACCTCAAACCAGCGCATTGCGTCTTCATTTTGAGCATAGCGTGGCAGGATGCCAAAGCGTGTGGGCTGGCTGTCATCATACACAAAAGGTAGAGTTCTCTTCTTGACCATTTCCTGTGAGACACGAAAGCTGGGTGAACATACCATCACAGCAATGTGCCCAAACGTGTTTGGCCTGGACTTGAGAACACACAGGATGACCATTCCTATGGTGCTGGACTAAACAAGATGATTCATTGCAACAAAGCAGCTTGCCAGAACACCGTCTATTCACAATCAAATGCAGACTGTCACATAAGCTGCAAACTCTCAGAATAAAAGCGGTGCAATGATTGCTACATAACATAAGCAAATACAGCAGAACAGCAGCGAGGGTCTTACATCAGGCTTGAAGACTAATGGGCAGTCCAAGAAGATGGCATAATCCTGAGTGATGGCAAAGTCATGCATCATGACTCCATGTGGGATGGTGATGGGCACGCTGCTTTGAATATGTCCCTCTGGGTCTGCCACCTTGTATGTCACATGTGGATGTTTGTTCACATTGTATCCAAAGAAGAACAGTTCACCTGCAATTCATTTCAAGACGAATAACACACTACACAGCAATCATACCTCGCTGTCATTTGCAGATACTGCAAATAAACAAGTGTATATTATGAATCAGCACAGGGGTTTGCTTATACCATGCAGAACTGAACAATAGAGGTTTGCCAACACTGCTATGTACAGACCATGTGGCATAAGCAACAAAGGTAAGATAGGCACAGGCAATGCCAGGATGAATGTTGACAAGAGCAGTGCTGTATGTGCTGAACAGCCATGCAGCAAAGCGTCGCAAGTGTTGCACACAGAAGCTGCCCTCACCAGTTTGTGGGTCAATTTTGGGGTGGGCTGTAAATGGGTGCTTGATCTTGCCCTCATAGTTGACACGCCCCATGGTCTCAATCACACCATTGCACAATGCTCGTACCTGCCAGACATTGCAGTGGTGTCACTTTGTGAGCCATGCACACTGCCATGACCACCCTGTATTGCAGGCACGTTTGTTCACAGATGCGCCACAACACACAATCTGCCAGCAACAATGAGTCCTGTCATGCCAGAAGGACAAATGCCACCATGCAATGCTGCTAAGGCCAACAACCTTGGATGCTAATGCAATGTGGAATAGCAAGTGGCAAAAGCTTGCATGCAGCTGATAAGAGCAGCATGACGTACAGCGTATGGCAAATCGCCCTCATGAAGCACCAGCAGCTTGTTGGCATGATAAATCAGAGCTGTGTTTGCTGTCTGAAAGCCATCCTGCATATCAACATAAAGATATCAGTGCACAGTGTAACAAGCTTGTACTGCAGCAACAGATTGGCAGAACTTGCAATCCAGTCTGCTGTGCTTTGATCTAAATCAAAGGTGCTTGGAGATTGCAGATGGCTTTGCAGTGGCCCCCACCTTGACATTGTATACCCCCAATTTGATCTCAAGCTGATGCCAAGCCAGCTCTAGCAGACCCCCAAAACCCCGTAGATCACCAATCTACAGACAACACACCAACTCAACACAGTCATTAGCAGCGTTTATGTCTTACCTAGTACCAAGTGACTGGTCACAGGCAGTGCCTCATGCTAACAGCACATATCATACAAAGACAGGATGATGATGGCAGTGACTAAAATCTTCAGTAACCTACAAAGCAAGTATGCTGTGTGGAAACATGTCATGAGACTTGCATGATGCTTGGGATATGGCACATTAAGGCGATTGCTACCTTGAGACCAAGGGGGTGTCCAGCAGCCTTCTCTTGCCTGAGTCTGTTTGTGTCAACATAGCTGTTGCTGAAGTTGACTGCTCCATTGCTGATCCGGCAGGCAAAGATCATGCCATCCCCATCAAAACTGCGTGCAGAGCGTGTAAAATTATAATATGGTGCAATGCTGTGTGACAACCTGTGCCTGTGGCTGATGTACATGTATATTTGTGTTTGGCTACAAACACAATCACATAGATAAGTACGTGAGCTTCAAGACACGACAGGAAGAAAACGACTCACAGATGGTAGTCGCCTATCGGCTTGAAGTAGGGGTTGGGACCAACGCGACAGAAGACGCCGTTCAAACTGAGCGGTACTTGTCCTATGACGTTCAAGCCTTGGACGTTCACTTCCTCGTCAACTGGCTTGTAAACGCCTTTGAGAAAAATGTTATCCTTCTGGCGCTTGGGCAGACCCAGTGACGCGGCAAGCGCGCAATCCACCCAGTAGCTCCAGGTCAGACGGGTCAGCCAAAGGGTAGTCAAGCCTGCAGCTGTGAGTGCAATAGAAAAGCCCACTGGGTGAGAGCTGAAGCTCGTGGTGTCCGTTGAAAAGACTGAACCGGTCATGTCTCGGCAACTTCTCCTGAGATTTTGCGATCAGCGGTCTCAGCGATGTCCTTGCCATGTTAACAGTCAGCTCGCTGTGTTCGGATGACGAGATGCAAAGCTGACCTCAGAAACCAAAAATTAGTCATAAGTCATCAGTCATTTGGACTGATTTGCTCATTTATACAGCTTTGAAGATGAAACGACGCATTCTACGAGTCTGCCGTCAACGCTGGACGTGCCTCTCACAGCTTTGCATTACAGTGGGCGGTTAGCGAATTCAAATGAAAGCTTCCGAGGCCAAGCGCCTGGGAGAAGAGCTTCCACGAGAGCCCGTGAAACGCGTCAACAATCTTCCGAAGTTGCTCACCTGTGTTGGTGCTACAGGCGACGAGGTGTGTGCGCTCAAAGCTGGTACTGTCAGCTTAACCGCAAGCGTCTCTGCGAGACACGCAGGTCATCTGACTTCGCATCAATGCTTGCAGGGCTCCTGCAAATGTGCCCTGCACTGCTTAAAGCTCTTCTTTCTGGCTTCTTATGAGCGCGGCAGCATTTTCGCGCAGGCATGATCCTGTCTTCGTATACCAGGCCTGCATACAATGTGCTGCAGTTTGTGGCCAGGACAAACATGTCTTTTCAACCACCAGGGTGGTACAGCAATGTTGCTGGCCTGTCTGCTAGTAGCTTTATGCAGCAGCTGCTGCAGCTGACAAGCGTTGTTGCATATATGCAGAACCCCACAGGCACTGACTTGTCTCCAGAGAACAAGCTGCATGCATGGCTGAAGCAGAAGTATGACAGCTTTTGCCATGCACTTGAAGGGCTGCTGCAGGCGCCAAACAACAACCTGCAGGTTTGCCTTCCTCTACCTCAAAGCTGTGTGACCTGTGACAGAGATAACAAAGGTCTTGAGTTCCCACAGTGTCTGTGGGTTTTGCGCACAAGAGTTGGACAGCAACTCTGCAGTGCTTTGCTTCTGCCGATACTTCTGCAACTTTGCTGGTGCCAGCAGGAGCAAAGGGCTGCAGAGTTGCTGTCCAGCTTTCCTTTGGCTTGTATGATCGCAAAAGGATACCAAATCTTCGTGACACGCAGCTGTAGCTTAGCAGCCATGGGTGTTCTGGCTTGCAAGCGTGTCTGTCTTGCTTAGGTCTCTGCACTCAATGCCATCATGGAGCTGGTGAGAGGGCAACAAGTAGGAGTATTTGACAAGGGTCTGTTCAGCAAAGTACTTACAGTCCTGCTGCAAAGCCAAACAATTGATGAAGAGACATTGCAGCTACTGCTCAGCAAGTACATGCCATATGCTGATGTCAGGTGAGGCCGTACTATGCATCAGACACCCTCGGCTGTCTGTGTGATCATCATCCAGCAATAGCTTGTCCATGTTGCCTTATTCAGGAACCATATTCTGGTCCAGCTGTCCACATCATGCCATGCCTAATCTGTTACAGCACTTGCAGCATCAGCTGCGTTGCTTGCACCTCATGTGCACCCATTTGCTGTAACTGCCAAGCACACTTTGCCATGGCTGCAGTGTATTGATATGTCACTGCGACACAGGTTCTACACACTACGAGCCATTCACAAGATGAGTGAGGATAGCCTGAGGCCCTCAGGTAATGCTTACATGCATCATGCTGTATATGCTGTCGCAGTCATAACACTGCCAACTGCTGTCTCTTCAGCCTAGACCAAGGCCAGAACAGCACCAGTGCCTCAGCACTTTTGAGCCTGTGTTTTGGTTCCCAGTAAGCAATGGCAAGAGTGCTGTCAGCAACTGCTGATGTGTGTTTGTGCTGGGCGTGCTCTCAGGATCACTCTGCACAGCCTGTCTAAATGCAATCCACCCCAACATCTAGATGCGGCTGCTTGCACCTAAGAGCTGTTGTCATCAATGTCGCTAACCATGTCTTGTTCTCTAGGTATAACTGTGGTGAAACAAGGAAAAGCTGTTGTGACCGTCCTGACTGGTTGTCTGCATCTTGAGCAGGAGAGTTGCTGAAGTGAGGACCATCTGCAATGAGTACTTACTGTGGCCTTGTTGTGGTGTAGGTGTGTTGACCAGGGAGCAATCAGGGCGCAGACTGTTCCAAGTTCTGGCAGCCATCTCGCCCACTCTGTCAGTGGGGACCGAAAGCGAAGATGTACAGTCTTGGTGTGGAGCCATAGAGGCAAGTGTTGCAAACAAGGCATGAGATCCTTAGAGTGTCTCTGACATAGCTGCATGTTGCTGCTATGACAAGACATGAAGGGGCTAGCTGATGAGTAGCATTTTGTTCACCGTGACCTCTCACTGAGGACACCTGTTGTCTGATGCATGAAAGCAGGCCTGGGCCATCCTTGTCTGCTCAATCTGCGTTCTGCCAGTTGGGCATGCCTTACTGCCATGCGCTTGCATTGTATTTTGACATGCAGTCTTTGTGTGTGTAGGCAGGGGTGGTGGAGGCCGCCCCAGCGCCAGGGGAGGGGTCTCAGCAGCGCCGCAAGAGGAAACGAGAGCAGGCACTGACAGCTGAGTCTAGCCCTTTGTTGGGTGCAGTCCAATGGGCCAATCCAGCAGCCTACAAGAGGGCCTTCAGGCAAGCATGATGGGATCAGTCCTTGTCTGTGTGCATGCATGTGCATATGTCATGCATCGCCGACAGGCAAAGTCAGATGCCTGTTCTGCTTTTGCCAATACTTGCAGGAATGCGCAGTTGCACCAGATCCGCTGTCAAGCCGTGTTGGTGTGCAGACCAGATGCAGTGCAATTTTGAGCAGCAGCTTGCAATGGGTGCCAGTTAATTTTTTGGGGTGGTTGTCCAAACTGAACGCAAGTGTTTGTGAGGCCTGCATTCAGCAGGAGGTACCTGCTCCATGCTGCATGCCATTTTGCTTATCAGCTACGCTCCACTTGATGCGCCTTGCTACATAAGCTAGCACCAGCAGCCATGTGAGTCCTCCAGTGTGTGTCATCTTGTGCAGTGAGGCTTGGCTAGGGCTCTTGACGATGCCTCTGCCCTCGGACCTGCTGAAGAAGGTGCTGGTGCAGCTGCACAGCACAGTCATGCCCCACATGCCCAACCCCTTGCTGCTGTCAGACTTCTTGACCCGGTGCCTGGATGAAGGGGGGCTGGTGGGCATGCTTGCCCTCAATGGAATCTTCACCCTGGTTACTAAGCACGGCCTGGAGTACCCCAACTTCTACAGCAGATTGTATGCCCTGCTTCAGGTATGCATCTTGGCCCAGACCAATGTCATGACGGATCAAGGTCTGGGTTTTGTGACCTGTTGAAGTTTGCAACCATTGCTGCCACTTGCACAACAAACTGCTGCTTGGCCTTGACAGCGTCTCTGTGTTGCTTTTCAAATCATCATGCAGATTTCCTTTGTGGCGTGCCATTGGCTCCATCGTAGTTGTGCAGGGCTTGGCTTGCTCAAACAGGATGTCATCAAAGGTGTCTTCAATTGCCAAAGCAGCATGCTCAGAGCAGCACTTTGCAATTTGTCCAGAGTTGTTCTGCAGTCCTGTCGCACATCCGTTTCAGCAAGAACACCACAGCTGAAATTGTGGCAGTAACTGTCACGTGACATTGACCTGGTTTGTAGGCGCCAGTGTTCAGAGCCAAGTACAGGGCTCAGTTTCTGCAGCTGGCAGACATCTTCCTCTCCTCTGGCATGGTGCCTGCTTACACGGCTGCTGCATTCATCAAAAAGTTTGCGCGGCTGGCTGTGACAGCACCACCGCCAGGTACACCGCCTGCTTCTCACTACCGCATGCTGCTCAGGCTGTGCTGAATACCCCTGGGTGTGCTGACTTATCCTTGGTTATCCTAGAATAGCCTCCGGCGTGTTGACTGGCCCTGGGTATGTTGACTAGCCCTGTAGGTGTTGAATGGGCCCCCTGCGTGTTGACTAGCCCTGGGGGTGTTGACTAGCCCAGGGTGTGTAGATTAGCCGTGGGTTTGTTGACTAGCCCTGCATGTGTTGACTGGCCCGAAATGCTCTTTTGCTCACAACATCAGTCAAGTGCTCTCCAGCACAAGCATATAGTGATCAGCAGCCATGCATGCATCTGGATCTCATGTCTGTAGAGTCAAGAAATGTGAAGATTGCACCCGCAGCAGAGAGACAGTGGGGCTAAACAGGTGACAACAGCACTGTTCCTGGGACAAGCTTGCATGCATTGCTGACGTCCTCACTCTTACACCGCAGGTGCAATCATAGCCATAGCATTCATCCACAACCTCCTCAGACGCCATCCCAGCTGCAGTGTCCTGCTCAACAAACCCCTGTCTTCTACTTCACACAGCTCTGCTGCTGCTGCACCAAAGGCAGCATCAACAGCCAGCCAGGATGCTGCTGTCACTCCTGTTGCAAACATGGCAGCTGCTGCCGCACAAACCAGCCTTCCTCATACCCTTACAAATGGGCACTCCAAGGGCCACGTCAAAGGTGATGACACCTCAAGCAGCAGTCAAGCAGACGAAGACAGCAGCTCTGACTCACTGGCAGCTGGTGGAGCAGCTGTTGATGAAGCTAGAGTGCAGACACAGGAGGCTGCAGTGAGTGGGGTTGGGTCTGCTGGTGTCATAGGCGGTGTTGGGCAGGATGTGTTTGATGAAGATGAGGCTGATCCTGCCAAATGTAGAGCCATTGAGAGCTCACTTTGGGAGCTGGAAAGCCTCAAACATCATTACTATCATGCAGTAAGTTACATGCGTGCCTGCATCTTTCCTTTGCTGCATGTGACAAAACCTTCGTCATGCCTACCCATGCTTGTGCACACATGGGGCAAAGTTCATGAGGCGGGTTTTTTGACATGCCTGGCAACAGCTTTGCAAGGCAGCGACATGCTTGCCATATATTTGAGAAGTTAGGCATCAGGCAGCATGTCATTTGCTACTGCAGTGCATGCGCACAGATACTGTGTCTAACTGCAGTTCCATCTTGCAGGTTGCAAACTATGTGTCAATACTAGACAAAGACTTGGGTGACAGGAAGAGGACAGCAGAAGTGGATGTTGGCGCACTGCTCAGGTCATCCTACAGTGAATTCTTGACGCTGGAAACAGAGAAGCGACTTAAGTCAGTACCTGTTGCATTCTACTCAGCGCCTCCCAGTGAACTGTTTCACGATGCGGCCAAGGTTGACTTTCCTGGCTGGGTGTGCTGACTCTAGCACTGCTAATGTATAAGACTATGCTTAATTAGGAGGGGTGTAATCATGTGTACTGAGTAGGTAGCTGGGCAAATGGTGGACCCTGTTGTTGCCAAAACAAAGATATTCATTGACACCCATTCAATAGCAATGCCTGTGCCGTCGATTCCATGCAAAAACAAATAGTTGTGAACCCTAACCAGGTTGAGAGAAATGCTGTGTTGACCACTGTGCGCATTGGTCCTAGGTGCGCACGCCAAGTCAGACAAAGCTAGCAAAGCTCGGAGTGCCTAGCAACTAGCAGTAAGCACGTCAGCACTCTGTGGTTACCGTTGAAACCGTGCCGCAGCATTTTGTTGGCTAGTGATCAGTTCGTATGGCTACCGAAGGCCCTAAGCGACCTCTGCCGGACGACGTGACAGAAGAAAGCAGCATCGTGTTGAAAAAGCAAAAGACGGAGTCAGCTGTTTCTACAGCACAGCAACAACCTGGGGTGAGCTTTTAGAAGCCATGCTGCATCTCTTGGTGTCGTGTATCTTCTTAGAACGTAACAACGAAGGAAGGTAGTGCTGTTGCCCAGGTTCCTAGACGAACTTCAAGCCTGCTGGCACCCATCATGCTACTGTCAGGACATGCTGGCGAGGTATTTGGCGTCAAGTTCAGCCCAGATGGCACTGTACTAGCATCCTGCTCTCATGACAAGCACCTTTACCTATGGAACATGCATGGGGAATGTGACAACTACATGGTGCTGAAAGGTGAAGCCCTGCACAGTCTGTGGTCTCTCAGACACAGACACCGCATGCAGGCAAATCCACAGATTGTCCACATTTGTCTGCACAAGCCTAGCAATATGCTACATGCAGGCCACAAAAACGCCGTACTGGATGTTCACTGGACAAATGATGGTGAGAAGCTCTTGTCAGCATCTCCAGACAAGACAGTGCGCGTCTGGGACACATCCACTG
>JAABUK010004422.1_pt1 | contig 22855 bp, 18 predicted proteins | sample 5559141 | NCBI WGS metagenome assembly JAABUK01 (sample SAMN10711869, study PRJNA513367) | rock metagenome | isolation source: Antarctica rocks | place: Antarctica: Victoria Land, Pudding Butte nord | collected 2016-01-03
ATATTATTCCTTAAGGATAAGAAGGTATTAAAGTTTAATATTATTATTATATAAGAGCCCTAAATAAATTTAAATAACTTAATAACTTACTTCCTTAATTAATAAGAATTTAACTTAATCTATCCTAAGTTAGTAAATTATAAAGGAAAGACCCTTTAAGTATATCTTATATATATAAATAAATTAACCCTTAGACTATATTATATAAGTTTATATTAAGGGATATTATTTAAATAGAAATTAAATTAAAAAGCTTAAACCTTAAGAGAAGTAATATATTATATATATATAATATTTATAATAAGTTAGATATAAATCCTACTTATATCCTTAGGAACTTACGCGCTTTACTTATTAATAGTAGCTATTTTATTAACTTAGATATAAATAACTAGGTTAAAGAGGTTATTATTAATAACTTTAATATTTATTATTTAATATAGGAAAGACCTTATATTAAAGTTAATAATTATAATAAGTAACTAATTATAATTATAAATAAATTCTAGCTTTAATAATATCTATTAATTAGGATTATAACCTTTAATTTTAACTTTAATTTTACCTTTTTAATATTAGACCTCTATTTTATAATAGAGGGATTAATTAAGCGGGTTTTAAGTTATTTTAAGAGGAAGGATATAAAGTATAACTTAAATTACTTCTTAATAATAATATACCTTAATATTATAATAAAGAATATATTAAAGAAGGAAGGACTCTTATAAGATTATATTAATATTATAAAACTTAAGGAAGTATTTATTATTAAAGCTTATAAAATTATATTAATAATAAGTATCTTAATTACTTATAACTTAATTAATACTTATATAAGTACTATTATTTATACTATTATTAAAGCTATTAAAGTTATAGTCCTTAAAGTATAAATCTTATAATACTTATATCCTAGATAAAGTAATAAGTATAATAAATTATATATAAAAATAATATAACTTTAATACCTCTATTAGATATTATTATTTATGAAAGATAGAATCCTAGAGGCTACGTTAAGTATAATAAAGTAGAGGTAGAAGAAATAATCTTATTAAAAGGTAAAGATTATTATCTATATACTTTATAATATCTATTAAAAGAAGGTAGAGGAGACTAATAATAATTTAAGAAAGGCTTAGAAGTTAGTTAAATAAGTTAATAATAAAGGTATATCCTTTAAGGCTTATATATTATTTTTAAAGGACACTTAAGGAAGAGTAGTCTTAAAGAAGAATAAGAAAGTATATTTACTTATTAATTCTTTCTTTTTAAAGCCCTTAGATATAGATCTATTAAATATTATATACTTTAAGTACCCTTAATTAGTTAAGTTTAGATTAATTATAAAGTATAAAATCATAAATACTATTAAGGATATTTTTTTAATAAAGTACTTAGATTTAATATTATTATAAGTAGGGCCTTAATAGTATTACTCTCCTAATCTATATTAATCTTTAAGAACTTATTTTATATCTTTATCTCTTATTTATATTACTTAAAGTACTTTTATTATTTTAATATAATCTTATTTAAAAAAATTAATAAAGAATTATACTTAATTTTAAAAACTTATTATCTTATTATACTATTTAATACTTTAAGTAAGATATTTAAGGTAATTATAATTAACTAGCTAGCTTAAACTATAAAATTAATAGACCTCCTCCTTAATATATATTTAAGGGGGTATAAAGGGATCTTATTTAAGATTATAATATATACTTTTATAAAGAAAATCTATACTACTTAGTTTAAGAAAGAGATAGTAAGCTTACTCCTCTTAGATATCTTAAGTATATTTAATAATATTTTATACTAATAATTACTTTATAACCTTTATAAGTAGGGGATTAATAGTATAATATTAGGATAGATAAAAAGCTTTATTATAAATTATATTATAAAGCTCTACCTCTTTAACTTTATTTTAAGTTAGATTAAGATAAAGATAGATATCCCTTAAGGCTCCTCCCTCTTATTAATCCTTTACCTATTTTATAATATAAATTTATTAAATATATTTAATAATAATAATAGATTATTAGTATTAGATTATATTAATAATATAATAATCCTTATTATTAAACTTAGCTTAGAGGTAAATATTAAGAAGCTTATAAAGCTTTATAAATATACTTTAAAGTAAGTTATATAATATACTTCTATCTTTAATTTAAAGAAATACTAGTTAGTCTACTTCTAGGGCTATATAATTATAATAAATAGGATAGATTTAATACTCTTAACTACTACTATTAAGGCTAAAGATAGTTATAAATACCTTAAGATAATTATTAATAAATATTTAAGATAATAATCCTATTTAAACTACTTTAATAATAAGGTAAATATATTAGAGACAAGGAAGATATATTAAGGTATAATACTCTTATTATTTATATATTATACTTTAATATAATATATCCTAGCGGGAGGCTTTAGATATAAGATAGACTAAGATAAGGCTTTAAAGATAATATAAAAGATTTAAAGGAAGGTTATATAAATTATATTAGGTACTTTTTATATTATAATAGGTATAACCTTAAATATTAAGTTATACCTATTATTAGTAGAATTTACCTTAGAATATATAATTACTAACTCCCTACTCTAGATTATATTAAATTAAATATATAAAGGTATTAAATAAATCTAGGTAAGAATAATCCTTAAAGATATTATTATTATAATATTAAACCCCCTTTTCTAATAGCTTAATCCCTTAAAGAAGCTAGAAATCTAATATAAAGCTATCTTCTCTTAATTACTTATAAATATAAAGAGAAAACTTACCTTTATTAAACCCCCCTAATAAATACTTATCCTTATCCTTATTATTAAATTATTATATCTAACCTTAATAATATTATATTTTATAATAATAATAGTAGGATCTAGGGCTTAATTAGGATATCTATTATAAGGATAATATACCTAGAACTAGGCTAGCCCCTACTAATTATATATATAAAAGTAATATACTTAGGCCTAATAAATAAGTATATAATATACTTTAATAAGTTATATAATATCCTTATAATACTAGAGCTATTAAAGGATAATAATACCTCCCGCTTAATATTTATCTTTATTAATAATTAAGTTATAATTTACTTATCTTATTACCCCTAGAATTAATTAGGTTAATATATATTAAGATAAATTATTAAATTATAATATTCCCTCCAATAATATATTAAGATATATTAGATACTTACTTATATAGGTATTTTAAGTAATAAAGCTATTAATAGTACTATTAAGGAGGTTATAAGGTAAAGGGAGAATAAGGAAGATACTTTAGCTTTAATACCCCTTAAGCTTTAGAGCTTAATATTTATAATTAAATCTTAAGTTAAGACCTAGACTTAGGAATATTAGAAGAGATTTAAAAATAAAGTTAAATATAAGTATATATCCTATTACTTAGCCTTAGAGCTTATATAAAAGGTATTAATTAAGTTTAAGAGGTAAACTAACCGCGAGGAATCGAATTTGGCGCCAAGCCACTAATTCTTGGCGATTCGATTCCAAAAGTTGGAATCAAGTATTAACTTGACAGTTAGTCTATTAAGGGGCTATTCAAGCCTTAAACCTTAATATTAATTTAGATATATATTAATAAGATTAGATTAATAAGCTATTTATATAGAATTAAGGCTTATAACTCTAAGTTTTATAAGTATAATAGTATAGAAAATATATAATATATACTCCTATAATACCTTAAATAAGAGGGATTATATAAGAAGTACTTTAAGTTAATAATAAAGAGGAAGTATAACTTATTTAAGCTATTAAGTAACCTTATAAGTACTAGAAAAGTTATAATAATAATAAAGGATATAAGACTATTAAAGTAATTTTAATACTCTATTATTAACTTAAATCTTAAATATAAAGAGAATTAGCCCTTAAAGTAATAGGATAAAAGTAGACCTTTTAAAGTAATTAATTATATTTTAACCCCCTTATAAAGGGTATAATTTAAATTATATAAGGCTTAAGGCCTTATATAATAATAATTTATAATATAATATACTTACTAATATCCGAGGGGATAGGATACCTATATCATAGAGGAAGCTCGCTAGGAATTAGGACTTAGGAGGGACTAGGGATTAAGGGATAAGATAGAGTATAGGACGTAGAGTATTAAAGGTTATATCTTTAAGTACTCTTAATAAGTCTTATAAGCGAGGCCTATTATAAGCGGTTTATTAATTTATTTTTAAGGATTTTTATTAATATTTAATATAGAAGGTCTTAGTAAGTCTTAGTAATATACCCTTTTATAAGGGGCCTCTTTAGTAGTAAGGCTTAATAAGTCCCTAATTATATTAATTATAATAGCTATAATTAAAACTTATAGTAATCTTAAGAAGGTTAAAAGCGCCCTAGTAGTATCTAAATTAGTTATAAGATAGGGCGGAGTTATTTCTAGTAATAAGTATAGCTTAATCTAGATCTAGTATAGATACCGGATTATAGTTACGCCGCATGCACCTAAACAGGGAGCGGGATGGTCTATGAACTACTACTACTACTACTACTACTACTACTACTACTACTAAATCCGAGCATGGTAAGGGGCCACATGGTACTTTATGTAGGTCCAGTCTTATGCAGTCGAGCATAATGAATCGTTTTTCCCCTTAGCCCCTCCGAGACGCGGCATCTCCTGAATAACGCTGCTACCTGAGACTAATCTGCATTCACAAAAGGTCGCCGTCACAACGCACTCCGTCTGCCTAATCAATCGTAAAACTCTGAGGCAGCGTATGTCCATTTCCATGCTATATTCGGCGCGGGTATCTCATGTAATACTATTTTAAGCGGCTGTTGCGGAGAATATATACGCTACGTTCATGATGCATGATTCTTACACGGGCTAGGTGGTTTGCATTCGAATTCTGTCTTTGCTTGCTTTCGTCCGCACTCCGTGTACATGATATTCAAGCCGCCGTAGAGCTTGCTTGAATCACATCACATCGCGTCTGCAAAAGCTGTGCCGTATGCTGTTAACGTTTTAAGATACCTGATACCCATGATCGTTTCTTTTTGAATGCTCGCTTTTCGTGTCCTAGTATCTCTACTTGTCCATGGTAGTAAAACTCTAGCCAGTGGTCCCCATACCATATCACGTCAACGGACGGCAGCATGCGGGATCCTCGATCCACGATATCAAGGATGAACCCGACTGGGAATCTGAAACCAGCATCGCATGGGTTTCCTCTACCAGCAAGATTGCAGGCCTGGGCCTACCCACGCTGGAGGTGTGCTTGTTCAATCTCGACTAGGGCTCCTGAAGATGCTGGTGATTCTGCAGGTGAGAAAGATGAACTCGGGGAGAATGCCGAACAGGAGAGGCAGAAGCTTCGGAGGAGAACTCACAAAGGCACAGAAAAAGCAAGAGGCGAGTTTGTGGCAGACCTGCTGATCCGGGAAGGGGGTGGCTGAATGAGACTCAACTCCCCGGACTACCATCTGCATCGCCCGGGGTACCACTCACCGGGCCGGAGATACGTGTTGGATATTTCGGAGGACTGGGCCAAAGAAACAGAAAATTGGGGGAAGAGAGAAGAGGAGAAGGTAGGTATAGAAAACAATGATCCTAAAGAATAAAAGCGGTGGAAACAAGAGCTGAACCGAAAGGAGAAAGGACGTAGAAAAGCAATACGACACATAATGATACGTATGCTAAAAGTGGGAATCAACATGAGCGAGGAGCAAAGCCTAAAATGAATGGTCACCAAGCTGAGCAAGAAACCGAGTACTAAAAGCTACCCAACTTGCATCGCCTCAAGACGTTGCCATGTTACGCAGTCCTCGGCATTAGAATCACATACAACATCTATACCAGGATAACGGCAAGATGAAAGCAATAGGTGGTAATCCCAAAAATCATCTTCGATCCATCAACAAAGCCGATCAAATCGGCCCAGATCAAATCCAAGATCTTCCAACCTTATGACGCAACGGGGAAAGCGAAAGAATTCGCGTTTGATTCTTACCCTGACTTAAAGCTGTTGTGGGTCATGAAACACGTCTCAGGAACAAATGGCTCCGTTGAGATACCTCACGACTCACGTTCAGGCCTTAGTAGGGAATTGCTGACGCCGCCACCCTTCAGCAATCTCTCAATGGGGATCCAGAGCTCTCTGCGATTCGCGATGCTGGCCTCGTCAACCCTCATGAGCTTCGCTATCTTCGCCATCGTGGGTGAGAAGTCCAACAAACTGTTGATTGTGAAAGTGCTGATGCGTGCAATAGCAGCACCAGACCCTATCTACTCTGGGAGAAACATACTCTGGAGCTCGGAGCGGGAGTTAAAAAACAGCTTGAGAGATGGATTTGATTACATCAACATTCAGGAGGCCCTGACCTCTAAAGAGGATAAGCGCAAAGACCAAAACATGGTCAAGCTATCTAAAGGATTTAATTGGGGTTCTGGTGCTGTAAGCTGCGCTTATTGGAGAGACCATCATCTACGAAATGTCCTCCTTGCAAGGTCAAAGGTATTGGGTCAATTCCGCAGGGGCAGACGAACGCAGCGAGGGCACTTCAGAAGTTGCATTCATTTTCAGTATGCCATGAATCCAGAAAACGATGTCATACTTGCTCAATTCGTGAATGCTGAACCTCGTCCGCCGGACCATGGTCAGTAGTTGTCCCAGGCTATGTGGGTGGTCACTGTGTGAAATGGTTCAAGAGGATTTGGATTAGTGACCAGGAGAATGATTCTCTTTATCATCCCTAGGAAGTCCGGCAGGCTTATTTACGGAGAAGGACGGCCAGTTCGCGACGGCTGTGATCACCTATCCCGTCATGGCATGTAAGGAGCAGAACCTCAACTCTACCATGGTAGGACGTGCTGAAGGAGAGAAGATGCCATCGACGGATATGAAAGATGGTAAGTCATGTAGAATAGAATGTTATGTACATAATGGTGGTAGGCTTGAAGTTTACGGGGTCGAGGTCCTACTGAATAGGTGGCTGTACTGCATTCGTCAATTTTCCGAGGCACAAGTGAGATATGTGAACAGGTTCCACCCTCGAACGTGTATCTCGAAATCGCTCACCATCTCCACAGTAAATGCACGAGTGTGAAATTTGGATATGTTTTCGAAAACACACGGCCGGAGAGGCGCCATGGTGGGTAGGTAGGCTCACAAGAAGATCCTGCAGCGTCGCTGACACTAACATTAGAGCATGACGGATAGATGCTGGTACATTATTAAAGCAGCAGTGATCCAGATAAGAAAGGATGGAGTACCAGAGCTTCTCTTTAGACACCACGCGGGCAGGCACCAACGATGATGGATGGAAGAAAACCTCCACCAAGTTCCTGATTAACGATGCGGAATAGGCGAGGAATACCCTGCAGAAGTGGCTCACGAGAGAGGAGATCGATAAACATGACGACGAGTAGAATTGCTGGATTGTGGTTGATCGCAACATAAGTAGCTCAAACCTTTTGGTGTCAGATCTCCTGTTCTGGCAAATGCACTTCGAGAAAAACGATAAATTTTTGGCAAGCTCGCCGTGAGAGTGTCACTTGTGGCGGCCATCTGTCTATCAAGCCTTCAATTTCGAAACTCCTCGAAATGGCTTCGTGGACTCGACTTTGGATGTTTAGCTTGAACTCGTGCCTCCTGCACAAATCGAATCTAATTTACCCCTAGGAATGCTATTTGATTTCCGTCAGCGAGTCTGCTAAATCGATATTTGATATGTCGCCAGCACAAGGGATACCTTACCTGCATAGCTGACTCATTAAGAAACAAGCGGTCTAGATTGGCGGTATGTTACCTTTCCCTTCCAACTTCCTTCACTTTCTACCTACATTACGGATCGCGATTCATTATCTTCTGCTCAAGACATATCTCACGACTTACGCTCTTCAGTAAGGACATGCTAACGCCCCATCAGTACAGGTGGCAAAGCTGCGGTTCTCGGAAAGGTGCACCTAGATACTAGCAACGAATTTGCAGGCAACTACGATGTGTATGCCTATCAAAAAGTTGGTGGTATGCTAAACTCTGAACCAGATGATCCCTTACATCAGTGTTGACCATCTCTTGTGGAGTGTAACTTAGGAACCTTCACCGAAAGTATGAGCAGGGGTGCAGAGATCAAGGCTAAAGAGCTTGCATAAACCTCTCAAGGTGATTAGAACGTACCGTTGTAGTAACTTCGCCGGATGCCCGTTCGTCTACAAGAGCGGAAGGAGCTCAGCAAAGACGCGAGAAATCATACCTCTAGCCTTCCCGACTACCAGAAGGGGCTCGGATTGGGGACCTGCCAGCATGTTCAACTGGACTTTCGCATGACAGGCCGGATGCTCATCCGATCCTACACGCCGACGCATCCGGTGCTGGCGAAGCGCAGAGACGGGACGTTCGAGCTCGTAGTGAAGTCATAGTCTCCAATGATGATCAGTCTGGAGGTTCAATGCCTGATATTCTGGACTTGCTTCGGACGGGAAAGGAGATGGAAATACCTTGACCTACGGAGGATATCGTGTCTGATCTTATGGGGAATCTGTCATTAAAAGGAAAGAAGTGCACTTGAATCATATGGCGCTCATCCTAGGCAGCAGTGGCATTATCCCAGGATCTTCATTGATCGTGAGATTCCTAGAGACAGAAGGTGACAATACCAGAGTGACGGCCATTGATGCCAACAGAAGCGAGGCGGACATGTTGTTGAGAGGTGCATTGAGAGGAATTTCAGCAGAAGCATAAGGAGCAAATCAAGATCGAGCATGTGCTAAGCCGTCCAGGTGAAGACTGGAAGGGTACGAGAAGGCATGCCAACACCGATGCGATGATGAGAAAAGGGGTCGAGTCCAGGACTGCAGTGTAGCACTTCTCCGTGGGCCAATAGCGATGATCTAGAAGACTGTGCTGCTAGCACTTCGGGACTGGGTGTATGAGGAGGAGAAGCGCTGTTCTGGATTTTGCGAGTACATGTTGGAAAGTATACAAGGGAGATGATACTTTGCTCAAGCCAGGTGGTAATATCGTTTCGAAATCGGTTATCTGCTAAAGTAAAGTCACATGAAGTGTATCGCCATCGTTGCGCCCTACAGAGTGCCTTATCGTACCCTATCGCTATCAGCTCTGAGGTTGTTGGCGGGTAGACCGGGTGCGCCCCTGTCCCGTACAAGTAGACGTTGGTGGCTTGGTGCCTGAGCCTACCTTGTATGCAATGGCTCTGGCCTGCGGTGTGATGCTTATCAAATTGCGTGCTGGGCATCTGTGTCTACTTAAACAATGCACATCCCAGCAGTGTTGCCCGTCTTTTGGCCAACTTCCCATTGACCATCTACTCCCCAAGGAACGGCTGAGTCTCGCCTCGGCCAAACCTGGATCTCTCAAGGCTGGCTCCATCCAGAAACGACTCGGCACGTTTGATGGATGGGATGCCGTCCCTACTGCTCCATTCTGTTGGAAATGCCAGAAGCCTGCATCACAGATGGAGAAAAGAGGAAGAGAGACCTGAGAGACTCACTCACACCCACCAGGTCAAATGACAAAGGGTTAGCTAGTATGCCGCCAGGACTCTTCCCCAGCAGAGTGGTCGGTGCGCGGTGTCCCACGTTGTCCCACATGGATGATCTACTACCAAACTGCCACTGGTTACCCATCATGGTGTCAATGACCCCACCTCTCTACTTTACCTGTTTTCGATCCATCGAACCCGGCACCTGTCTCTCAGCATCGCCCCGTTAGGCCGCTCGATCGGTGTGTGAGAGCGCCAGGTGGTCGGCTTCCTCCCCGATGGAAATTGCAAAGGGAGTGGATGTCAATCTCCATGGGAAAGCCACCCAGGCTAGTGTCTTGGTTTGTGTGGGGGTCGCAGCCTTCCCCAGGGTCCACGGCACCGCACGGACTCCGGAGATCGACCAGAAATCTGGCTCGATACACGGCATCAACCATTGCTTTGCTCAATAATACTTTCTCTCCTCCCGAGCATGGAGAAATGACGCTGCGAAATGTGGATCCATCGCATCATGCTGACTGACAGCCGCTGTCTCTTACTCTACCAGACTAGTACCTCCTTTGTGCAGAACTCCTCGGCTGATCTTTGCGCTAGAACCCAGCTGTCGGCCCGTCTCGAACTCGCCAAGTTCATCATCCATCCCACGTCCATCGGGATGGGCCAATGGCACAATGCTTATTCTTTCCCCTTGCGGACCATAACTTATGTGATCACGACGTTTGATGGCGTCCGCAACCATTTCTTGCTACCCCAGTCTACCTATTCGAGGAGCAGGTCGCATGCCGCACTGCCCTCGTCCAGGATCGGTCTGCTGGACAGCGTTAATGCCGCTGTGGTGGGCAGCATCCAGTCATGTCCACGACCCCCGATGCTCCTGTCGAGCTTCGATCACTGCTCGCAATACAGAAAAGGTCCGAGCTGATGATCGTAGCAATCGACGACCGTGGTCGTCATTCGACATCTCCAGAGCTTCTCATCGTTACGTGGGCGAAGCCTAGATTACGGGTATTTGGGGATGACAGTGAAAGACAGGCATCTAAAGTCCAGGATTGCAGATAGACAAATTGTCAAACAGGAGGAGCTACTGGGTTGCGTGGACTGCTTCATCACCACAGGCAGGGCGCACTCGAAGCGGAAAACGAGCTGGTCATGATTGTACTTGGAGCAGTTCGGCCGCTACAGAGCCCCAGCTGTAATGACGATTGATGAAAGCAATCGCTATAGGAGTTTGGTACGCTTATAAGAAGTATCTAAATTTATCGAACTTTCCAAATCGACCTCGGCCACTGCGCTTTGGAATTTCGGGAGTGAGAGATCAACTTTGTGCATCGTCCTTTTCACGATGCTCCGTAGCGTGGCGAAGGTCCAGGCTACTGACTGCTTACTGCTTACTGCTTGGGATTCGCACTGTCGGTGATCCGGCGTCATCAAGAGGGTCTGGGTGGAAGTGCTTGCCTTCTCCAAATCACCCCACTCCGCTAACCTTTCAGGGCTTCGGTTTGTGCACATTAGCGCATGCATCCTAAAATTCTCCCCCATCGATACTAGGCCACTAGACTGAAATCCTGGCCAAACGGAGTGGCTAGATCGGATCCAACACACCACCCAAAGTTGCCAAACAACATTGTCGCCTCTCATGTTCTCCTCCTCCATGGCTCTGCATGAACCAATCTTTCACTATTGAGCGCCAATACCGCCGTCCACATTGCACTCCCTGGCCTTTATGCCTCGCCGTGCGAATGCCAGCAATGAGTCGAGTCGGCATAACTTGACGGACTTTTCTACAGGCCCGCATGGAGGGGTGCCGGCCTATGCAACGACCCAAGCCAATGAAGACATCGAGGCCTCCGTCGCCAACTACCAACCAGGCGCTCCCAAATCTTTGCGCTCAACAAAAGCCCACACTCCGCACCCCTCACGGACATTCAGTTCAGCGCAAGCAACATCGTCGCAGCATAATCACTCTCAATACAGCCAGGCCCGAGACAAGCTGGATATCTCGTCGGAGAATAAGCAGAATCGCCAACACCTGCTGCGTGAGGCATTCTTTGCGGACTGGAACGACGACGCCTCCAGCGCCGATCTCGGCAATCCAGATGACATGCAGAAGAAGGATCCGCTGGGCACGCAGATATGGAAGCTCTACAGCAAAACCAAAACCCAACTGCCCAATCAAGAGCGGATGGAGAACTTGACATGGCGAATGATGGCCATGAACTTGAAGCGCAAGGAAAGGGAGCAGGCACGGTATGTGATGGCTCATGTCGCACATATTCCGGAGAGCACTCGACTGATTCGAGCGATGTATCAGAGCGAAACAGCAGCCCACAAGCGCCCCATCAGGCATCGCACAGCTTCGGGAATCCATAGATCTAGCATCTGACACTCCTGATCCCGACGCCATGAATATCGACGACTTCATCTTCCCCACCTCCGTCGCCTCCCCTGCCGGCATCTCCACTTCTCCTCCAACGCCACCATCACATACAATCGCTTCCGCCATACCCATCCAAACGAGGAGAGGTGTGCAGGAGCATATTCATCCCAACTTTCCCCCATCGGCGCCTACTCATGATGCCATGCGGAACCATGAGTTTGATTATGTGCAACGAAGGGTTAGAAAGACGAGCATCGACGAGACGAAGGTTCGTGTGGTGGCCCAGGAGAGCCCATGAAGATTGATATGCTAATACCATGCACAAATTAGGGTCGAAAACGTCCAGCCGAATTCTCTCCCCAAGTACACCCAACCAATAGCATCATGATACCAAACGATGCGGATGGTGATGCAGGATTGGGCGACTATTCCCTTGAGCAGACAGGGCAGCATTCGTTCCCAGCGCACTCAAACACTTACCCGCACGTTCCTTTCAATCTCGACACGTTCAATCTGAACGAGGATCCCATACTTCACTCAGCAGGTCCTTTTCAACAGCATTTTACCTTCTCTCCCGCCGAATCACCAATCGATCCCCACGGGTCATATTCGACATACAAGAACACGCCCATGGGGTCTTCTTTGAATTCTGCTGCAGACTACTACTCACCACCAGGGTCGGCTCGGCCCTCTACGACTTCGACACCGCAGCCTGTGTACGACAACGAGCAGCTGTATTTTGGCCGTCAGAATTCGGGACGGCCTATGCAGAGCTATGCAAGCAACCGTCCTTCTAATCTTGCCAGCTCCATGCAGTCTCATTACATTTACAATGCGAATAACGAGGCCATGTTTAATGGCGTGACCAGCGCCGCTTCATTGCCTACCACGAATTTCACGTCTCCCGCCTTTTCCATGCATGTTAATCCTTCTCAGATACATCCCGAATTCTCAAACGCACAGTCACACGCGATGAACATGGCACGAAACGAGAATATGTTCTCGTTTGGTGAAGACTCGGACAATGAAGATGACGAAAGTGGCAGCTTTCCTGATGGCACTATGATGATGCAGACGGAGTTCCCCTCCCTTGAAGATCCGTCGCTTGATGGTCGTGGTGGTCTGCCATGGGAGTCTAGCTTAGGAGGCCAAACGAACACAGTAGCTGCACGATATCCGGGTGGGCCTCCCAAGAAGCAGGTTACAATTGGAGGGACAGAAACCGTAGTTTCACCACACGCGTGGCATCAGAGTGGAAACTTTGGTCGCACGCATGGCTCCTCCGCTTCTGTGAGCGAGAATCGCAATCGAGGCATAGATCCGAGAAGGCAAAAGATTCCGCGGACAACTTCGACTCCCAACGCTGTTTACCTCGGTCAGCAAGCAGCTATGCAGAACCGGCCACAATCTTCACCCAACTCTCCACCAGAGTCAGGATTCAGTAGCGTGGCTCCGTCCCGCCCTGGAAGCCCTGGGGGATCTAAAGCTGGCGAGAACAATGGCGTACCAACGACTTGCACAAACTGCTTTACGCAGACCACTCCTTTATGGCGACGGAACCCAGAAGGCCATCCTCTCTGTAACGCATGTGGTCTTTTCCTTAAGCTCCATGGTGTAGTCCGCCCTCTCTCCCTGAAAACAGATGTTATCAAGAAGCGCAATCGTGGGAGTGGAAATCAACTCCCAATTGGCGCTACATCCACCCGATCTTCCAAGAAAGCAACTCGCAAGAATTCGATCCATAAAACCCCCGCAACAACGCCTACATCCGCAAGAGCACCAGGCCAGAACGATTCTGCGTCTCCACCTTCAGTGTATGGTTCGACCAATTCAGGATCGACCGCTGGCAGCACCCCAACAAGCTACGGTCCCGGTATGGCAGGTGCTATGGGCACCCTTCCTCCTATTGCTGCCGCTCCACCAAAACCGATCCCTTCGACGACTGTAAATGCTACGACGAGGCCTTCATCAACCGTGGTTCCGAAACGGCAAAGGAGACATTCAAAACAAGGGGTAGGTCGAGGAGGCCAGGAAGCTGAAATGGCCAATGTGGACGATACTAGTGGGAAAGCGTCGCAAGCCTCCAAGAAGAAAGACACTATCCCTCACTCGATGCCTGTAGCTGGTATAGCTGGCATACCCGGTACAGGCATGATGGGCGCTAGTACTCACCAAGCTGGTCTTAAGGCTGGCGGGCTATCCACGGGGACTCAGGAGTGGGAGTGGCTTACCATGAGTCTATGATGGCTCTTTTCTAGGCTGAATCTCAAACACTTAGTCACGCTTGTTTGCAAGTCCTGCGGCACAAGGCCCGGATTGTATTCACTCAGATCTTGGGCACCAACGATTCGATAATACCCGACCAGATATCACATACGAGCCATTCACATGGGCTCTATACTCCCTTACTTGGATATTCACAACGTGTCCTAAACAACTTACGCCGCTCTTGAGACGGCACCTGCTCTTCGACTAGCCTAGAGCGTCTTTTCCATTCGAACACATTTCTTCACTTATTCCTCTTGTACTCATGCATTTGCTTTATGACTGATATCACCGCGTCTGACGAACCGTATCGAAGGTGTCAGAAGTGCGCAATGGGAAGGGTTTCTTCATTTTATGGGACTTTCATGCGGATTCAGGATGGATTTTATGCGGAGGCTGGGCTGAAAGGAGAGGGGGGCTTTCGTGTTCCGATGACGATGCATTGATGGGCGGGATATGGCAAGTCTAATGGGCTGATGATGAGAATAGACCACATCTTGTGAATGGTGGAATTCCTGGTGTTTTGGGAAGCGAAGACAAGGGATAGATTGAGATTCATCATACACCTCGTGCTCTACCTATACTCCAACATCTCTTGAATGCCTTCGACCCTGCACCACGTAATGCTGTTTGACTTCGCTCGGTGTTGTTGAGTCATTTGGGTGCTCCACTGTCAATGTTCGTATTGGCGGGTACATACCAAATCGATGAGTTTTGTTGCCGAAGAGTGCACCATTTCACTCCACCATTGGCCACCGCAGCAGGATCCTCCTCCCTCCATCTCGGCAGATGGCAGTCGTAATGCCTGCTACCTTCGGCTGCAGCGCTTGGTATGCCTGCATTGCATCATGAATAATGTTCCTTCAGCGCATTCGCATTGGATCTTCAACCACATGATACTTATGGATACTCCTACTTCTTTTAGAAGTTCGTCGAGCCCACAGAGATCTCTTCCCTCATCAGAAAACCTTCGTGCGCTTGGGTTGTCGCCTGTTCAGCGCCCAGGCGCTCATATTAACATGCGTCCTACTTCTGCCCGCCCGTTTGTTTCGCGTTCGCGTTCGCAGCCGCCGCGCCAGCGTCTGCCCCGTTCGCTGTTTCTTCGCCCAGAACCTTGGAAGCGGCCATGAATCTGATCAACAGCCAAGTGTCAGTCGATCACACCATGTAATGGGTGGACATAGACAAAGCAGTGCGTCCACCCTATCCCACGCCCTTGAGTCGAGGACTAGCAACCTCCCTGCCACTAATGCCTGGTCATCAAGATCACAACTTTCATAAATAAAGCAAAGACTTACGCCCCGCCCCACCAACCCCCCAGTCCCCTCACATACTCCGCCTGCACAGCCGTCATGCCAACCAAATTCTCCATATCCGCCAAATGCGCATTTAGCTGTGCCAGTTGGGCGTGTAGATGTGTATATTGTCTGTTCCTGTTGATGGTCGACGCAGAGAGGGAGCTCGAACCGTAGTGTGGAGTCGTAGACGTCGAGAGTGTTGTGAGGGGATTGTTTGTCGAGGAGGGACGGGCGGAGCTGTAGTTGGAGGTGGTCATTTTGCAGTCTGAAGAGTGGCGGTGAGCGGTCGTTGGGCAGTTGTGATGGTGGTCATTGGCGAAATGGAATGGTGGAAGGAAACTCCCCCAACGCGAGCGCAGCTCAAGTCACGTGCTTTCGCTGTCACGTGGTCCGTGCGCAGTAAAAGTAAGGTGCAAATACACTGAGCACTTTGGCGCCCTTATAATTTTCCTTCCTGGGTATCGTGGACAAACCGTTGCGTCACAGCACATTGCTAACGGTACTAGAGCGCTAAGAGGAAGTCGTCATATTTGAGCCCCTTAGTTACCCCCTTTCCTGGTAGTAAGCCTGCGAGGCAGCTTACGAGTCTGGCATTAGATTAACTTCGTAGACAGAATGTTGTGACAGCAATAGAGAATGTCGACTCTGGCACAAGAGACTTCATCTTCCATTTTCCCTTTCTGGAGCACGTCAAGCTAATACACAGAAAGCAGCAACAGCTGCAAAAGACATCACCCCATGTCCACCTTTTATCTCCTTCATGCAGCCCCCAATGACTGCTGTGTCGCGGATGGCAGGAGTGGAGGGAATAGGAGAATGCACTAAAACGCTGACTCCCAATGCAGTATTATGTTAGGTCGGCCCACGATATTAAAGAACATAATCGTGTGCATATATACGATCAAACGGAATTTTTCCATGTAGGTGATGTGTGCTGTAAGTAAGTCTTGTTCATTGTCCTTTTCGCCATTATTAAAATGATCCTGTTTTGTCCACGCCTGACCCGCCCTCCTCTATTGTTGGATTAAAGTAGACTAGTTCTGTGTGTGCAATGTTGGTGGAAGAAGGAATGTACCGGACCAAGATATCGTGGGTAACCGCGCCACACGGTTGCGACTGAGCGAGAGTCTCGCTTCGTCGAGCTCGTTTGCCGTTGTGAGACGAAGTGTTGAAGACGAAGGAGTGCCTTGCATATCATGCAACCCCAACAGATTGCCCCTGAAGACGTGCTGCCCTCTGTCGAGGTGCAAGGCTGCTCGAGCTGCTGTGTGCCGAGGGATCGGACTCGATGTGCGCACTGGCACCACTATCGCCACTCCCCGCGCTGGCACTCGCACTACCAGTCAGACTACGTACATTCTTTTGTGGTGGCCCGAGAGGGCCTTTGGGTGGGTATTTGTTGCTCACCCCAGCGTGCTGCTCGACTTGCTGCGGTGCCACAGCGTTCCCTTGACCAGGAGGATATCTTGGCACAGGCTGACGCATCATCCCAGGGGGTGATGGTCCTCCATTAGGATGCATCCCACCTGGTGGCAAATACCCATCATCTGGCGGGGATGGTCTTCCCATGTTCTTCCCGTTAAAAGGATTCCCTGGAGAATGACTTGTCCGCCGAGGCATACCAGGAGTTGGAGCTGGGCTCGGATATGCACCATTCATCCCAGCGTTAGTGCCAGCTCCCTGCAGCTCGTTCAGCCGGGCAGCCGTTAATGAATTCGTTCTAGACTCATCTCCTATGGCTTTCCTGTCGACAGTGCCGTATCGATTCGAAGAATATCCCATCATCGGATTTGCCAAGGGATCGTCGTGCATCCCCGGCATGCCTGCCATCATCTGTGCAGAAATTCGATTTCTGTTCATACCAGCTCTCGGGCCGTGGCTGTGACTCTGGCGCCCACCGGATCCTCTTCCCATAATCCCCTGCTCAGGGTTCTGGCGAATCTGACTGAGACTCGGGGCTTTCCTGGTCCTACGAGAAGTAACACTCATCATGTCAACACTATCGGGGTCAATTGCAGGCATGGGAGGCCCTCGAGCGGCCATAGGGTCGAAGAAGTCGTCATCGTCATCGTCGTCGTCATCAAAACCCCCTCGATGAGATGGCGGTGGCCTTCTAGGTCCTTTGCGCATGCTGTACTCTTGTTCCCTCAGCTGCAGCTCTCGCTGGCGGAGATTCAGTTCTCGCTCTCTGATTGCCAATTCAGGGTTGTTTGTGCCATTGCTCATGTCACCATATCCTGGAGCAACGCCACCTTCAGGTATCTCGTCGTATAGCACTAGGTGACTAAATTCACCTAGATCATCACCTTCGAAAGAGGGCCGCCGAGACAGCTGGTTCAGTGGAGGTCCGCGAGGATTATAACCATTGGATTGTCGCGAAGGGTATCCATTCATTGTAGGCGGCCCTGGACCGCGCCTCATGGGGGGCCCCATTGACGGAGTCCTTCCTCCACGCATGCCATTGCCGTTCACGTTACCGTTCATATTACCGTTCATTGGTGGTCGTGGACCTGTGGAAGATACTCGAGGGGGGGCAGAACCCGGTGGAGGGTTGGGAGAAACGGACGGAGCTACTGCCGGCTTTTGTTGATTAACAATGTTGCAATGATGAAGAAGAGCGTATAGAGTCTCGATGCGAGGTATTCTGATCCCGGTATCTTGAGCAAGCTTGATGGGGGAACCAAGGTACGTCTCAACTTCCATTGGTCTTTTCGCCATGAAATCTTGATACATAATGCTGTACGTCGGCGACGGCTCGGACATCTTCTGTATAGTCTTAAGCTTGAATTCTTCGTCGAAGTGACAGCCCTGAGCTGTCGCAATTTGGAGAAGCTCGTCCATCACATCAGATATCATCACACGTACGCCAACCTTCTCAAGTAGCTCTGTATGTGAGGGTACCTCAAAGAGGACGCTGGGAGGATGAAATGCAATTGGCCTAGTGAGTGTCAGCACGTGGATCTCTTGGCCATCCTGGTTGTGTGGGCTTACCCAATCATGCGTTCATATTGCTGTTGTCTTATATTCTGGGAGACTTTGCAGTCAACTTGGCCGGTGCTCAGTGTCATTGCGAGCGCTTCCGCCATATCGTTTTGGATCGCGGCTGGAATTGCATCGTTCTTGTTGGCTGGACCAACCCAAATATCCGTGGCTCCGATATGTTCAAATTCACTTGCTCCAAGCTGTGTGATCTCAGCTCCTGATACCAACGAAAGCACAACGTTGGTTGGAAATCTCTGTTCAAGGTGTGATTCGACGCCAAGCGTGTGTGTAGTATTGACGAGAATGCAAGTATGCTGGGGGGTGACGACGGATTCGATGACAGCCGCTAGATCGTAGACATCTGGTAGCGCTTTGACGCACAGAAGGACGTAATCAAATGCCGCTTTCTTGCCGGCAGCATCATCTGGAGATCTGACAACTGTCGAATGTTAGCGAGACTCAGCATCCATCGGAGGAAGAAGGAATTCTGAACTACCATGGCGGGGTTTGAATCGTTCATTGCCGAAAAGCTTAGATCTGTAGGGAAGTTCATTTAGCACATTCACCGATCGAAAATCAGAGCGTAGGTGTACTTACTTGAAAGATATGCCATATTGCGAGACCGCTTCATACCCAGATTTCCACACCAACGTTACATCGCAAGCATTGGTAGCTTGGAGGCGCCATGACAGGAAGGCTGAGATAGGATTACCGCCAACTGCAAGAATGGAATAAGATGTTAGCTTGGGTGTCATAGTAGCGAGGCTTCACGTAGGCAGGACAGTCTTGATATGATCGAAGGAGGTTGAACTGGAGCTGTTCAAGGGCTAGTGTCCCTACCTGATAAAATGCGTAATCTCGGAGGGGAAGGCGCCATTGTGTATGCGACTTCAGCACAGCAGTAGTTGATGCTCCGAAACTATCCAAGTAGATCCGGTCCTGAAAAGCCGCAATTGTGGCAATGTGTTTCTTTATCCAGCTTGTCCCAGCCTCAGATGCGAATGGCCAACATCAGTCTAGACTGCGCCCGAAACAAAGGCTGTCAAGGATTGTGCTGTCGGAGGATTCGAGCGCTGCGTAATGAGCGTGAGGTGATAAGACAATGGAGAGGTCAACGAATGCCAATGAGTGGACGCCGAATGGGCCAGGGAGACAGATGGTGACAGAGGAATTCCGAGGTCAACGGTGGTCGGGATAACCTTCAGTTGGAATTAAGCTCGACGCGAATCACTGGTCGGGACCTCCGTCTCCTCAACGAACGCAGTTGCTGGTGATCGCGAAATAGAAAGCGAGTGAATGGCGATGAGGACCAGATGGTAGTGTGGTCGGCGTGGTAGGTAGATGAAGTCAAGTCTGATGTACTCGTGGGAATTGTCTAGGAGGCAGTACGGATGACTAGTAGAGCTTTAGAGTTTTAGTGCCTTAGATTAGCAAGTCGGAAGCCTATGACAGGGATTTGAAATGACAACTAACTCCTCACTCGTGCATGAAAATTACTGCTGATACTGGCAAAGTGCAACGATGGTGTTGTCCATGGCTACGAGTCCATTGTCACGAGATTCTTCCTTTGGAACAATTGCCGGTCGTTTCGAACTACGTCTACAGTTCTTTGCTCGTTTCAGTCGCAACACGAATGCTCGCAAATACATTGGGAACACCGCGTCGTCCTGCGGCATACCGGGGGAGAAATTCCCCGTCAGCTGGTCGGTCAAGCCTCACCCATCGTCTGCCATCATTGGCAACGGGCGCACTCAAAACTTATAACGCTAACGCACTGCTTCAACAGTATTGCATGCCCACACATCGACATTGAACGGTACGGCGAGAATCGTAAATCCTTGACGCTACTTTAATCAACGATCACGGTACCATCTCCGTGAGCCAGTTTACCACTTCGTCGACGCCAGTGCTCTTGACCCAAAAATAAACGTTTCTGACGTCCGCCAGGCAAAATCATCGGTATGTGAGCAAGGCCTTTTCCAAGTACGTCCCCAGTCCTCATGGTCGGACTCCGACAGACAAGGACGAAGGTCGAGGATGATCAATGCCAACCTAAAACTCTAAAAGCCGAGAATTTAGGCACCTATTTTTAGGCCGAGCGCTCCGAGGCTGACATTGTAATGAGATGTACAGACCAGCCTTGATGATAGGCATAAGAAAGGGTAGATCTCTCACGTATTTAAAGCGATCGATTGTTGTTGCCCTTTATCTTCAACGTAGCCTGCTGGCCCTGCTCATCCAAAGAGGACAGGCTAAGGATTTTGACAACCGCCTGGCGCCGTCGATCGTTCAATCGGACCCAACGGCCGGAAGATATGAATAGCTTCCATTTCCTATTTGAGACACAAAGTCACAGACCACGTTTCTTGGCGGGGAGTGAAGGCTCAAACCTGCGCGGCTGTACCTGACTGGCTGTGCTATCATCCTCATCTTTCCGGGTAAATTAAAGGGTCCACTTCGTCCAATGCGGCAATCTCTAACCTCAAGGCATTCTCGCCAAGGCTGAAGTAGCTGCAATACGTTTTGGCAGATGGTGCTAGAGGAAGATATGCAGGAGCATCCCATTTTCCGATCCGAAACGCCATCCAGCACCTTTCTCGGGAATCCCATCACACAGCAGCCACTCGTTAACGAAGACTGGTGCTATCGACCGTTCCAAATACCGTACTGGGAGAAGGGGGGCATGTAAGAGCCTTTCCCGTCGTTGTTCGCTACCCCAGCATGCCAGATGGGACGAGAACAGTGTCACACTAGGGAGTCCACTGCCGCTTTTGAGAATTTGAAGGAGGTTCGGCTGCCAATCATATAATGGAGCCGCTAGTCTTGCGTTGTGAACTGGCAGTGAAGCAGCTGTACCTGGTATCGGCCCAGAAAGAATGCGATTCCTGCGGGTCAAGTCCGAACACTTGCGGCATGACGACGATTCGGATCAATCGTCGTAAGTTTGGGTGGATCGAACCCTAGGGACAAGCGGAACTGGGAACATTGGGTAGGTATTGACAACAATCCTCGTGTTCTTCCATTTTGGTTGCGGTACAAAAATTGGCAGCGAGGCGGGTTAGTACTCATGGACGGTTGAACGTTCTCAAATCTACCATTTCGTCCTAAAGTACATCTGCTTAGAATATGTCTTGGGATGAAGCTTCCCCCTTTCCAAGGTTTTCGGCTTCCCAACAATCTCACAGCTCGACTCATGCTTGCACGGAAACTCTGCAGATGCCCGAGACGCTGTCCTCCGAGGCTTTACTGACATCCACGCAGGTCCTTGATACACAGCAATAAACAAAGCGAAACGCCTGAGAAACGATCCGAGGTCATGACCCCCTGATTCGCGCATGAGCGCTCGCATGCCACCAATGGTAATCATAAGTTCCTCATGCCTCGACCGCCTCTCACGAGAAACGGACTTGGCATCTCATCTCTCTCGGGATCCCAGATGGGCACTTCTCCACTACTCCTCAAATTTTCCTTCCTCGAATCTTCACCAAGGCCCTTTTCGATCTTTTGCGCCTGGCTGGTGCCACCAGCTCTCGCCTGAGCCAGCTCGACCAGTGTTCTACCACCTCCGTTTTGGCCCAGCAAGTTGCGCTGCATGACAGCTTTGAACATGTCGTTTTCGGCCCCACCAGTGATTGGTTTAGGCGGGGCTTTGCGGGCCGGGGACAACCCCGATTGCTTTGGACTTGGTGGAGACGGCACACGAGATGGTCGGTTAGATGCCATTGGAGGAAACAACGCAGGTTGTGCACGACCGCTAAGACGGTTCATTGGGGCCGTCTTCTGTCGGAGAAGACCCGGACGACCTGCGACCTTGAAGGGGTCAGGAATGCCTGAGGGAGGTCGAGTGGGCGAGGGAAGATCAGGTAATATGTCTTCTTCATCCTCAACAATGATCGAAGAGCGTGGTGAAGATGGCTGTAATATCAAGCGGTCCTTCTGGGCTCCGGCACCAGCAAATATGTTTTTACTACTGGGGATACTGTTCCCATTGGCGGCAGCTGTTCGTCGGGGCGACAACGACAAACAGGCAATCGACATCGGAGACGGGTCGACCATATGGACGTCTATTGGTGAGTCGAAGTTCGTGCGAGCCCGGGAGAATGGGCCGCGAGCTCTCTTCTTTGGAGGCGTCTTCGACTCTACCGCTGGAGGAGAATCGAGGGATAGACTACTGAGATCCGTCATTGATGGGAAATCTGTGTCAGCGCTAGTGCTGACTGATGAGAGTTGAATGTTGTCCGGAGTCGGTGGCGCGGCTTCTTTCGAGACATTCAGCTCCAGGAGTCGCTGTTGCACCTCTATATCGACGCGCCTTCGAATTTCATTCTCGAAAACCTTCTGGAGCTTTTCTTTCTCTATCGCTACTTGTCGATCGATCTCGAGCCGCGCCTTCACCTCCCATTCTCGCCTTATCGTC
>JAABUK010004424.1_pt1 | contig 22853 bp, 27 predicted proteins | sample 5559141 | NCBI WGS metagenome assembly JAABUK01 (sample SAMN10711869, study PRJNA513367) | rock metagenome | isolation source: Antarctica rocks | place: Antarctica: Victoria Land, Pudding Butte nord | collected 2016-01-03
AGGGATACAAGCCGCCCGGACCCCTCACCGTCACGCGCGGCCTCGCCAAGCTCGACGCCATCGCACAAGGATGGACCCTAGCTCGTTCCGGATATGTGTGACCGCCGTAGCCCGGAGGGAGAGGGGGCAGCAAGCCCGTCATCCGCGTCCTGCTCCGGTCACGGCAAGGGACAGCGCGGCAGCGTTCGCGTAGGGCAGCGGCAGGTAGCGTGCCGCCATCGCGTCCGCCAGGCGCCGCGCGGCAGGCGCCGGGCGGGGCGAGGTGTCCACCAGCAGCGCCGCCACGCCGGCCAGCCGGATGACGCGGGCGGCCTGCATCGCGTCGGCCTCCGCCCGGTCGCGTCCGCCGCGACCGTCCCGGGCCACGTTGCCGCGCCCGTCCGTCAGCAGCACCAGGCTGGGCGTGCCGCCCCGGCGCCGCACCGCGTCCGCCAGCAGGAACCCGGCGTCCAGCCCCGCCGCCAAGGGCGTGCCGCCGCCGCCGGGCAGCGCCGCCAGGCCGCGCTTGGCCCGCACCAGGGACCGCGTCGGCGGCAGCAGCAGTTGCGCGCCCGCCCCACGGAAGGCCAGCACCGCCACCCGGTCCCGGCGCACGTAGCACTCGGCTAGCAGCAGCTCGACGGCGCCCTTGGCCTCCGCCAGCCGGTTCAGGGCGCTGCTGCCGGAGGCGTCCACAACGAAGATCGTCGTCGTCTCCGCCCGCTGCACGCAGCGGGTGACGCGGAAGTCGCCGCGCCTGATCTGCAAGCGGCCCTCCGCCGCGCCGCGGATGCGCTGCCAAGGGACGGCGGCGCGCAGGGTCTCGATCAGGTTCAGCCGCTCCTCTCCACGCGGGTCCCCGGCGCGCACCCCGGCGGGACGCCCGCGCCGGCCGGACTGCGGGGCGCCCGACACGCCGGCCGCGCGGGCCGGCTGGCGCAGCGCGCGGGCTTGCAGCATCGCCAGCAGCCCTGCAGGGATGGCGGCGCGGGCGGCTTGCAGCAGCATGTCGTCCATGGCGCCGGGAGCGGGCGCGTCGTCCGTCTCGGCGTCCGAGTTGCTGTCCGGCTTGGGCTGCTGCGGCGCCGGGTCGTCCTGCGCCTCGGCCTGCGGGCCGTCCGGGGGGTCCTGCACCGGCAGCACCGTCGCCCGCGGTGCCAGCACCAGGCGGCAGGCAAGCGCCGCGTCCTCCTGCGCCACCTCGTCCCGCCCGGCCAAGGCAGCCGCGGCACGGGCGGCGCGCAAGGCCAGCAACGGCGCGCGGACGGACGCCACGCCCAGTGCCGCCGCCGTGCCGCACAGCGCCTGCAGGATCGCGTCCCCGGCCCGCACCCCCGGCAGGCGCAGCCGGGCGGCGGCAACCTGCTGCGGCGTGGGCGCGTCGCCCTCCGGCTCCCGCGCACCGACCTGCTCCAGTTGCACATGGAGCGCCAGCCGGTCCAGCAGGGCGGGGGACGTGCGCTCGTCCTCCGTTGCGCCCTCGTCCAGCGCCACCAGCGCCAGCGTGCCGGCGTCCAGCGCCGGGGCCAGGCGCGCCGCCAGTCCAGCCGGCGCGCGCTCCGCCATCGGCAGCAGCAGGACGCCGCCCGCGGCCTCCGCCAGCAGCCCGCGTTCGGCGACCGGGCGGCCGGCGGCCAGGGTCGCGGCCAGGTCCAGGCCGCCCAGCAAGCGGCCGTCGGCGATGGTCAGAGGCACCTTGCGCCACGGTGCGCCGTCGGGCAGCAGGCCGCGTAGCAGGGCCAGCCACCGCGCTCGCACAGGGCCATGCCCGGCGCGGAGCGAAGCGCCGCCGGTGCCGATAGGGTCCACGGCCAGCAGCGCGGCGGCATGGACGGCATCCTGCCAGGGGGACGCTTCCCCCTCTCCCTCCGGGAGAGGGTTGGGGTGAGGGAAGCCGCAAGCGCGGTCCCCAGCCAGGGCAGCGGTGGAAGCACTTGAGACGGACGATTTCGGTCCTGGCCCCTCCCCCTCCCCCCGACCCTCTCCAGGAGGGAGAGGGAGCAGAAGCAAAGCATCGTCCCCCATCACGCGCCGAACTGCTCCGCCAAGGCGCGGGCCACGCGCGTCGTGCTGCCGGCGTCGTCCAACGGGTCGCGGCGCAGGCGGTGGCGCAAGGCGCTGGGAGCGACGCGCAACAGGTGCCCGACCTCCACTGCCGCCGCCCCGTCCAGCGCCGCGAGCGCACGGGCGGCGCGCAGCAGGGTCAGCTCCGCCCGCAGGCCATCGGTGCCGAGGGACATGCACAGCCGGGTCGCCTGCTCCAGCACCGCATCCTCCACCGCCACGTCCGGCAGCAGGGCACGGGCAGCCTCGATCCGCTCGCGCACCTCGGCGTCCGCCGCCGCCCATTCCGCGATGAACGCGGCGCGGTCCCGGTCGAAGCTGTCCCGCCGGCGCACGATGGCGATGCGGGCCGGCACGTCGTCCGGCGTGCGTACCTCCACCGACAGGCCGAAGCGGTCCAGCAGTTGCGGGCGCAACTCCCCCTCCTCCGGGTTGCCGCTGCCGACCAGCACGAAGCGCGCGGGATGGCGCACGCTCAGCCCCTCCCGCTCGACCACGTTCTCCCCGGACGCCGCCACGTCTATCAGCAGGTCAACCAGGTGGTCCTCCAGCAGGTTCACCTCGTCTATATAGAGGAAGCCGCGGTTGGCGCGGGCCAGCAGCCCCGGCTCGAACGCCTTCTCCCCGCGGGTCAGCGCGCGCTCCAGGTCCAGGGCGCCCACCACGCGGTCCTCGGTCGCGCCCAGCGGCAGGTCCACGACCGGGACCGGGACGGCGTGCGCCGGATGGTCCGGGCGGGCCGCGCAGTCTTCGCACCAGGCGGAGGGCCGGGCCGGGTCGCAGTTGTAGCGGCAGCCCTGCACCGCCTGCATCGGCGGCAGCAGCGCCGCGAGCGCGCGGACGGCGGTGCTCTTGCCGGTGCCGCGGTCGCCGAACACCAGCACGCCGCCGATGGTGGGGTCGGCCGCCGCGATCAGCAGGGCCTGCTTCATCTCGTCCTGGCCGACGATGGCGGAGAACGGAAAGGCGTCGCGCATCAGCGGCCGGCGTCGGTGGGGGTTCGCATGACCGGACGATAACAGGTCAGGCCGGGAGCGCCACCCGTCCCATCACCGTTGCGCGACATCGGGAACCATGCACGCGATGCGACGTGGACCCCATGCCACAACAACCAACCGAAGGTGCGTCTTGGAACACAATATCTCCCTGCCCGTCATACTGTCCTTCGTCACCCTGCTGATCGTCGTCGGGGTGGCAGTTTTCCAGCTCATGCGCGTCCGCCGCAGCCAAGCCAAGCGCAACGAGCACCCGGGCGGCGTCGCCGGCCCCGAGTAGCGCCCGCTCAGCGGGGTGGAGCACTTCTTCCGCGGCGTGCGCGGCCTGGGCAACGTGGCCGTCAGCCGTCACGCCCAGGCGCGCATGGAGGCGGACGGCATACATCCGGACACCTTCACCCGCGCCCTGCTGGACCCGACCCGGCCGGACGTGCGCGACGGCGCCGAGGTAGTGTGGCGGGAGCGCGACGGCCTCCGCATCGTCATCCTGACCAACCCGACGCCGAACCTCGGCGCCGTGCTGGTCAAGACGGTCTATCGGGTGGAACGGCAGGCATCGGCCCGCAAGGGCTAGAGCGTCAGCCCGCCCAGGAAATCCTTCAGCGCCGTGTCCGCATCCGTCACGGCGCGGCTGGCCGCATCCGTCTGCGTGGCCAGGGCCGCGAGGTCGGTCTCCTGCTTCTGCAACATGCCGAGGTAGCGCCGCTGCAGCTCGCTGCCGGAGGGCACGGCGGCCAGGTTGCGGCGCAGGCGGTCCTGGTCGCCGACGATGGTGGCCTGACGCTTGTTCAGGTCGTTCACGGCACTGGTGCGCCGGTCCAGTTCCGTACGCAGGGCGCCGGCACGGGTCAGCGCGGCGCGCAGGGCCGGGGAAAGCTGGCCCTCCGACGCCAGGGCCGCCAGGCGGGTGACCGGTGCGTCGGTCAGCGCCACGCGCTCCGCCACGGGGCGCTCCAGCACGACGGACACGGTCCAGGTGGTGCCGGGCGGAACGGCCTGGGAGACGTGGTAGTGGGTCGGGGTGGTGCCGACCAGCGCCGGGTTCGGCTCCACCAGGGTCCAGCCGTCGCGGCGGGGCTGCTCGATCAGCACGGTGCGCCCGCTGTCGCTGGGCGTGGTCACTTGGTAGGTCGTGGTGGCGCGCTGGCGGCGCACCAAGTCCAGCACGCCGCGGGCGGCACGTCCGCCGGTGATGGTCGCGTCCTCGCCCTTGGTGGCGTCCACGCGCACCGGCAAGTCCGCGGCGAAGCTGGCCAGGCGGTCCTCGCCGGGCTGGATGGCGGGCAGGCGGGCGTCGCCGATGAAGTTAGGGCCGATGAAGTTAGGGCCGGGGAAGTTGGGGCCGGTGGGGCCGGGGCCGTCCGCCGCGGCGCCGGCCTCATACAGCGTCGCCAGGCCCGGCGGCAGCGCGCCGGGGCCGTCGTTGCTCAGCAGCAGGGCCACCAGGGGATGCAGGTCGCCGGCATCGGCCCGATATAGCGCCACGCGCCGCGCCGGCACGGGACGGTCGGCCAAGGGCAGCAGCAGGCTTTCGCCGGACGCCGCCGAGACCTTGGCCTGCAAGCGGAACCGCACCTGCGCCGCCGCCTGCTGCACCTCTGCAGGCGGAGCAGGCACAGCTGCGTCGCGGGAACCCCCCCTCTGCCTCAACGACATCATCGGCGCGGGCGCAGGTGCGGGCCGGAGCAGCCGCCCCCCGGACGCATCCTCCTCGTCCTCCGGACCCGCCGCCCTGGCGGCCGGCACCGCCCCGGCGTCCACCGCGGGCGTCAGGCGGTTGGGCACGTCCACCGGCGCCTCCGGCCGGGCCGTGAACACCGCCTCATAGAGCGGCTGGTGATACAGCACGGGCTGACCGCTGGTCAGCACGACCTCCACGCCGCGCCAATCCCTGCCGCTCAGGTTCTCGACGACCGCAAAGGCTTGCAGCCGGGCCGGGCCGTCCTGCCCCTCTGGCGGGACGGTCAGGCGATAGGACGCCTTCCACACCGGCGCCGGCACGACATAGCCGAAGCGCACCGTGCGCGGCCCGCCGGCCCCCAGGGCCACCTGCAAGGTGCGCCGGTCCTGCACGCGCTGCGCCGCGATGGCCTGCAGCGCCGTGCCGATCTGGCGGCGCAGGGCGTCCGATGTCAGGTCCAGGCCCGGCGTGTCCTCCAGTACCAGGGTCTCGATCCCCGTTGCGGTGGCCAGCGTCAGGCGATGCCGGATCAGGATACCGGCGTTGTTGGGCAGCGCAGCCTCGAACGGGGTGACGGCCAGGATGGTGCCGGATGCGCCGCCGGACGCGCCCGCGCCGGGCACGCGCACGGCCTCGCCGACCAGGGCGCCCAGCAACGCCTCGGACGAGGCGAAGGCGTCGGGGCCGAACGGCAGGGTGCGGAAGCTTTCCGACAACGGCTGCCGGCCCGGCAGGCGCACCCCTGCGGGGTGCCGGCAGGGTCGTCCACCTGCAGCGACTTCAGCACGTCGTCCACTTGGTCCAGCGGCACGTCGAGCTGCAGGACGGCCGCGCCGTCCACATCGGCGGCGAACAGGTACTGGCCGACGCCGCCGGTGGACAGGGTGACGCGGGTGAGCACCGGCTCGGCGGCGAGGGCCGGGGGCGCCAAGGCGAGCAGGAGGGCGGCCCGCAGAGTGATGGTTCGCATGGGCGCATCCCTTCGCTGGTCGTGGCATCCTTCCGCGCCCGATGGCTCCTGGCAAGCGGCAGCGCGCGGCGCACCCTTCCCCCTCTCCCTCCGGGAGAGGGCCGGGGTGAGGGGGTCTTGGCTGCGGAGCGGGGAGCGTCGGGTCCGGAAGGATAGAGGCCCTGCATCGGCCAGGAACCGTCCTCGCAGACCCTCTCACCCCGCCCCTCTCCCGGAGGAGGAGGGAGCAGGAAGCGGCCTTATGCCGCCAGACGCGCCACCACCGCATCCCCGAACTGCACCGTCGTCGCCGTCCCGCCGAGGTCCCCGGTCCGCACCCCGTCCACCTTCAGCGCCTGGTCAATGGCGGTCCGCATCCGCCGGGCCAGCTCCATGTGCCCGACATGCTCCAGCATCAGCGCCGACGCCATCATCAGTGCCAGCGGGTTAGCGATGCCCCGGCCCGCAATGTCCGGCGCCGACCCGTGAACGGCCTCGAAGATCGCCGCCTTCTCGCCGATGTTGGCGCCGGGCGCGGTGCCCAGGCCGCCCACCAGCCCAGCGATCTCGTCCGAAAGTATGTCGCCGAACAGGTTGGTCGTCACGATCACGTCGAACTGCCAGGGGTTCAGCACCAACTGCATCGCGCAGGCGTCCACGATGCGGTCGTCATGCGCGACCCGGCCCTCGTACTCCTTCGCCACGTCCTGCGCCGTTTCCAGGAAGATGCCGGTCAGCGCCTTGAGCACGTTGGCCTTGTGGACAATGGTGACCTTCTTGCGCCCGTTCCGCACGGCGTACTCGAACGCGAAGCGGGCGATGCGCCGCGACCCCTCCCGCGTGTTCACGCCGGATGAGATCGCCACGGCATGAGGGTCGCCGCCGATGGGGATGTAGTGCTCGAAGGCGACGTACAGCCCTTCCAGGTTCTCGCGCAACAGGACGATGTCTATGTCCTCGTAGCGTCCGCCGGGGATCATGGTGCGGTTGGGGCGGACGTTGGCGTAGAGCTGGAATTCCTCCCGCAGCCGCACGTTGATCGAGCGGAAGCCGCCGCCCACCGGCGTCGTCAGCGGCCCCTTGAGGGCGAGGCGCGTGCGCCGGATGCTCTCCAGGGTCGCCTGCGGCAGCGGGTCGCCCCCGGCGGCGATGCCGGCCAGCCCGCCCTGCTGCACGTCCCACCGGAACGGCGACCCCAGCGCGTCCAGCACGCGGGTGACGGCGGCCACGATCTCCGGCCCGATGCCGTCGCCGGGGATCAGCGTGGCGTCAATCTGGCCCGTGGGGGTGTCCATGCGCGGTGCTCCTGTGCGTGCGGCCGATGCTGCATTGCACATGGCAGAGGCCAGGGCCAGCAGAACGCCGCCTGCTCCCTCTCCCTACGGGAGAGGGCCGGGGTGAGGGAAGCGGCAAGCGCGGACCCTGGCCATGACAGCGCGGCTCCGCGCCGTATCGGGGCAGCGCGGCCCTGGCGGCTTCCCTCACCCCAACCCTCTCCCGGAGGGAGAGGGAGCAGAAACCTGGCGCAGCCAATCCTGTAGGTTGTAATGGTTGTCTATCCGCGCGACCTGCCCGCCGCGCAGCGTGAAGAACGCCCCAGCCGGCAGCACGTAGCGCTGCCCCGTCGCCGCCGGCAGGCCCGGCGCGGTGCGCTTGTAGGTGCCATGCACCACGAACTCCGCCGCCGCCCGCGTGCCGTCCGGACCCGTCAGCACGACCAGGTCGGCCAACTGCTCCTCGTAGGACCCGCTCATGCCGTCCATGAAGCGGGCGAAGGCGGCGCGGCCCGTCTCGCGCGCGCCTTGGTTGATGCCATGCACGACATCCTCGGCCAGCAGCGCCAGGAAGGCTTCGGTGTCCCCGGCGTTGAAGGCATCGTAGTAGGCGCGCACCAGGCGTTCGGCGTCGTTCATGGCGGTCCCTCCGGGTTGCCGAACGGGATAGGCTCCGCCACCGGGCCGCGCCAGCCGGCGGGCCAGTCCCGGAAGTTCAGCACCGCCCCGTCCCGCCGCACCGCGTCCAGCCGCGCCGGGTCGAGGTCGGCGAACACCCAGCCGGCGCCATCGCCCTCCACGATCACGCCGTCGTCGGGAAAGCCGCGGTCCACCGGGCCATAGACCCCGGCGCGGCCCACGTTGCCGTCCAACGTCGCCAGCCACGGCGCGTCCCCCACGGTGGGGGACAGCGCGACGAAGCACTGGTTCTCCAGCGCCCGCGCCCGGCAGGACAGGCGGACGCGGTTGTAGCCGTGCATCGTGTCGGTACAGGTGGGCACCAGGATCAGCCAGGCGCCGGCCTCCGTCATGGCGCGCACGACGCCGGGGAACTCGCTGTCGTAGCAGACGGCCAGGCCGATGCGGCCCCAGGGCGTCTCGAACACACCCGCAGGGGCGCCGCCCTGGACGCCCCACTGCTCCGCCTCGAACCGGGTCATCACCTGCTTGTCCTGGAACGCCACGGCGCCGTCCCGGCGGATCACCGGCGCGCGGTTCACGATGCGCCCGCCCACGGCCTGCGGCAGGGTGCCCGGCACCAGCCAGACCCGGTGCCGCACCGCCGCCGCCCGCATGATGGCCAGCAGCTCCCCGGCGACCCCGCACACGGCGTCCCGCTCCGCCGCAGCGCCCTCTCCCGGGAAGGCGGCAGCAACTTCCATGCAGGCGTATTCCGGCATCAGCAGCAATGCGGCACCGCTTGCGGCACCCTCGGCCACCAGGCGGTCCAGCTTGGCCGCATAGTCGTCCAGGCCGGCGATGCGGCCAATCGGGTAGTGCAGCAGGCCCAGGCGCAGGGTCATGCCCGAGGCTCCCCGGCGTCCAGGTCCCTGGTCCAGAATTGCATGGTGTGACTGCTCTCCTCCGCATCGCCCAGGTCCAGCCAGCGCATGGCGCAGGTCAGGCCAGGCCGCAGCCGGTAGCCCCGGTTGCGCCAGAACCCGTCCAGCGGCACCGCATCCGCCGGCCGCGCCGGGTGGTCGTCCGGGCGCACCACGGCGCAGAACGCGGCGCGATGCAGTCCGAGCGCCCGCGCATGGGCCTCCCGCGCCTGGAAGAACGCCACCCCGGCGCCCTGCCCGCGATAGGGCCGCAGCAGCACGCTCTCCCCGAAGTAGCACCAGTTCGCCGGGTCCAGCCCGGCGGCGCGGAAGGGCGCCACGACGTTCGGCGTCTCGTCCTCCAGGGGCAGGCAGGTCGCCAGGCCGACCGGCGCCGTCCCGTCCCAGGCGACGGCCAGCGCCGCCCGCGGCGAGGCGGCGTAGGCTTCGAGGTATCGGGCCTCGTACTCCTCCCGGCCGTCATACAGATACGGCCAGTCCCGGAACACGATGCGGCGCAGCCGGGCCAGCGCCGGGATGTGCGGGCGCAGCGCCGGCCCTGCGGCCGTCTCGATCCGCAGCACTGGGGGTGGGAGCACTGGGGGCAAGCCTAGACCTGCTTCAGGCTGTCCAGGTCCACCGTCCCGTGCTGGCTGGTGAAGGCCAGGTGCTGCCCGCCGCCTTGCGATTGCTGCACCCCGCCGATGCGGTGGTCCCCGCTGTCATACACCGTCGTCTTGCCGTCCCGCTGTATGGCCAGGCGGTGCTTGTCGCCGAAGAAGGCATAATGCAGGTCGTTCTGCGACCCGCTGGTGGAGGGCTGGCCGAGGTCCGCTGGCCACCAGGGCGCCTGCGGCTGCATCGGCTTCATCGGCTCCATGGGCTTCATCGGCGCCATCGGCTTCATCGGTTCCATGTGGGTCCTCCTTGCTGGACGAACGGAACGCCTCGCCGCCCCCACCGTTCCGGGATGGCCGGCGCCGCCCTCCCCGGCTGCCGCCATCCCCGGCCGCCGCTACCCCCGGCCGCCGCTATCCCCGGCCGCCGCTATCCCCGGCCGATGAATGGCATCGCCGTCGCCATCACCGTCACGAACTGCACGTTGGCGTCCAGCGGCATCCCGGCCATCAGCACCAGCGTCTCCGCCACCCGCGCCACGTCCATGCGCGGCTCCACCATCATCGTCCCGTTGGGCTGCGGCACGCCGGCCGTCATGCGCTCGGTCATCTCGGTCGCGGCGTTGCCGATGTCTATCTGGCCGCAGGCGATGCCGAACGCCCGGCCGTCCAGCGACAGCGAGCGCGTCAGCCCGGTGATGGCGTGCTTGGTGCTGGTGTAGGCCACCGACCCCGGGCGCGGCGCATGGGCGGAGATCGAGCCGTTGTTGACGATCCGCCCGCCGCCGGGCCGCTGCCGCCGCATCAGCGCGAATGCGGCGCGGGCGCACAGGAACGACCCCGTGAGGTTCACGGCCACGACCTGCATCCACTGCTCGACCTCCAGCTCGTCGGGCGTCAGCGCCGGGGTGCCGCGGCCGGCGTTGTTGAACAGCAGGTCCAGCCGGCCGAACCGCGCCTCGGTGGCGGCGAAGGCGGCGTCCACCTCCGCCGGCCGCGTCACGTCCGCCGGCAGCACGAGGGACTGCCCGGGGCCGCCCAGCGCCGCCGTATCGCGCAGCGCGTCCGCGCGGCGGCCCACCAGCGCCACCGTCCAGCCCGCCCGCATCAGCCCGGCCGCCGCCGCCCGCCCTACCCCGCTGCCGGCACCCGTCACGAGCGCGATCCTCTCGTGTTCAGGCTTCTCGTGTTCAGGCTTTTCATGTTCAGCCATGGACGGTCCCCGCTTGCTTGGACGGCAACCCTTCCACGGACCCGGGCGCCGCGCAAAGCCCGGCAGCGAAGCGGGGCACGCCAACCGGCTTGGCGCGCGCATCGCAGGTGGCTACACCCCGGCCCACCCACCGGAGGCCCCGCCATGACCGACCTGCCCGACCGCCTGTCCAACAACCCCAGCAGCCCCTACCACGACGCCGCGCTGCTGCAACGCGGCATCGGCATACGCTTCAAGGGCGTCGAGCGCACCAACGTCGAGGAGTACTGCATCAGCGAGGGCTGGGTCCGCGTGTCCGTCGGCAAGACCCTGGACCGCGCCGGCAACCCGATGACGATGAAGCTGCAAGGCTTGGTGGAGCCTTACCTGCGGGACGACGCGCCGCCGGAAGCGTAGCCGTCCACCGGCAACAGCGCGCGAATCCCCTCTCCAGGCACCGCTGCCTCCCCACCGAGGCGTGCCGACCGGCGGCTGCAAGGGACGGCACGGCAAGCCACGCACGACGCCCCCGGCCTTCGCCGCGCGCGGCTCCGCCAGGGACGGCCTGAAAGCCTGGGGTGCCGCAGGGCGCTGGTGATGCAGCGTCCATGCGCCCCTGTCCTGAACAGGGGCGCTGCCCTGAACTGTCATAATTTTGTTAACTAACCGTCACGCCCCGGCAGTCCAGCTTCCTTCAAGGAATGCGAGGCTTGCAGTGAGGATACGCGATGGGTCGCCGTGGTGGCACTTAGGAGCGTCCCGCTGCGGCGCACGGGACATGGCCGGCCAGGGGCAGGCCAGCCCATGCGCGCAGTGGCGTCAGGGCGCCGCAGGGACCGCCGCCAGCACCTCCCGCAGCGCGTCAGGCGGGATCGGATGCGATCCGTCGAACGGCCGTTCCCGGGCCGCCAACAGCCCGAGCGTCAGGACCGCCGCCGTCGTGAACACGCACAGCGCCACCGCCTGCGGACGCAGCCGGTCAAGCTGCACCAGCCCGATCCCGACCTGCGTCAGGACCGCCAGGATCAGGACAGTCACCCACTTCTCCGCATCGTATCCGGCGCCGCTGATCGCCAGGCGGTCGTTGCGCGCGGTGCGGACCCGCAGCACCAAGTCCAGCAGCGCGACATGGGCCGCCGCCCCGGCCTCGGCGCTGATCTCCGGCCGCGCGACCTGCCGCAGCACCTCGCCCAGCGCCTGCGCCGCCAGGGCGGACTGCCCCTGGTCCGCCATGCGCGGCCACTCGTCCGACACCACCGCCTCGACATAGGCCCGCAGCGCCTCCCGGATGGGCGCCATGTCGGACACCGTGGCGACGCTTAGGGTGCCGATGGCCAGCAGCGAGTCCCGCTCGACCTGCACCGACCGGTAGGCTTGCCGCTGGCGCTCCCACACGTCGTTGCCGAGGAACCCCGAGAACAAGGCGAACAGGACCGAGATCGAGGTGAAGAACGCTCCCTGGACGCCGATCAGGGAGCGGGCGAAGTGCCGGGTCGGCCCGTGGTGCGACGCCCAGTGGACCAGCAGCCCGGTCGAGGACAAGCCGGTTCCCAGGACCAGCAGGATCAGCCAGGTCGGCTGGTCGAGCCACAGATTGAACAGCATCCCCGCTCCATCCCTGTCGGACGCGCCGCCCGCCGCAGCCCCATACAGGCAGGTGCGCTGCCGGGCCGCAAGCGCGCAGGGCGCCAGACGGGCCACGGTGCCAGGACTTTAAATGAACTGCCCCCGCAGGAAGCCCAGCGCCGGCAGCGGCTTCCAGGCCCGCGGCAGGTCCGCCGGGCGGATCGGCGCCACGCTGTAGCTGGGCGCCGGCTGCCGGCAGCTTGCCAGCAGCCCGGCATAGGCCCTGATCTGCTGCTCCCGCCAGGCCCGGTCCGCCAGCGCCCGTTCCCGGCTGGGAAAAATCTCCGCCACCCGACTGGCCCGGCCGACCTGGGCGACGACGGCCCACAAGGTGTCGTCCTTGCGGTGCTTGAACTCGATCACGCTACTCACGCGGGCGTGCTGGCCGGCATAAGCGGGCCTCCCTGATCGTCATGAGATGGCATATTGGCGGTTCTGCCAGGGGGGACAAGCCGGGCGTCAGGCCGCCTCCTGCAATGCGTACTTGCGGCAGTGGTCCAGATAGGCCGCCTCGTGCGCCGCCATCAGTTGCACCATCGTCGTCCACAGCCAGCCCGGCGCGTCCAGCGTCTTGCTGCGGTTGCGCCGCAGCTCCGCCGCCCAGCGCCGCCGGGCCGGCGGGTCCATCTGCCGGGCATGGGCCTGCCCGACCACCCCGGCCAGGAAGCGGTCCACGCCCATCGCCTCATCCTGCGTCAGCTCGTCCACCTCCACCTTCAGGTCCTGCGGACGCAGCTCCCGCATGAACACGGGGCGGCTGCCCAGCCGTGCCGCCAGCATCCGGTTGCCGAGATGCGGCGCCAGGTGCCGCGCGCCCTCCACCACGCGCTCGGCGTTGTCGCGCGGCATTGAAGCGGCGGCGTCCCGCGGGGCGACGGCTGCGGTGGCCTCCTTGATGTCCACCAGGCACAGCTCCCCACCCTTGCCGCCCACGCGGGCGATCACCGCATGGCGCAGCAGCCCCAGGGAGCTGCAGCCCTTCACCCAATAGGCGGCATCCAGCACCCGCACCTCCGCCGCCGGGCCGGGGCCGTGCAGGGAGGCCACCATGCCGCGCACGTCGTCCCGGGCGAACAGGTCGTCCACCGCCGCGCGCTCCGCTTCCGTCAAGGGCCAGAAGCGCTTGCCCAGCGGGATCGCCGGCTTGGCGTCGCCGATGCGCTCGCGGGCCATGTGCTTCCAGGACCGGCCGATGGCCTCCTTCATCACCAGGCGGACGGTTTCCGGGCTGCTGTCCTCGCCGGGCGGGTCCGGGTGGAAGGCTGTCTCGTAGCCCTCCACCATCTGCTCCAGCATGCGGACGGTGATGACGCCGGGCAGGTCGGAGCCGCGGGCGGCGCTGGCGAGGGACAGGCCCAGGCGGATCAGGTCGTTGGCGGGGTTGCCGATCACGGTCTGGTCCAGGTCGCGTATCTGTATCTCGACCCGGCCGCCGCCGTCCGACACCGGGCCGAGGTTGCCGACGTGGCAGTCCCCGCATATCCAGACCGGCGGCCCCTCCGGGCGGGGGACCGTGACGCCGGCCAGCCACTCGTAGAATTTCGCGGTGTTGCCGCGGACGTAGGCATGGGCGGACCGCGCCATCTTCACGTTGCGCGCCGCGGCGAGGGCGCCGCCGCGGTCGGCCGGGTTTTGGGTGTCAGGCATGGGTTGTCGGGGCCTCCGGGCGGCGGGCAGGCCGCCAGGGGGCGGAGTGTGACACTTACGTTGCAGTGGGGGCGGGGTTGCGGCGTGCAACGGACTTCCACCATCTGGAACGCCAGCCATCCAGCGCCGTCCTTTCAAGGGGCGGTTTCAATGTGTATTGTTGTCTGGTCAACTTACACATCGAGATGCCATGCGCACGAACATAGACATTGATGACGACCTTCTTGCACAGGCTATGGCCGCGACCGGCCTCGCGACCAAGAAGGCAACGGTCGAGGAAGCCCTGCGCCGGGTTGTCCGCCGCCACCAGCAGATGCAGGCGATTCAGGACATGGCCGGAACAGGCTGGATGGGCGACTTGGCCGACATACGCGAAGGACGGGGTGCCGATCCGGACTTGGGCCTGCTGCCTCATCCGGCACCATGACCGTCGTTGCCAGCTCGGTTTGGATCGCCAACCTGCGCGGCCTTGAGACCGGTCCCGTGCGCCGCCTCCGTGCTCTAGCCGAGGACGGCGACGCCATCCTGATCGGCGACCTGATCCTGCTGGAAGTGTTGCAGGGCGCACGGAACGACGCCCATGCCGCACGGATCGAGCGAAGCCTTCGGTGCTATCCGGTCGCGCCGATGCTGGATGCTGGCCTGGCGATCCGTGCAGCCGCCAACCATCGCGCGTTGCGCGCACGCGGGATCACGATACGCAAGACCGTGGACATGATCATCGGCACGTTCTGCATGGTGACGGGCCACGCGCTGCTGCACGACGACCGGGACTTCGATCCGATGGCGCAGCACTTGGGCTTGCAGATCGCCTGATGCTTCTCTGCAAAGCACGCGGGGCAAGGCACGCGGGGCAAGGCACGCGGGCAGCAGCCTGTTCCGCCGCGCCGGCTGGCGCGGCCCGGCGCGGCAGGCGACATTGGGCCACGACGCGCCGCATGTGCGGCACGGCGCCCAAACCGCGCCAACCCCCTGTCCCTATCGGAGGCTGCCCATGCGCCTGCTGCCTCACACGGCCTTGCTGGCCCTCCTTGCCCTGCCAGCCGCGGCCCAGCCGGCGCCGGTCGTCGTCGAGCTGTTCACCTCCCAGGGGTGCAGCTCCTGCCCGCCTGCCGATGCGCTGCTGACGGAGCTGGCGCGGACGGATGCCGGGCTGCTGCCGCTGGACCTGCATGTGACCTATTGGGACCGGTTGGGCTGGCGCGACCCCTACTCCCTGCCGGCCGCCACCGGGCGGCAGCGGGACTACTCCGCGCGGCTCGGGCTGGAGGGTGTCTATACGCCGCAGGTGGTCGTCGCCGGCCTGTATCAGGCTGTGGGTTCGGACCGGGCCGCCGTGCGGGCCGCCATCGCCCGGGCGCGGGCGGAGGCGCCGGCAGCCGTGCCGCTGGCGGTTGCGGCGGACGGCGCGGGCCTGCGCCTGCACGCCGCCGCCGGGACTGGAACAGGTACGCTGTGGCTGGTCGGCTACGACCCGCGGCACAGCACAGCCGTCGCCGCCGGGGAGAACGGCGGGCGCACCTTGCAGGAGACCAACGTGGTCCGTGCCCTGGTGCGCGCCGGGGATTGGAGCGGCGCTGCGCTGGACGCGCAGGTGCCCCGCCCGGCCGGGGAGCGCGTGGCGCTGCTGCTGCAAGGCGCGGACGGCCGCATCCTGTCCGCGGCGGTTCTGCCCTGACCGGCCCGGCCGCCATGCCGGCACCGGCACGCCCGGCACTGATGCGCCCGCTGTTGGTTCACCCGCCGTTGATTCGCCCGGCACCGACACACCCGGCACCGACACGCCCAGCGCCGGCATGACCAGCACCGTCACAATCGTCACTGGCGGCGGCTCCGGCATTGGCGCCGCGCTGTGCCGGCTGGTTGCGACGCCGGGCCAGGCGCTGCTGGTCCACACCGGCAGCAACCGCGCAGGGGCGGAGGCGGTCGCGGCTGAGCTTCGCGCCGCCGGGGCGGAGGCTGCGGTTGCCATCCAGCCCTTCGGCGCTCCCGGCGCGGGCGGCGCACTGGTGGCCGACGCCGTCGTGCGATGGGGCCGGCTGGACCAGGTGGTCCACGTCGCCGGCCGCGCCGACCGCCGGCCGTTCGGCGAGCTGGACGAGGCCGGGTTCGACGACGCCGTTGCGGTCAACGCCCGCGCCTTCCTCAACCTGGCGACGGCCGCCCTGCCCCACCTGCGCGCGGCCCCGGCGGGCCGGGTGGTCAGCACCGGGTCGTTCCTGTCCGCGGTGTTCCGCCCGGCTGCCGGGCACTTCCCGGCGACCGCCGCCGCCAAGGCCGCGCTGGTGGCGCTGACCCGGTCGCTGGCGGCGCAGCTTGCGCCGGACGGCATAACGGTCAACTGCGTCGTCCCCGGCATCATACGCAAGGCGCCCGGCCGGCACTCCGCAATGTCCGACGCGGCCCGCGCCCATGCCCTGGCCGCCATCCCGCTGGGGCGCCTGGGCGCACCGGAGGAGGTCGCTGCCGCCATCGCCTTCCTGCTGTCCCCGGCGGCGGGCTACATCACCGGCCAGTGCCTGCACGTGGATGGCGGGCTGACGCTGTAGGGTGCGCCGCTGTTCCGCCCGGTGCAGGAGCGCTGGTATCGCATGGGCGACACGCTGGGCGGATCGCGCGAGCTGCTGGTGCAGGACCCCGACGGCTACCTGCTGCGCTTTGCCGAGAGCCTGGGCGCCCGCCCGGTGCCGTAGCCGCGATGCCGCAAGTGCGAAGCGTTCGCATCATTGCGGAAGCGGCTTGATCGTTTCGGTGCTGCTCGCCATCTTAAATCCATGAGAACCCTTACGGACCTAGACGAGAAAGAAATCCTGGCCCTGGCCATCAGCAGCGAGGAGGAGGACGGCCGCATCTACGCCGACTTCGCCGAGAGCCTGCGGGACGAGTATCCCGACAGCGCCCGCGTCTTCGCCGACATGGCGCTGGAGGAGAGCGAGCACCGCCGGATGCTGATAGACACCTACATCGGCAAGTTCGGCACCCACATCCCGCTCGTCCGCCGGCAGGACGTGCGCGGCACCGTCGTCCGCCGCCCGGCCTGGCAGGTCCGCCCGCTGGGGATCGAGGCGGTGCGCGACACGGCCCGGCGTATGGAGGTGGACGCCAGCCGCTTCTACAGCGACGCCGCCGGGCGCAGCACGGACGCCGGCATACGCAAGCTGCTCGGCGACCTCGCCACCGCCGAGGTCGCCCACCAGGACGCCGCCAGCGCCATCCAGGAGAAGCGCCTGCCCGGCGAGACCCGCACCGCCGAGAACGAGGACGCCCGCAAGCGCTTCATCTTGCAGATCGTGCAGCCCGGCCTAGTCGGGCTGATGGACGGGTCGGTCAGCACGTTGGCGCCGGTGTTCGCCTCGGCCTTCGCCACGCAGAACAGCCACGACGCCTTCCTGGTCGGCATCGCGGCGTCCATCGGCGCCGGCATCAGCATGGGCTTCGCCGAGGCGCTGGCCGATGACGGCAAGCTGTCCGGGCGGGGCACGCCGCTGCTGCGCGGCGTGGTCTGCGGGCTGATGACCGTTGCCGGCGGCATCGGCCACACCCTGCCGTTCCTCATCAAGGACTTCTGGCTCGCGACGGCGGTGGCCGCGGGGGTGACGGTGCTGGAACTGCTGACCATCGCCTGGATACAGTGGAAGTACATGGACACGCCGCCAGTGTCCGCCGCGGCGAAGGTCATGCTGGGCGGCGCCCTGGTGCTGGCGGCGGGCATCCTGATCGGCAGCAGCTAGAGCAGGCCGTCACGCCCGGCGCCGCGCGCTGCGGCCGGCACACGACCTGCCGGCCGCCGTCGCCCCGACATGCCCAGCCCGCCCGGGCGGCAAGCCCCTAATCCGCCTCCACTGGCCGCCGCGAAGGCCGTAACGCCGCATCGGCCAGCTCCCATCCCGCTGACCGCCTTGAAGTGCGCCCCACACAAAGCCAAAAGCCCCTGAACGACGACATGCCCTAGCCCCGCGCCCCCCGCTGGTCCGGTGTCAACCGGTGAGCGACGCATCCAGTGTCACGGTTGCATTCAGCAGCTTCGATACGGGACACCCCGCCTTGGCCTTCGCAGCAAGCTCCTGAAACGTCGCGTCATCCGTGCCGGGTATCTTCGCCTTCAGGGTCAGGTGCACGGCCGTGATCGCGTAGCCGTCAGCGACCTTGTCGAGCGTGACCTCCGCCGTCGTCTCCATGCTGTCGGCCGTGAGGTGGGCCTCGCCCAGGATCAATGACAGCGCCATCGTGAAGCACCCCGCATGGGCTGCACCGATCAGCTCTTCCGGATTGGTGCCGGGCTTGCCTTCGAATCGGCTTGCGAAGCCGTAGGGGTAGGCCATGAGCGCGCCGCTTGCAGTGGAGATGGCGCCAACGCCGTCCTTGATCCCACCATGCCAGGCAGCCGAACCGTGTGTCTTCATGACGCTGTTCCCCGCGTATGTTGCATCACCCTGACGTTGGATGCACGCATGGACGCTTCAACCTCGACACGCTTTCTATGCGCGCCAGTTCTACGCACGCCAGTTCTACGCGCGCCAGTGCCCGACGGTCCCACGCGGGCGGGGTCCTGATCGAACTGTTGCCCAGGCTGTCAAGCGGCGGACGAGATCGGCCGCGCAGGGCGCCGGCAAGAGTGACCTGGCTGCATCAGGTGGCCCATGAACCTCATCCGCCAGCATCGTCCGATGCCGATTGCGTTGCCCTCGCCCGGTCACCATCGCAAGCGCGGACGCGCTCACCCGGCCGCAGCGCTGGCGGCAGCGGCAGGCTGCTCGATGCGCGCGTTGCGGCGCATGGTTTGCGGCGGTTGGCCGTAGGCCCGCAGAAAAGCCCGCCGCATCCGCTCGCGGTCGGCGAAGCCGGTCTCGTTGGCAACGACGTCAATTGGGTGCCGCCCCTGCTCCATCATCACCCGCGCCGCCTCGACGCGCAGGCTCTCGACCGCCTTTGCCGGGGACTGGCCCGTCTCCGCGTGGAAGGCCCGGCTGAACTGACGCGGGCTGAGGCGCGCGGCATCTGCCAGTTGCTCGACCGAGAGCGGCGCGCGCAGGTTGCGCTTGGCGTACTCCAGCGCGCCCTGGATGCGGTCCGACTTGGCATCGAGTTCAAGCAAGGCCGAATGCTGCGACTGGCCCCCGGCGCGGCGGTGATGGATGACCAGCGCCTTGCCCACCAGGCGGGCAATGTTCGCGCCGAGGTCCTTCTCGACCATGCTCAGCGCGAGATCAATGCCGGCGGACATGCCAGCCGACGTCCACACTGGCCCATCGGTGATGAAGATGCGGTCCTCTTCCACCTTGACTGCGGGATAGCGCTTCTAGAGGTTGCGCGCGTGCGCCCAATGGGTCGTCGCGCGGCGGCCGTCGAGGATGCCCGCTTCGGCCAGCACGAACGCGCCCGTGCAGACGGCCGCCACGCGCCGCGACCGCAGCAAGGCGCGCTGCACGAACGCGATCAGGGCCGGAGTGGTCGCAGCAAGGCCCGTGCTGCCGCCGACGATGACCGTATCGAAATGGCTATCGTCGAACGCATCGGTGTGGACGCTCACGCCGAGCGAGCTGCGGACTGCGCTGCCCGTCTCCGACAAAAGGTGGACATCGTAGAACGGGCCGCCAGCAGAGAGGTTGGCGAACTCGAACACGGATAGCGCCCCGAAACCCATCACCTGGAAGCCGGGAGCGACGATGAAACCAAGCCGCAGCATAGGCGCCTCCTCTGTCTTAAAAGGTGGTATGTATGACATTTGCGCCGAAAGCGAGCGGGCATAGATAACTGCCCAACACCGGCATTGGGCCGGTGGGACGGAGACAGCCGGATGGCCAGCAGCGCACACAGGGGCACGGCCCTCATCACCGGCGCGTCGTCAGGCATTGGCGCGACCTACGCGGACCGGCTTGCCCGGCGCGGCCACGACCTGATCCTCGTCGCGCGGAACGGCGGCCATCTGCACGCGCTTGCCACCCGGTTGAGCGACGCCACGGGCCGCGCGGTCGAGACGGTCGTGGCCGACCTGACCGACGCCGCCGACCTTGCCCGGGTCGAGGCCGTCCTTCGCACCGACGCCAGCGTCACGATGCTGGTCAACAACGCCGGGGTCGGGTCAGCCAGGCCGCTGCTCGTCTCGGACGTTGACGAGATGGGCGGCATGATCGCGCTCAACGTCGGCGCGCTGACCCGGCTGACCCTGGCCGTGATCCCCGGCTTCGTCGCGCGCGGCACGGGCACGGTCGTCAATATCGCCTCCATCGCTGCCATCGCACCCGAAGTGCTCAACGGCGTCTATGGCGGCAGCAAGGCGTTCGTCCTCGCCTTGAGCCAGTCGCTCCACCACGAACTCGCCAACAAGGGCATCCGGGTCCAGGCGGTTTTACCCGGCGCCACGGCAACCGGGTTCTGGGACGTCGCCGGCCCCGGATTGGCGAACATGCCGCCCGCCATTCTCATGTCCGCCGGCGACATGGTTGACGCGGCGCTCGCCGGCCTCGACCAGGGCGAACTCGTCACCATCCCGTCGCTGCCCGACGCCGCGGACTGGTCCGCCTTCGAGGCCGCCCGCCAGGCGCTGGCACCCAACCTGTCGCGGACCGAGCCGGCCGCGCGATACGGCGTGGCCACGCGCAGGGCGGCCTGATGGCCGGACGAGGCCGCCGGCATGGTGGCCCACCTGGCCGGTTCCGAAGCGGCTTCATCACCGGCGCAGTGCCCATGGTTGACGGCGCCGCCAGCGCCTGACGGACCCGGTTGGTTCCGCCCGCTGGCGGGATCACCCCCCGTGAGGCAGTTTGCCTGACGATGCCGGCGCTCCGGCCGGGATGTCCCGGCCGGCACACTCGATGGAACGGAACGAAATCGTGTACATCAACAAGTCGAACGACACAGTTCCTGGTGCCGCCGCGCTGGCCGGCAAGCTGACCTCGGACACCTTCACCACAAACGATGGCACGGTCCTGCATTACAAGGATTGGGGCAGCGGCCCGGCGGTCGTTTTCAGCCACGGCTATCCGCTGTCGTCGGACGCCTGGGAGAACCAGATGATGTTCTTGCTGCAACACGGCTACCGCGTCATCGCGCATGACCGCCGCGGGTTCGGCCGCTCCAGCCAGCCGGGCCACGGCTATGACTTCGACACGTTCGCCGACGACCTTGCCGCCCTGGTCGAGGCGCTCGGCCTGAGCGATGCAACTTTCGTCGGCCATTCGATGGGCGGCGGCGAAACGGCCCGCTACATCGGCCGCCACGGTGAGGCGCGGGTCGCCAAGGTCGTGCTCGTTGCAGCCGTGACACCGTTCCTGCTGAAAACCGCAACGAACCCTCACGGTGCGCCCGTCGAGGTCTTCGACGCCATGCGCGCCGCCGTGCAAAGCGACCGTTCCCAGTGGAACAAGGACGCGACGATGTCGTACTACAGCTACAACCGTCCTGGCGCCAAGGTGTCGGAAGGCGTGCGGGATGACTACTGGCGCCAAGGCATGGCGACCGGACTCTTGGCTGCCTACCACGCCATCGGCGCGTTCTCGGAAACGGACTTCCGGGAGGACCTGGCAAAGATCAGCGTGCCGACATTGGTCGTGCATGGCAGCGACGACCAGATCGTGCCTATCGAAATCTCCGGTGAGCTGGCAGCGAAGGCCGTGAAGAACGCCCGGCTCGTGGTTTACGAGGGCGGGTCGCACGGCCTGCTGATCACACAGAAAGACAGGCTGGATGCTGATCTGCTTAGCTTTCTGAGGTCGCCCTAGCGGCTGAGCCAGCGTCTCACGGCCGCTTGGACTTTACGCATCCAGCATAAATGGGGCGCCACGACCATGCGGCCAAACCCGGCTGAGGCAGCCATCAATCGTTGGGAAAACGAGGGCGGGGCGCCAATCCGGCCTTCGCCGCCCGTGCGCCTGCATCGCGATCCCCACCAAGCCGGACTTCCCGGCATAAGCCCCGCTCCTGCTCGTTCATTCCCGGTGCTGCAAGCTTCAATCAATAAGGAACACCCTGTCATGGCTCGTTTCTCAAATAAGGTCGCCGTCGTCACCGGAGCCTCAAAGGGTATTGGTGCAGGCGTCGCCAAACGGCTGGCCGCCGAGGGCGCCACGGTCGTCGTCAACTACTCGTCCAGCCGGGACGGCGCCGAGGCGGTCGTGTCCGAGATCGAGCAGTCGGGCGGTCACGCCGTTGCCATGGGTGGAAGCGTCGCCAACGAGGAGCAGGTCGCGCACCTGTTCGAAGAGGTGCGGTCGGCCTTCGGCCGGGTGGATGTCCTGGTGAACAACGCGGGCGTCTATGCGCCGGCGCCGCTCGACGCGCTCTCGGTAGCGGAGTTCCACCGGCACTTCGACACCAACGTGCTGGGCCTTCTGCTCGCAACCAAGGCAGCCGCACCGCTCTTCCCGGAGGGGGGCGGCAGCATCGTCAACATCAGCTCGATTGTCAGCACCTTCGCGCCGCCGGCTGCCGCGGTCTATGTCGGCACCAAGGGCGCGGTTGATGCGGTCACTAAAAGCCTGGCCAAGGAGTTCGCCCCCCGCAAGGTGCGCGTCAACGCGGTCCGGCCCGGCTTCGTGCTGACGGAGGGCGTTCACGCGGCCGGCATGAGCGGAGGCGAGTTCGAGGCGCAGATGCTCGCCCTCACGCCCCTGGGACGAGCCGGCCAGCCGGAGGACATTGCCGCCTCGGTCGCCTTCCTCGCTTCGGACGACGCGAGCTGGATCACGGGGGACACGCTCAACGTGGCTGGCGGCGCCGGCATGTGATCGGTAGCGGACAGGGCGACCCTTGGGCGGCAGTGGAAGATTTTGACTTCTATCTCGCTGCAAGGACGCTGACCCCAAACGGACGCGCAGTTCAGCCATCTCCATTGCACGTTTTACTGCACGTTTCTGGCAAGTGCTGAAAACGCCTTCTGAAACTACGGCATGGCCGATGCTCGCCACAGGCGGCCTGTCCGTCCATGTGCCCGGCAGAGCCGACGGAATAGGCAAGGCTGCGACCGATGGAGGCGCGCAGCATCGAATCGCAACAGGGCGCCGCCCTCGATGGAGGGTCGCCCGGCAGCTCCAACCTCAATGCAAGGAGGCTTTCATGACACGTCGTGGCTTGGTTCTTTCAGCATCCGCTTCTGCACTTGCGCTGGCCATCGGAGGCGTCCCGTCGAATGGCGCGCGCGCCCAAGCCGGGGACGGCCGGGATGTCCAGCCCCCATCGAGTGGTCCGGGCAAAATGTTAGTGCAGCATCGTAGCTGGCGGCGGTGGCGACCCGGTTGATCCGGGATGGCTGGGCGGTATCGGCGTGCCCGACAGCAGGACCTCCGGCGC
>JAABUK010004426.1_pt1 | contig 22832 bp, 29 predicted proteins | sample 5559141 | NCBI WGS metagenome assembly JAABUK01 (sample SAMN10711869, study PRJNA513367) | rock metagenome | isolation source: Antarctica rocks | place: Antarctica: Victoria Land, Pudding Butte nord | collected 2016-01-03
TAACACAGCCTTGCTTGACTGCATAGTGTATCTGGTGCAACACCTCTATGATCCAGGCATTTTACCAAGCTCTGCAAATTAGTGTATCCTTGGGAAAGTGTATCTGAGATCCAATCTACCAAGGAAACTGCACTCTCCCCCTCAGGGGGGTTAGGCGGTTTGGTTGCTTGGGAATAACCGGATTACCTGAGCAAACCCTACCCGAATTCGAGCAGACAGAACGGCCAGAGATTGCTTCGTCCCAACACTGCAGATCAGCGTCGAGCTCTGCAAATCGCCTGCAGGTGTTTCCGCGATCGTTGCTGTCGTCATTGCTGCTGTACTCAGGGCTGTGTCTGTAGGCATCTGTTTCACGGGGTAATCTGAGTGTAAAAGCGTGTAAAGGCATCCGAAACTACCGCTGCCAAGTGCGCTCCTTTGAAAGTTGCCGGGTGTGACCGGCCAGCATGGCCGGGCATAACCGTGCCCCGTCAGAGGGCATATTTGGTACACTCGCGTCATGGGGTGGCAGCGCCCTTGAATATGCTTCGACGTCTATAAACAGGTAGTGATCTCTAGGAAATTCTCCCAGATGACTCAAACAACAGTCGCCGCGTTATTGCCGCGTCTCAGCATTTGTAAATAATCAGGCAGACAGTGATTGTAATGCTGCAGTCTCTTGGGGTATGAAGATCTCGAAATTGTCAATCCAGACAGCACTGAAGCAGAACAGGCCACAGAAGACGCAGCTGATGTGAGAGTTTGGCCGTTTCAAGGCCCCCCCACACCGACACACTGCATTTCATATGTTTGCAGTCATGTAGCATGCAATCTTGCAACCTTTGCCGCCACAATGAAAGCATTGCAAGTCTCTGCAGTCACGCATGTTTTGCCACTCATGCATGCATCTGGCAAATGGCAGAAATGTGCTCATCAAGCTTTCATCTTGGGGTGCAGCAAAGGCAGCAGGAGTTTACCAACTACAGGGATTACATTGGCATGGATATCACATCCTTGGTTGCCCTCCCAGTGTGGATCATGATGCCTTTCTCCATGTTGCAAAATATCTCAGAAATCGTGGAATACACAGACAGACTCGAGAAGGCGGCAAAGACCGAAGATCCATACGAGAGGTCAGCCTGCACACTGTGAGTATACTACCTTTGTGTATCTGTATTTGTGTCACAAATTCTGTGCTTGCAGGTTGGCATGGGTCATTGGGTTCACAATGGGACCGTTTCCTGGCAATGAACGCACATGGAAGCCTTTCAACCCCATCCTTGGGGAGACGTTTGAGCTAACAATGGACAATGGCTTACGATTCATTGCAGAGCAGGTCTGCAGCTGCAGTGCATAGCACAAAAATTCCTCATGAGCATTGCAATCTTCAACAGCTCCATCCGCCATCGCACTGCTGTGCATCACATGCAGAATGCTACTTCACTGTCATGACTGGTCCCAAGCACAAGCTTACCATTCCATTCACAACCAGCCATGTCATTAAATGGCATGTGCAGGTGAGCCATCATCCGCCAGTTGGAGCTGCGCATGCAGAGAACAAGGATTGGGAGTATGACATGGTGTCAGCCCCAACCACCAAGTTCCTGGGCAACAGCATTGACATCTACCCCATAGGTTGGCCTTTTGGCTATGAGCCCTGCACCATCTTTGCCTCCTGCCATCTTGGCCCTCACAAGCTTTGCTATGCAACCATTGCATGCGCTTTGTCATTCACCTGATCTTGCTCGCTTGCATCTCTGTCATTTGCTGCAACTACTGCACCACTCAGAAGTGTCACACTCTGCTCAGGCCAGACATGCAACTTTGTTTGCTCTTGATTGCTCTGCTGCTTGCTCTTGTTGTGTTGAGCAACGTCAGACTGTACCAACTTTCTGCAATGTAGGCCGCACACGCATCAGGCTGAAGAGTACAGGGGAGGTCTTCTCCCTGGTGCCTCCCAACTGCAAGGCCCATAATGTCATTGTGGGCCGCACCTGGGTGGACAGCGCAGGAGACTTCACTCTGCTGAACGCCACCACAGGGGCTAAGGGCTCCATGTACTTCACCCCCTGTGGCTGGTTCGGCTCTGGCCACCATGAGGTATGTCATGTCTGCTTAGTTTGAGACAGCAGGACCTAAACATAATGCTGGGGGGCATCGCTGGCACAGTGAGAGTGTTCCCAATGTTGCTGCTGTCCTGTGCAAATGATCATCCCTGTGCTGTGCAACCAAGGCGTTCCTGAGTGTGTATTGCTGTCTGATTTTTGGTGGTACAGTCATTGTCAGATCTCCGTGGCATCTCCCTACTGCCATGTATGCATGGTACTTTTGATGGAGTACTTTGTTGTGTACAAGCTTGGGCTCATACTTGTAGACTTCCCATGCAAAGTTTAGTGAGACATTTCCATCATCAATGTGAAGCGTAGCTGTGTCATGAGTCACAGGTTGTGCCCACTTACAGTGCCTTGTTGGTGGCAGATTTCTGGGCATGTGACAGATGAGGAGGGGAAGAAGAGGATTGCGCTGGTAGGCAAGTGGAACAGCTACCTGGACATGCAGAAATGCGACGAGGAAGGCACTCCCCTGCCGGGCGCACAGCTTGTCCGCCTCTGGACGGTACACAATCAATCAATCAACTTACATTTTGTGTCTTCAAGACTCATCAGAGGAGGCACAGACAATGCATTCTGTTACAGACAATGCATTCTGCTGCAGACGGCGTAATGCCATGTCATGTATCTGTGGCAATCTGACAGCACATGCACTGTCCACAGATAGAAATGAACAGCAGAAGATTGACTCAGCTCCATGTTTCTAGACCCCGCCGTTCTGCTTCCTCATTGAGCAGCACTCGCAATTGACATCATGCATGCACATGTTGGTCATTTGACATGCGGGCTTCATTGAAAGGCTTGGGCAGTCATTGCAGAGTTTGTATGCATGTGCAGTGTTCAGACAAGCCAGCTGAAGCAGACAAGTATGGCTTCAGCAACTTTGCACGAATGCTGATGAGTGGCAAGGGGCTGAACCCTCTGCCTTCAGATTCCCGGCGCAGGCCAGACAGAACCGCACTGGAGGTCAGCCGCTTTTGCCACACCTGCCTTGCTGTGTTGGCATGAAAACGCCTTCTTTGCTGTGTTGACATGTGAACGCCTGCTTTGATGTGTTGACAGGTAGACGCCTGCTTTGATGCGCTGACATGCAAACTGTGGTACATCAATGGTATGGATGACATAGGACAGCATTACCAGCACATCACTGCAGTGCGCATTCGGTTGTGTCTGCTTTGCTGTGATGCAGCACTGTGTTTGGCAGAGCCTGATTATAGCACAGTGCTGTATCAAGATGTCATCGATCCCACATTCAAGAGGTTCACCCCAGCGTGGTGATGCAATGATTGCTTCCACGGTTACCATGGTGCTCAGCATGTTGCCTTGCACGCATCTCACAACACATTCTGCTGCAGTTGGGTGACCATGGTCAGGCTGGTCAGTACAAATACCAGCTAGAAGAGGCTCAGAGGGCAGAAAAGAGGGTAAGTACATGCTCCTTGGTGTGCACTGAGTCCTGTTGCAAATTGTTCCCACAGTTCAACTCCTAATGTCTATCATACCATGTGTTGTAGCCTTGGAGTGCAATTTGAAAAGCTGAGCGCACGATACTGCCTGGCAACAGCACAACCAATAAGTTGGCAGCAAAACTTGCAGGCAACAAATCAGCAGCAAGATCAAGTTTCAGATCCCTGCTCATGGCTGCAACACCAAGTCATGGCATCGCAAATGCATGTCATGCCTCTGGATGTGTGCATGGACCTAAGTTGTGTCTTCAACGCAAGGCTTGCTTGTTTGCCAAAGGTGTCAGCTGATTCGTGACTACTTCTCTGCTGAAGTGGTCTCTGCTTCGTTGTGTAGGAGCGAGAGAAGCGCGGAGACACATGGTCTCCTCGCTTCTTTAGGCGCACTCCAGAGAAGGAAACCTTCTCCAACGAATTTTCTGATGAGCAGTGCCCCCTGTGGGAGTTCAATGGAGAATACATGAAGTTGGACCCTCGCCCTGCCATGCCTGAAGGTACACATTTCACTGTGCTATGTCACGTTTGGCCAGTAGAAAAGAAAAGAGTATGCATTTCAGCGCCAATCTAATGAGATGTCAAGTATGATACAGAACTGCCCAGGATGTTTGGCTAGTATGACAGGAAGATGGCCGTATACCTTCTGACCGAGGTGCTGTTGTTGCAGGTGACTGTGCAGGCAAGGACTTCTACCCCTGGAAGTATCCAGAACTGCACAAGAAGTGAGGCGTGTCATTTTATGTATGCTGTCGTGAGGCTTCACATGATAGTCAATCGCAGAGCTAGGCCTGAGGCTGCTTAAGATGCACTTTTTGTACACAATTGCTGCAGTGTAGAAGCATTACACTTTATTCAATTTGTTATACATTTACACAGGCAGCAATTCATCAATGAAATGTTTGTGTTATGACTGTCAGCAGGTAGCAAAAAAGCATTGTTGAGTGTAAGAATGCAAGCCTTTGCATCAAAAATCCAAACCTCACAAATGAAATGTTGTCTAGTATACACTAATTGTAAAAACACATAGGCCACTCCTGTTGCAATAAAGATTACACCATGATACAAGGGGTAAGTCAGTCTGCGCTCATCTTCCAAAGGCGTTAGAGTCTCGGAAATTGTCCCAGCATGTTTTGTGCCAAAGATCTAGCTGTTGCAGGCGATCCAGGTGATCTACGTCTTCGACTACATCTTCCTCAGCTGCTAAGCCAGGCTTTGACATACGATGCCTGAGAATGCTGCTCCTGCGTTGATCCTCGGTTTTGTCTGTAGTGCGCCACTCCCCAAACCCGCACCAGGGAGACTCGTTGCTTTCTCGCCATTGTTGATAGCCGGGCCACTTGCTTTCTCCTTGGCTAGCCTGCATGCGCTGAATGCGCTGTGTCAAAACAGCCAGTCCTGCGGCATCCACGCGCCCTTGTGCTCTGACTTGGATGCGTGCTCTGCCCTTGTTAAGACATCTGCTATCTCGGAATGTCAGCGAACGCACCGACGGGCTGGTCACAGAGCGCAGCGTCACGGATGTAGACTGCATATTGATAAAGCAGCTGGCGACAACCAGATGCACAACCTGAGAAAGTGACTTGTTCGCTACTGTCAAAGGCAAAGTCTATCGTTCGAGATAACGACGACATGGCACGGGGACGCGGGGACGCGCCGGGACGCGCGGCCCGGATCTGGTAGCTGTGCCTGAAGCTGTGTTAAGCATGCTATGCCACTTGCCTGTATATTTGCCTAGGTCGCTTTCGTTAATTGCAGCCCACAGTCTGCGGGCAGCTGCAGCGCTTACGCCACTCTATACAACGAATGCCATTCGCTGCTCTCTTGCACTACTGTCATGTTGTACATATATGTTATATGTACTGTACAGTTTAAAGCTTTGCTGATTAAAAATGAAATAGCAGATGGAAGGCTGATAAGTGCAATGTCCCGCTGAGCATCAGATGCATTGCCTCAAAATGAGATACGGTATTGAATCCAAATGCAGACGAATGCGTCAGAAACATATCAGCAATCCAGTTTATCAAGCCAAAGATGGAAGGTTACTCATGCTGCAAACCTGGCTTGTCACGTTCATGAGCCTCCCATAACACATTTATTCTTGGTCAGATCTGCTACACCCATGGGCTGGAAATAGCAGTCTGGAGATGTAGACACAGCACACTGATTCATGAATGTGGCAATCCATGCAACATAATATATTATAGTGTACAAACAACAGAACCAGGTGTCAGAAGCAGGCCAGTGCAGAAACAGCTGGCCATCATGGCCAATGCATTCCAACCAAGCACTACAAATACCAGGGGGGGGGGGTTTACAAGGTGGTAACAACAGTGCAACTGCTATTACCATATGGTAATTATAATTTAGAAAGCGCTTTACCACCCTTTTACCATGCATTCCTACTGCAAGTACCAAGGTGCATACCATAGTACAACAGTCGCCTACTAGGCCTAGTGGTGTCTACTAGGCTTCTACAAGACGGTACTGGCCTCTACCATGGTGAAGCGTATCAAGGTATTTTTGCGCTGTGCCTTGGTGATTTGTATCAACGCCATAGTAGCATTTACCATGGCCAAGCAATTACTAATTGTGCTTTCTTGAGCAAATGTATTTGTCTAGCCTTGCTTACATGATTACATTGGATTGTACGCATTCAACCTACATTAATGTCCTTCCTAAGCATGGTGAAGATAACATTGCAAGGTTGCCTACACTCCGTACATATATTTGTTGCAAGCAAGCAATCACAAGCATGGAGCTATAGCATCTAGGCAGCCTGCAGATAGAGCTAGCAAACAAGAAAACCCTGCGATTAGCTCAGCTCAGGCAGTTTGTCCGCATTGTGAGTCGCCTCTTGCTACTGCACTTTCAATACCTGTGTTGCGTGGCATGGTGAGAACAGGCATCTTCACCTTGCACTGGCAGTCAGGTGAAGCTACGGGGAAGCTGCCATCATGTGAAGGGCTTTGATTTTTTGTTCAGCAGCATGCGTGAGTGGTTTTCTCAGATCTGATAAGAGTGCGATGTGCGCAGGTGATTGTGGCTGGCACGTCACAGCAGGTTCAGGATGCATTGGAAGAAGCAGAAGAGTTCAGAGAGCCGCTGGAGGAGCGGGGTGTGATGGTTATCCCCCTGCCCATCTTTGAGGACAGCAATGCAGAGAAGGACAAACAGAATCAGCTCACAGACAAAGACCTAAAGTGAGTAAGACTCTCCCCGGGTGACTGATTGCTTTGTTGCTGCACGCAGGACGCATGCTTCCCATGATTTGTAGGCATGTAAAGCCAGCATTTGACAGCACAGGGACATTTCTTGTGATGTTCCTGCATGCCAACAGCCAAAAAGCTTTCCCCTGTGTGTGTTGGTGACCCTGTTGGCTGATGCAACTTGCTGCTGACACCATGTGTGCAATGAATTACCTTTCACATGCAGATGGAAAGCCACTGCACTGCGGCAAGGCGACTGGGCAAGCTGGTTTCAGACACAGATGAAAACTGCCAACAAGCAGCCTGAGAAGGGGTTGTACATCAGCCTGCGCATGGATGGGCGGGTACGAGGATCAGGGACCGGTAGTCCGCCTTGGGATCGGCTTGCTGTTGCTTTGCCTCCTGTGTCAGGTGAGCAATGTCTGCATGACCCTGATTTTGCACGGGTCTCTCCTGAGTAGTACATAGCCTTGTGCCTATGCATGTTTTGGTGAATGCAGCAAACATTTGGCTTTAATGCTCTTCCTTGCTCCTGCAAGTTGCGGCTCAGTGATGATCTGCAACTGCTCATTTTTATCAAGGGAACTGCTCATTTTTGCAGGACCTGGTGCTTGGGGTGGTCTGCTTGATGGCTTTGATGGATCAGTGTAACTGAGATTCCTGTGCTGCACAACATACGATACCTGTGCTTTGAAGTATAATTTCTCCAAAAACAATTTACACGTATAGGATATTTACGAATCTGGCCAATGTACATTCACATACAGTCAACCTAGGAGCAGAGGTGCATTGCACCTCACCATTCCGACTTAGTTTGGATGGAGATATTTGATGTGTGACTACAACTGAGATTGTGTTCCTGCGTTTGTGCTGATGGTGCAAGCTGATGCGAAACCTGCTTTGTGAGCTGCACAACGTACGGAAGAGCCGCGAGAATTCTTTGAAGTGCACATGTTCAGCCAAAACATCCCCTGAGCAGCCTGTTCTGTTGTGTTCATAAAGTGCATGGCATGTCAGGACAGATTTGCGTAAGGAAGCTGATGCTTTTCAGATTACATATGAGATTCACAATAAGATTGGCAGCATTGTAGTCACAGCAAAGCCGCTCTCTTGCTCAGCATGTGCTACTGCATGTGTGACAAACCAACGGACAAAAGGGTTTAAATGTTCAAATCTTGGCAGCTGCTTGGCTAGCTGCTTGGTGCTTCCGGCTAGACTCAGCAAGAGTACATGGTCATGCACGCTGCCTCCGACCGTGAGCGCTAACAACTGCCGCCCTCTAAACAAACCGTTCATCAGCAACTCTTCGTGTGACAGCACGTTCACACATCCTCAGCTCATGACGCTCTTCACGCATGGCCTGACAACACCCTTGCGCGCAGCCTGGGTTATGCCTGCTTTATGGTTGCTGTTTGTATGTATATCGAGAAGCGCGCAGGCTTACAGCGATGAGTTGGGGAATTCGAACAGCAACAACTCTCCGTCTGGCTATAACTCTCCTCCGTGCCAGGGTTTCATAGAGAGGTAGGCCGCTCGTACGTACAATCTGTATACAGTCAGGTATTCTCAGAGACAAACCCACAATTGAGTTTCAGTCTGTACTTGAGATAGCTAGTCGACGCCCTGGCCCTCGGCTCGTCTCGTCTTTGCATAATTCTGTGATTGCTCTGCAGTTGTACAGCAGTGGCCTCTGTGTACAACGTGGGGACTGGCAACCAGACTGATCCAGAAATATTCTTTGACGGCGGGCAAGACATTTGCAGCACAACAGGCGTCCTGAACTTGCAGCTTGATGTCCTGCGTGGGTTCCCTGTCAACTACACAACTAGCATACACAATCGCTACTACAACAGCCTAGCCTGGACCAGCAACTTTGGAGCTGCTGCTATTGTGAGTTGCATGTAGCAGGTCATGATGGTGCATCTGCAAGCAGCATTGACAGCTTGTTGCCTCATCCTCACTCCAGTGTGCAGCAAGGAGCCATGATTGAAGTACCTGTTAGTCTAAGAAAAGGTGCCACCAACGCAGCCTTCTAAAGCAAGCCAAAGCTTCTTTGCAGAACGCTGCAGAGTAAGATGTTCAGTGTGAAGTTGCACAAGTCTTGCCGTAAGACTAGTACAAAGGTTGTTTTGATGTGTGCAGGGCTATATTGATCAGTCATTTGCACATGGCGTGGGTACATTCCAAGTACATGCAGGCTACAATGATGATGGTCTTGAAGGCTCTGATAACCTCACACCTGGCTATTTCAACTTAGGCTTCTCTTCAGATGCCCCAAAGACATTGCACACATTCAACACAACGGCTCTCAGCAAGGCCTTCTTGCCTGAGTGGGTGACTATCAGTGTCACAGAGCAATGTGGGGCAAAGTGTAAAGTGGTGATGGGCTCATGAAATAGTTGAAAATACCAAGTTGTGCTCAGGGTGCAGCTGCCACTGCCACTATTGCTCGTACTGTCGTAGGTGCTTGTCAGCTTCTGGCTAGAAAACATAGCCTTGACAATGACGCAAGAAGCTGCTCTTCAGCGAGTCCACTTGCTGAGTCTGACTGTCCAGCTGCTCATGTGAGGATGCCAGCTCAGCCTTCAGGCGCTCAATACTCACCTCCCTGCAAATGCATTCCTGCCAGATATAGTGTGACTTTGTGGTTTCTGAAACTTACGCGTTGCTTGATTAGCATTTGTTGATGCTGGCATCATCATGTATGAGACTTGTGACACAGACATTGCCTTTTCAGAAATAAAGCCTTTGGAGAGTGTCTTATGCAAACTCACTTGTGCCAATAGATGCGACCTCAAGCACGGATCTGGTTTTATGCACAACATAGACAGCCAAGGAAAGCTATGCTGGTCACTTTGACATGCAGCACACCTCTGGTTGATGCCTGCAAGCAGGCCGTCTCTCTCCTGCTGATGCTTGTTGCTCAGTTCTTGCAGCCGCTCATTGTGCACTGTCTTCATGACATCCCGCCAGTCATACAGCTTGCGTACCTCTGCTGCATGCCCTGCTGCTTGCTCCTGCAACTCCCCTACTTGCCTGCTTGCAGCAGCACTGCTTCATTCTGTGTGAGCAGGCAACCGGCACAGGCCTCTCAGCTGCAGACTCCCACTACGTCTCATTGATCCACTGACAAGAGCAGTTGATGCTTTGTGTGCTGTACATGCTATGCTTTGCAATGCAGGCAACCTCGAGTTTTGCTGAACACTGTGCCATACAATTGATCTAGCCTTGATTGACCAATTGTACATGGCATACCCCAAGGGTTGCCAGCACAAAATTATATATCTGCCCAGGCTAAAGCCCTGCCCCGCGACGGAGGCATTGGCTCTTGTACTGTGCCATGCAGTGCAAGAGTGGATAACAGAGTCCTCAGGCATGAAGGCAGGCACCACGGCTTAGCAACTTAAGCTGAGTCAGAAATGAAGAGCTGACCTGGACAGAGACGAGACTTGCCCTTCAAGCTGTCCACGAAGTGCATTGCCAGCGAAGATGCTGTCCCTATCCTGAGCTTGCTGCCTTTGCGCAACCTGGGCTGCCTGCTGCAAGGAGGCTAGCACGGCATCTTTGTCATGTAAGCGCGCCTCCACCTGCACTGCTTGGCATACTCACTACATACTGACAAGGTGGCCACCCGCCCACCCACCCGCCATGGTCTTCCAAGGACCCAATGGAAAGCACAATACATGGCAGCTGTGAGCATTTGCAAGTGTCCTGGAGTTTGTCAGTTCTGCTCAAATGCTGCATGTATGCTTCAGGTGCCAAAAACAGCAGTCAGGCATGTATGGCTTAGCATACCTCTCGCTGCATGAGAGTAGTAAGAGCTGTGGACCTTTTCTGTGCAATATGCTGGTTATCACACAGCAGATATCGGCAGCCTCAACCGGATAATGTTAGCTTGACCAGCAGTTTGGTGATGTAGGGCATGTAGGGTCAGGTGCATACACATGTCATGCTTGATGAAACGTGCTTTGGAAAGCATACTCTTTGGTTGTGATAATAGTGTGCATCAAACATTCTGCCAAGCACACCTGATCCAGCTCTGCCACACTGCCATTAAGCTCTTCGCGCAGTGTGCTGATCTGCGATGCCTGCTCTGTGCTTATTCTCTCCACCACTTGCAGCTTTACCTGCATACACAGCTTGAGCCTGTGTAAAGGACAGCAATACAAATCAATAGCATTCCAGCAATAAGTCATGTGCAGTGCAGCTTGGTAAGCCAAGGGATAATGCAATGTCTTGAAGGCGAAAAGTGGTAGCTTCAATGCGCATTCACGAGAAGGGTGTGCCTAGAAAAGAGCGCGAAAAGAGAAGAGTGGTGCTTGAGTCAGGTCAGTGTGTGCTTCTGTACAAGACTGTACAGCCCAGTAAGCAGAGTATGCAAACAAGTGCAAGCAGTGCCTAGCTGGCTGAAGTACCAACTTGAGTGTCTGTGTGATTTCAGATGCAGTTGCCAAAGTGGAGAGAGTTTCTAGAGGCAATGAAAGATTGTATGCCATTTCCCTATAACAACATCATTGATGGACCCCCTTTTGGGAGGATTTGTAGCCATCAACTTCCACAGCACACCTCTTCTTTGCTGGCGTCAACAATGTAAGTCTCTTTGTGATGTACAAATATTTGTCTATAAATGTCCTGTGAAGATCACTTGACAATCATTGTGCTTGTTTGGTCTTGATTGAGCAGTCCAGTTTGCAATCAAACATTGCCTGACCGAAGCATGCAGAATTTTCTTGCTCTCTTTTGCCTGTCCAACAGCTGTTCTGAACGATGAGGTCTCTTGCTACTGACCTAAAGGGATGTTTTTCACATGTTTCAGGCGCCAGGAAGCACACATACTTGGAGCAAATTCTTCCCAACCGCTGCAATGAGCGGGTCACTAGGGAGCTGTGTGTTCACAGTCAATGCTTTGCAGCTAGCTCGGGACCACCGCCAGCTGTTTAGAAGTGAGTTGCACAACCAAGGCCATGCATCATCACTCAGTAGCTGATGAGTGCATTGCAATCCTACCTTTGTTGTTGAGGAATTGGTGTGTGGTTCCAAGCTTCTGTGCTGCATGCTGTTTGCAGGCACACAAGGAGGAGGAGGGAGCTTTGACTTGACTGTCGATGCTGAAACATGTCTGGAAATAACAGGGATTCCAGATCCTCATCTCACATGGGATGATCCCAACTTCGTTGTCTTCATGGACTCTATCTCTGGACCTCCTTCACCTTCTGGAGATCTGCGATTTGTGGTGAAGACACGCACCGGCAAACTGCAAGTGGTGATTGTGCAGTGCCAAAAGGTTGGCGCTGGTACACAGCAAGGGCGTGATCGCACAGCATCAATACGGGACATTCAGCATCATCTGACACAGCTCAGAGCATGCTTTGACAGGTGACACTCCTGCGGTGAATGTGTGACTCTGTCATAGCTACCAACTGCAGCCTTGATGTTTGGCCCCTCTGTGCCTGTGTCAAAGGTCATTGCAGCATATACATCGTTCTACTGTCACACCGTGTTTCATGATTGTCCCTGTCAGCTGCATGGCTTCACATCAGCCATTTGTCTGATACAAATGTTCGAACTCTGAATTCACAAAGTTTTCTGAGCACAAATGCTATCACATTCTATCTTAGCATCGCTCCAAGTACCATTTGTGCCAATTGTTACAGCCACCTGTTACACACGAGGTTCAGTCTCGCCAGCAGAACACAGGTGCAGACAAGTCCTCCTACCTCATGGCGTCGCACTGCTTCACACACTACAGTGTCACACTTGTCGCTCAGACATCAGTGTGGCAGACAGGGCTGTTCTGTAGCTGTCTGCATGGGTGTGAAGACTGCATGTGATGGGCAAAGTATGCTGGCTTATGGGTCTTTGACTCGTACCTTGGTGCAGGTGGAACGCAAGGGGCGCATCTGTACCAGTGGACCTTGTTTATGTGTGGGCTACAACTGCAAGAGCTTCACCAAAGCTTCTGAAGTATGTCAGTCAGCAGCAGGATTTGATTGTTGTGCATCGTGATGTGATCATGAGATTGTGTCCTCTTCTGGCCATGGCTCCTGAGTTGTACAGTGCAAGATCTGTGGCTCCACTCAAGCCAAGGCTACAGCAGGTGAAGGCCAGCAGGTTCAGCAAAAAAACATACTGTGCACTGCCAAAGGCACACGCCAGGGCTTACTGGCACAATGTGCCACGCATGCAGGTCAAGCAGAGGCACAGCATGCACAGCATCTCAAGCCTTGCTTACAATGCTGGGTGCACACCATACTTTGTACAGAGATATTTCTAGATCTGCACTGACAGACCAGTAGCAGACTTGTTGACTTGAATGTTTCTAGGGGGCTCATTCATGACTTTGGACTGGCCATTGAATCAGATGTGTAGGGACACAAGCATGAGTGCTTGCCTCAGTGCATCAATGGCGTCTTGGGGAAAAGGTGCACTGTCAAACTGAACATCATTCTGACTCAATTCATTCAATGGTGTTGTCACGTCAGGACTACCCCAGCACAGTACTTGTCTTTGCCCAGTAGACATTCATGCGTATGCTTGCAGTTCTAGGCAGCTCTTTGTTTCATTGATGCAGTTCATGCATCATCTTCCCTTGTGAACCAAAGTGAAGGTCTTGCTGGAGTCTGAACCGTGTATATATTTGTCTATAGGTTCCAAGTATCAGTCGTCATGTCTGGTATTCCAACACGGGCAAACAGGCATCATCACTGCATGTGTTGCATGCTCAAGTGGATTTCTGTGAGGTGGCTCACTCCACAGTATGTCGTGCATGTGGCTTGCAACAAACAGTACACAGCTGAGATTGGGGCGAGTACGCTTACATACTGTTGTGGCACAATTGTACTTGCTGTGTCTGTATCACCGGTTGCAGCTGTACAGGCAAAATTGGTTGGCTGATGCCAAAACCTAGGGCCCAGGAAACATAGAAGAAATCAACTGAAACAGTACACAATCATCGTGGGAACTTCTCTCAGCCTCCCTACTACACTCATACAATGCATCATCTCCAGAAATATCATCACGGCAGTTCACACTCGTTTTTAAATAGCTAGGCAAAGGCGCCTGCAGAGTCAAAATTGTTTATTTTGCCCAATTGAGCAAAATCATTCTCCCCCCAACCCCACAGGACCTATGCCCTGGGCACCCATGTAATACAGCTTGTCTCGGAAACTGCATCATATGCTGAAGACTACTGGGAAATGATAACTCACTAGCGTCAAACCCAGCATCACAGCCAGCATGCAGCAAACTCATCCTACCATCGAATATCTCCACACATATGTACCAGGGATGTAGGTACTTAGAACACTCCAGAATGTTCATCAGTTTGGTCTCACTGCAAAATTGGTCACCAAAGAGTGACGCATGAGACATTTACTGCAAAATTGGTTGTCAACAAGTGACACATGAGAGCCAGGGAACGCTCAAAGCAGGGAAAGAGCTTGCGCCCTAGTCGAGTCATAAAAGAAGCAAGTCAGAAGGCATCATATGCTGTACCCAGAACCTCCCTCACTCATAGCATTGAAATAAATGTCACCGCCCTCACAATCTAAACAGGGTTAAGCTGAAATTGCTGAGCAATCATGTGATGTGCCTCAACAGTTTGTGCACCAGTGAGTTGCACCCATGAGTAGCACCCATGAGTGCTTTGAATGCACCCTTGTCCATCCATTTTGCGCCAGGTGCAACTCGATAACCTGTGGCTGTAATGAGCCCTTCACCAAGCTGGTGTCTGAAAAGAATGAAATGAGACTTGTCAAAACTCTGCACTGAGAGCATCGTGCTTTTCTAGACTCTCAGTTGTCACCAGGCTGAGGCACATGCTGGGCAGCAAAGGCAGCCGCCAGACCTGTCACGCACCATACACAGTCAACAACATACTACCATCCAGACCATTGCATGTTTGACACATGCAGCATGGAAACATGTTCCCAGGCAGACATGCGCAAAGCAGATGCAGTGCCTGCCTGCCTTTGTTGCATCAAAAAGTAGGGGGGACTAGCAGCGCACATACTCAAGCACGGACATGTACGCAAAAACAATGGTTTGAACGCATCAGGCTGACATTACAGCCTTTACAAATTTGCGGTAATTCATCAATCAGGTATGTGTTCAACAGTCTCTTGAACTGGACATTGCAAAGAAGTGCATACACCTTCACATGCCACACTCATTGACTGTACAGTGTCTTCCCCTAGGGCTGGACACAAACAGCCCTGAGTAGCTCCCTTGACAACATGTCTAGTTTGGCAGCCACGCACCCAGCAGAAGCAATGATGAGTTATGTTACAGAACAGTCACACCAGCCCGAACACAATTACGTAGTCAGGATGCAGGCTTGTGCACAACTAACCTGAGAAGTGGTGGCCCATTGGATTGCCGAAAGGACCTTGCAGGCTGTGCATGAAGTTGGCATGCACATTGGGGTTGAGGGCTCCCTGTGTCAGCCAGAACTGCAGTGCTGCTGCTGCCTGGGGGCTCAACCCTGGCAAATTGAAGCCCGCCCCTTGCATCATACATCCTGCCATCCCCTGCTCACTGCCCTGCACCATGAGACATGCTGTGTTACACCTCATCAGCTCTGCCAACATCACAAGATGGAAGGTGCAAACGTGGCACATCTGCAGGTGTGCAGTGGCAGGCACACAAGCTTCTCCAGGTGGAGACACATTTGACCAGGATGTGACGCATCATAAAACAGAAAGGCACCCATGGGCTGCATGTGCACAAGGCCACGTGGTAGCAGCATCCATGTCACAGGCAAGGTAGTGATGATTGGCAAATGAGTGACTCACCATGACTGGGCCATTGCTGCCCTGAGAAGCCGGCGAAGAAGGTGAGCCTGACTCATAGGAAGCCGGTCCAGCACTTCCCAGGCTGTGGCTCGCATAGTCATGCATGCTGGTCTCATCATTGTGCCTGACCTCCTTAAAAAGCTTTGGGCTGTTGTGCCCCTGCTGCTGCTGCTGCCTCTGCTGTGCTTGCATGCCGGCATGTCTGTCAGTGCACCTGACTGATGCCTGCTGCAGTCCATAGTGGGCAGTTGGGCTGGCCTTGATGTTGCTTCTGCGGCATGGCCTGCTGAAGGCAGAGGCATGCTGACTGTACAATGTGCTGCGAGGACTGTGCACATGATGTACGGCGCCGTCAGGCATGTCCTCCATGCATGTCTGTGCAGACTGATGCCTGAAGGACTGCGGGCAGTCCTGAGGCAGGGCCTCGGTGTCTGAGGATGCCCTGCTAGAGGTTGGGGATGCCCTCATCTGGGGCTGCTCGTCTGTGGATGCCCTATGACTGACCGCCATCATGCCCTCCAGGGCACGGGGCTTGCCATGTGTCTTCAGATAGATGCCGCATGCATTGCACAGGATCTCGCCTGTGTTGCAGTCCTTGCGCCACAGTGGTGTATATGTTGTGTGGCAGTTACCACAGGCTGTGCCTTGCTTGCTGGGAGCTGCACCTGGTTTCTTCATGTACTTGCTGCGCACACTAGTGACAGCCTTCCTTGCCCGCCGTCGCAGCCTGCGCCCTGATGCTGGTACACCCTCGTCATCATCCACATCAAAGCACTGCAGGCAGAGTCAAACAGCTTGCAGGCTAGACTTGGGCAAGGCCATGCTGGGTCATCACGTAGCAGTCAAGTGCAAATGGGATGCCTGGATGCAGGTGTTGCACAATCAAGCATGCCAGGAAGGCACGGCCAGTTGACCATTGTGCAGCCCAGGTATTAGTACTGCTTTTGTTGATTGACACACAGACCAGCCATCTTAACGCTCCTACTGAAGCAACAAAGACAATGCAATTATGCCACAGCAAGCATAATGCACATGCTACTGATAGTGATAATAGTGGTAAAAGGGTATCACCTGGGGAGAGTCACCGCCAGAGCTGGAGGTGTCATCTTGAGCCATGTAGAGCAGCACACTGACAGCCTCCTGCATGGCCAACTGACTGGGGGAGCTGCTGGATAGCAACCCCTCGATCAACTCCGCCCTTTGCTCCTCCCAGTCCAATTCTGGCCCTGCAAAACACGGCAGTGTCCCTTAGTCAAACCTCTGTACCAGCACTTGCTCATCAGGTGATTATGCATCTCATCCTTTTCAAATTTGTGAAGCATGGCCAGAGATGGGATATTGAAAGACTCAGCTGCTCAGACTGGAAGCAAGCTAGTGACGTCCCAGCAGGGCAGTTGTGTATGCATGCCAATGCAGGTTTGATGTGCCTGTTGTGCATGATTGAGCAAGCAATAGAAAATGGTGAAGCACAAGGGGGCACACCTCTATGGGCATGTTGGTTGCCAAACATGTGGGCGTCATCCATGGAATCATCACTTGCACTACCCTCAAACTTAACACCTGCAACATCACAGGGTGTTAAGATATCTATGTTGTGCACTGGTTGTGACTTCCCCATCAGCCCTTGCACATGTATCAACCGCAGTTGAAGCCAGTACATGGTTATCATGCTTTTAAGCTTGTGAGCTGTTTCAGCAAGCAGGTTGTTGACGGCAGCATGTTGCACAGATTGACAGGACCAGTGCAGAGGTGAAGCCGACAGTATGCGCATGGCACACCTGATGGAAGCTGTTGTAACTTGGGCTGGCCGAGCCCCTCGATGAGCTCCAACGGCCGGTGCTTGCCATGGTTCTTGAAGTATATGCCACATGCATTGCAGTACAGCAAGCCGCTGCTCTTGTCTTTGCGCCACAAGGGAGTAGACGTGCACTGGCAGTTGACACAGCGCTTGCTGTCAGAGCTGTTGGGCTGGCAGGGAGTGCGAGGCGACAAGGTCTGTGATGCACTGGACAACAAACTCTGCTTTGGGACCTTGATGCCAGATGGCCTTTGCCTGCCACTGCTTATTCTCTGGTCAGGGGAAGTGTTGCTCAGCTCCTGTAAGGATTCGATAGCCTGCAGTTTAGATGTAGGATGTGATGTGCCTGTACACACCTTGACAGCAAGAATGTGTCACAGCTTGGCAATACCAGAAGTTTGCAACATTTGAATGCCAGTACAGCAGCCCAAAGAGGGCTGACCTGCAAATCAATGTGAGACTCCAAACTAGAGGGGTCTTGCACTTCAAAATTGCTGCTCTTGGACAACGTCAGGGCGCCCATGCTGCCGCACCACCTGGCCCGCAGGAAGACAATTAAAATCGGGGCCAGGTGCAGGTTGAGGGGGAAGCGGCCGGCAATAAACAAGACTGACACCCGTACCTATACAGCTGTCGCTGGAAGAGGTGGCTCAAGATGCTGTAGATTCAATAGTCACTCAAGACACAGACAACGGTCCGTTCGCCACCAATCGCGTCCTGCAAATACGGCAGGCCGTGGAGCAAGCTGACTGAGCCAAGTACGTGCGCCAAGGATCGTTCCCTTTGCTTTGCTGTGCATCATGTCACTATTGTCGTGGACGACGAGTCATATATAAGCTTGATTCGAAAATCAGGAAAACCATCCGATGCGTGACGCGCTTGCTAGTCGACGCCGAACTTTATAACTGAGTGTCAAACGGATGCTGAGATCCAGGCGGTGCTCACCTTCGCACACAGATCGGATGGGCTCTAGCGATGTGATCGGTAGAATGAGGCACAAGCGTTTCCGAAAGTGTGCAGTCAGAATTGACGAGAGACGGCAAGGCGTCTGCAGTGCACGGATAAGATGACCGATCCTGCTGTCAGCTCAGCCGCGCAGGGTCCGCGATATACGATTCTGTGGCTTGCTGGCGTGTTGGCAAGGCAGCAACAAAGATGAATCCCAGCTGACAAACGCGACGAGCGACAATGGCAAGATGGAAACCACTTGCGATCGCTGCCGGCCTGTAAGATTGATGATGCACACGTGGGTCACTCTTGAGCTGACTGTGTGCATTTTGAGTTCATTCGATGTTGTCATGCCCCAATCTGGATTGGGTAGTTGGTGGCTGGCACAGAGCAACCCAACATGTATCACAAACCATGCACCGCCGAGTGGAGGAGCCTGACACCAAGTTTCCTCACTGATATGAACACGACACCAAGTTGTATCCCAAATACATAATCCTTCCAAGAAATGTCAGTAAATTGATGCTTTCCAAGAATTGTCAGTAGACAGATGTGACAAACAAAGTCAGAAGCTGGACTTCCATTGTTGCCAGCTGCAAGACTTGCAAGACTTGCAACACTTAGTATTACAATTTGGTGCATCCTTAGGAACATGTGTCTGAGATCCAATGTATCAAGGAACCAGACGTGTAGTCAGCAAGCAGGTACTTGTGCCTTTGATTTGCACTTGTATATGCTCACAACAGGTTGCTCTAGCTGCTGCAATTGTACTACAGTACTGATTTGCACTAGTGTACGTCTGTGACGTGCTGTACATACATCGTTTTGAACCATTTTGCACAACCCATGCTATTCCCACCCATACAGCAAGCAGCGCGAGAGAATTAGAGGAAGCCCCGGGCTAGGCTGTGTGTAGACATACAAGAATGAGAAATGTATATGACATGCATCATACCGGTATGAAGGACCCGGTTTGCCGCTGAGCAGCTGAGAGCCAAATTAGCCACTCAGGCCTACTCAAGCATATCTCAGACCCTGCTCCATGATCAGCATTGTCGTGGGGTGTCAAGACTTTGGCAGGCTGTAAATTTCCTCACCACCTGGTTGGATGGCCATATTAAGCACCAATAGGTTGCTGGGAATGCTGTTTACAGAGAAACAAAAGGATGCTATTCAACCTCTTCTGAATGCTGTTTGTCTATTCATTTGTTTATGCATAGCCTCATCAGTAGCATGTTGTAGCTGAGGTGCGGTTCTGAGCGGCAGTTGCTATGCAGCTGCCAAGCTTGGTATATGCAACTGGGGCCAGCTACAAACCAACGTTTAAGCTGCCGATATCTGCTTTTCAGAATCCATTTATACATGTAGCTTGCTAGGCACTGATTGGGCTGATCATGCAGCTGGCAAGCTTAACATGTGCCATGTTTGCACAACAAGTCTGAAACTGTAAGCTTGCCAAATCAACACATGCATTGCTGCTTGCAGGCAGCCTAAACGCCGAGCATCAAACATGTCAGCAGTCACACGTCAGTTGCACCCACAGTGTACCACCTGTGTTGCCAAAGTTCTGCATCAATGCATTCCTTGGGATGCCCTAGATCAAGCATGCATATATGAGGCTCGTGCCTCGCCACGCAACCCAGCGAGTATGCGAAGTCGTCTCGTGTCGTTTTGATACTTTGCGCCTCAACCTCTGTCGCAACACCTTATGCAAGCAATTTCAGCCTAGAGCAGCTCCTTCCTTCCACACAAGTGTCCGGGGCGGGGAAGGGCAATGGGCTGGGCCATGGGGGCAGATGGTAGAGCGCCCGCTTAGCATGCAGAGAAAGGGTTTGCCAAGCTGGGGATCCGCATCAAAAGTTTCTGCCGATGGGGACCCGACCGTCCCCAAAGTTACTCGACTCACACCTTCGCACATACTGCTTTGCCCAGAAAGTTTGCTCAACAAACGATGTGCATGGCAAACAAGAACAGACACTTCTTGATTGTTTGCGCATTGCCGATGGCAGGCGCTGACATAGTTTTTTTCCAGCAGACTGAAGTGAGATCTGCTGTTGATGTACTGACACAGACGACAGACAAAACCTGATCAGTGAGGCTTAACATGGAGGAAAAGTCTGGAGGTATCTTGAAAAAATCAAAAGAAGCACACGATCTGCCCATCAATAGCAGCTCTCCCTGCTTCAAGTCAGCAGCTGCTAGGCAAACTTCGATTTTGCTTCTGCGGAACAAGACAACACAGCAGTATGGCTTGGTGACCTCTCTTGCCACAAGGTCAGTTGTCTGCATACTGCTGTCATGGCTACACTGATCTACCTGCAAGTCCTCAGGCGATCCTGTCTGCATAAATGCTATAATCAGTTGACATGTGACTAACAACCTGCAGGAACGACACCCAGCTGATTCGAATAAATCACAAAGGAGGTGCTCTGACCTATAACAAAACAGACAGCTGCAATTTTGCTGATGAGGTCTGTTTGTTGCAAACAAGCTTGGTTGACTCAGTCCTGCGGCCCAGACGCAACTCACAGGTGTCTTGCAGGCAGCAGCTGTCTCATATCTTGGCGGCACAGAGCAGAACGAGGTCAGTGGTGCCAAATGAGATGTCAAAAGCCTGTTCACTAGTTGAACTAGCAAAAACACAATGACTCCATGCAGATCATTGAGAGGGGTTGCGCACTGTTGGGCTACGCTCCCATCGGACACCTGGCATTTGTGGTGCTAGCGACGCGAGTGCGCCCAGCGGCGACCTTGCCTGGTGGACACATGGTGCGTCTTGTGGCAGAGAGCAGATGGCTGCAGATACCCCTACAGGTCTGGGCTGCACACTGAATCCAAGCACAAAACTGCCTGCCGTACTTTCAGCATGCAGACCTTCATGACAGCTGCAACTGTACTTCATGCAGCATTGCTCAGCCAAAGGAAAGGTTTGTGCACAGCAGTGCAGTGCAGCATTGCACAAGGCTGCTGTGCTTTGTAGCATCACCAGGGGGTCATGATGCCACAGGAGATCTGTTCTGCTGCTTGTAACCATTGCAATGTATCTTGGTAGACATGCCCAGCCAACAGCCTGCTTTCTGCACAATGTGATCACAGTTGAACAGTTGCCTTGTCATGCTTCAGGAACCTGGTGAGCACAGCGGAAGGTTGACACCTGAAGAGCTGGAAAAGGTTGAGATGATGCATAAGTATGTGCTCAGCAATGCGCACTTCTATTGTGAGACAGCAGATATCTCCAGACCATTTCCAAGCAGCAGCCCTGTTGATCAGCCCAGCTGGGAGTTTGTGTGGAACAGATGGCTGAGCGCCCCCTTGAGGGCTGTAGACTTGCCAACCCATTGTCCTCACCTCATGCAGGTATTTGGAGTGCTGTCTGATGAAATCTGTTTGTCCGTACGTATGCCTGGCTGTTTGTCTCTCTGTGCATCCATCTGTCTGTCTGTCTGTATGTCTGTCTGTCTGTTCACATACCTGTCCTCACATTGTTTTGCTGTGGCCATGTCTGACTGCAAGGAGTCTGCCTTTCAAACTGCCATTTCACCGTCGTCACAGTTACTGACTCAATGCGGCCAAAGGGTTCTGGCTGCCCCAGAGCACAGAACATGTTGTTACACAAAACTGCTTTAGAATAATAGCGCGCTGGGCAAGTCTCAAGTTGTGCTGAATGAAGTCATGCCTTAACTGAGCGTGGCTTTCTATACCACAGATGCTGTTCAATGCTGTCGAGCTGGCTTTTGACTATAGCAGCTCTGCCGACATGATGTTGCAGAGCTGAGGTAAAAGGCACATTGCTAGCGCGAGGCGCTGCATTGCGCAGATTAGGGCACTGCAGCTTGTTGTCCTTTTTGTATGTGTCAGACCACAGCAGGGCATACTTACAAAAGGGACAACAAGCTACAGTGCCCTGAGCTGCGCAATGCAGCGCCTTACGCTAGCAATACGCCTTTTGCCTCAGCTCTGCAACATATGGTTCCAGAGCGACTGTAGCAGAGGCTGCTTAGTTACAAGATGTATTGGCTTGGTGCTGTAGGGCATACAAGACCAGAGCAAGCATGACAATAAGATAGCATAGGGCATGCAAGGCCAAAGCAACAAACGCTATTTTGTCTTCATGCTCGCTTTGGTCTTGTGTGCCTTACAGCACCAAGCCATTACTACTGTGTTACTATCTAGCCTCTGCTACACGTGACCACAAGCTTTTTGCTTGCAAGCTATGCACTGCTTGCTCGGCATTGTCTTTCAGTAACATTCCCTGGCAAGTTAGACAGGACTCAAACAAACTGTGGCTTTTGGGTTTGCCATGACGTCGCATGATCCTAGACTCGCTTGCAGGGCGTGGCAGAATCACGGTCTCTGGAAGATTGCATGGGGCAAAAGTACACGCTGGCATTATTGGCACGCCGCAGCTGTCTGCATCCCGGCATGCGCTACATAGCCAGAGGGCTCAACAGCCTTGGCAGCCCCGGCAACGAGATTGAGTGTGAGCAGATTGTGTGGACTCAACCCGCGAGTCTTGAGTCTCCTCTCAGATGGAGCAG
>JAABUK010004429.1_pt1 | contig 22828 bp, 19 predicted proteins | sample 5559141 | NCBI WGS metagenome assembly JAABUK01 (sample SAMN10711869, study PRJNA513367) | rock metagenome | isolation source: Antarctica rocks | place: Antarctica: Victoria Land, Pudding Butte nord | collected 2016-01-03
TTCGCCCGGAATCGCGCCGCAATGAAGTGTTGAGCTTTGTGCGCGGCGGCTTGCAAGACCTTTCGATCAGCCGCCAGAAATCAAACGTCAGTTGGGGCTTGCCCGTGCCGGACGATCCGTCGCACACGATTTATGTGTGGTTCGATGCCTTGACGAATTACATCACGGCCATCGGCTACGGCAACGAAGAACGTGAGCGTGTTGTGGGCTACGAAAAATTCTGGCCTGCCGTCCATCTCGTCGGCAAAGATATTTTGCGCTTTCATGCTGTTTACTGGCCTGCATTTTTGCTCGCAGCGAAGTTAGAGCCGCCGCGCACTGTTTACGCGCACGGCATGTGGCTCGACCGCGACGGGCGCAAAATGTCGAAGACGCTCGGCAACACGATTGAACTGGAAATCTTGCAGCGTTATTTTTCAATCGACGCGCTGCGTTATTTTTGCTTGCGCGAAATGGTCTTCGGGCAGGACGGCAAGTTTAGCTACGAAGCGTTGATTGATCGCGCAAATTCCGATCTCGCGGGCGGGCTAGGTAATCTTGCGAGCCGCACGTTCAAGATGATTTCGATGTATTGCGGCGGCGCAATCCCATCGGGACAAATCGGCGAAGATAAGTATCTCGCGGCGAAACGCGCCGGAGTCGACCCGGATGCGCTGGCTTTCGCCAAAACGCTCGAACGCGCGCGCGACGAATTCATTGTGCGCTTTGATGATTATGAGTTTAGCCGCGCGCTCGAATCCGCGTGGAGCATCGTCGCGCATGTTGACAAGATGATTTCGGACACGAAGCCCTGGGAATTGGCGAAGGATGAAGCGCAAAAGCAGACGCTTCACGCGGTGCTGTACCGCGCCGCAGAAGCTCTGCGCTGGCTCTCCGTCATGCTTTACCCGGTGATGCCTGAAGCAGCGCGCGGCATTCATACCCAACTCGGCTTGAGTGATGACATAACGAAACTCGATCCCGCTGAACTCAAATGGAACGGACTAAAAGAGCAAACTAAAATCGGCGACATCAAGCCGCTGTTCCCACGAATTGATAAAACAAAAACAATGGCTGAAATAGAAAAAACAAACGAACACACAGGCACGCACGCGACGGAAGCAGACGCCGTCGCAGGCGCTTCCATCACCGAAGAAACCAAGCCGCAACCACCGATGCACGGCGCAACCGAAGCCGACGCCGTTCCCGCAAGCAGCAGCGCGCAAACTTCGGGCAACTCGCAACAGGGCAATGCGACGACGGCAACAGCGGCGGCAAAAGATGATGATAACCTTGCGAACTTCATCGCCATCGAAGACTTCGCTAAAGTCGAATTGCGTGTCGGCGAAATTTTAACCGCCGAGCGCGTGCCGAAGTCCGATAAGCTTTTGCGTTTCACAATCGACATCGGCGAAGCACAGCCGAGGCAAGTCCTCGCGGGCATCGCTGAATACTATGAACCTGAAAAAATGATCGGGCGCAAAGTCGTCGTCGTCGCCAATCTCAAGCCGCGCAAGCTTCGCGGATTTGAATCGCAGGGCATGGTCGTCGCCGCATCCTACGGCGAAGAAGGCCGCCCTGTCATCGCCACTTTCACGGAAGATGTGCCGAACGGCGCGCGCTTGAAGTAATGGCGAATTCGCACGCGGAAGCCGACTTGCAACACACCACGAAGCGCCTGCCCGACGCTTTTCGCTGCGTTGATTCGCACGCGCACATCGGCGGCGAGGAATATGACGCGGATCGCAATGAAGTAATCGAACGGGCGCGCGCGGCGGGCGTCAGTGCAATCTTAAACATCGGATCGGGAGAGCCTGCAAGCGGAGTGTTCGAGCGCGCCATTGAAGTCGCAGAGCAGTACGAAGATGTTTATGCAGCCATCGGCGTGCATCCGCATGATGCGCTTTTGTTTGATGAAGGCGTCGCCGCGCATCTCGAACAACTTCTCGGCGGGAGTTCGCGCGTCGTTGCGCTGGGCGAAATCGGATTGGATTATCATTACGATCATTCGCCGCGTGAAGTGCAGCGCAAAGTCTTCGCACGGCAGTTACGCATGGCGTGCGATTTAGCTTTACCCGTTATCATCCATTCGCGCGAAGCGGATACGGAGACGATTGAAATTCTGCGAGATGAATGGCAGGACAGTGTGCGCGGCGGCGTAATGCACTGTTTCGGCGGAAGCGCGTCGATGGCGGAAGACGCTTTGCAGCTCGGAATGATGATCTCGTTTGCGGGAAACATTACTTTTAAGAACGCGGAAAATCTGCGCGCTGTGGCGCGGCGCATTCCGCTCGAACGATTGCTCATCGAAACCGATTGTCCTTACCTGACGCCGGTGCCGTTTCGCGGCAAACGCAATGAGCCAGCGCGCGTCTTGGAAGTCGCGCGCCAAATAGCGGAGCTAAAAAATATACCTGTCGAAGAAGTCGGGTGCGTTACCACCGCGAACTTTTCGCATCTGTTTGGAATCTCTGATATGGACAACAGCGAGAACTTGAAAGCGGCGAACGACACACTGCCTTAACGCTTCGAGCCGGAAACGCTTTTGCCGCGCCCGCGTTTGATGTTATTCTCGCCCGTTGTTTGGGAGGCTTTAAGATTAGCCACAAAGACACAGAGATTAAGAAACAGTTTTCAGTTTTGAGTTTTCAGTAGTTAAGGCGATAGCTCTGTGCTGCAAGTTCTAAACTGAAAACTGATAACCGGAAACTTAAAACTTTCCAGACTGTGTGGCAAAATTTTGTAACGATCATTCTATTCTATGGCACAACAAAATTCATTCGATATTGTTTCGGAGCTTGATCGCGCGGAGATTACCAACGCCATCAATCAAACGACCAAAGAAATCGGGCAGCGCTTTGATTTCAAAAACAGCAAGGCCAGCGTCACGCTCGAAGAAAAAGAGCTTGTGCTCGCTGCCGAAGATGAAACACGCCTGCGCAACATGAACGACATACTGCAGCAAAAACTCGTTCGTCGCGGCGTGCCGCTCAAGGGCTTAACCTACGGCACAATCGAGGCGGCGGCGGGCGCAACCGTGCGTCAACACGTCGAACTGCAGCAGGGAATCCCGCAGGACAAGGCAAAGGAAATCGTGCGCTTTATCAAGGACTCGAAGGCGAAGGTTCAAGCGGCGATTCAGGGCGATGTGGTGCGCATCACGGGCAAAGACCGCGACACTTTGCAGGACGTGATCGGCAAACTCAAAGCCAAGGATTTCGGCATCGACATGCAGTTTACAAATTATCGCTCGAACTAAAAACAGATGTTAGATGCTGGATGTCAGATGCTAGTAAAGATGGATTTGACTTCTGCTCACTAACATCCAGCATCTAACATCAAGTATCTGATTCTTATGTCAATGATTGGCAATCTCGCTGCGCTCAAAGAATATCAGGCTTCTGCGCACGAAATCTTCAGCCTTGTCGCGGACGAGTTGGTGTTGGTCGAAGCGGAGTTCGAGCTTCGCGCGCGTTCCAACATCGGAGTAATCGCCAGCATCAACGATTACCTGCGCGCGTCGGGCGGCAAGCGCGTGCGTCCGGCGCTCACGCTGCTTTCGGTTTACGCTGCTGGCGGCGACGCCAAGCAATACAATTCCATACGCATGGCCGCCGTGATGGAACTGCTTCATACGGCGACGCTCGTCCACGACGACATCATTGACAACGCGGAGACGCGGCGCAATCAGGTGTCCGTTAATTCGCGCTTCGGCAATCAAACTGCAGTATTGATCGGCGACTGGCTTTACATGTCCGCGTTTGAAACGAGTCTCGCCGAACGTTCCTTGCCGATACTAGACATTCTCACCAGCGTCACGCGCAAGATGACCGAAGGCGAGTTGCTGCAACTAACTTTGCTTGGCCGCGTAGACATCACAGAGAATCAATATTTCGACGTGCTGCAGCGCAAGACCGCTTATCTCTTTAGCGCGTGTTGCGAGATCGGCGCGATTCTCGGCCATGCGGATGCCCGGACGCAAACTGCGATGCGTGATTACGGAATGCATCTCGGCACGGCGTTTCAATTAATAGACGATCTGCTGGACTTTACTTCGAGCGGCGAAGAACTCGGCAAAGCGGCGGGCGTCGATCTTTTGGAAGGCAAGTTGACGCTTCCACTAATTTATTTGCTTCAGCAGGATTCAACGCTTCGCGCGGCTGTGCAAACAGTGATACGCGACGGCGATTATCGTGCGATGCCGCGCGAAGTTTTACTCGATGCAGTCGAACAAAGCGGTGCCCTCCATCGCGCACGGGCGCGTGCCGTTCACTGCGCCGAAAGCGCGCGCGCGTGCCTTGATTCGTTGCCGCGCTCAATTTATTCCGACGCTCTTAAAATGCTTCCGACTTACATTGTCGAACGCGACCGCTGAGGTTTCTATGCCGAACGAAAACCTTATTTCAACGCTCGAACAGAGTTTGCGCCAGACACGCGCGACGCGCGCGCGGCTCGCCGGACGCCTTGCCGAAATCGAAGCCGAAGCGGAAACTTTGCGCTCGGAATTGTCGGAGATGGATGCGCTCGCCAATCAAACGGAAGGCTCCATTTACCGTTTGCTCTCATCCGTCTTGAGCGGCAGCAGTAGCGGTGGCGGCGCATCAAACAATCAGCCGGGCAATGTTGCGACGCCGACGGATGCGGAGTTGGAAGCGGCGCTACGGCAGGATGCCGTGAAGAATAATCTTGCCGCACACGGTCACCAATCGCGCGTCACGCCTATTGCGCATACTAACCCGGCGAGTGCTCACACGATTCCAACGGTGCGCAATGATACGGAAGTTAAAAGTGACCGTTTCTACGACCGCACGATTCCGCAGGCGACAACCTTGCTGCTCCGCGAAGCGAACGAGCCTTTGCACGTCAACGAAATTTATAATCGCTTGCTCGAAGGGGGCTTCAATTTCACAGGCCACAATCCCACCATCAGCATCGCCGTCTCGCTTAACCGCAACAGCCGCTTTCGCAAAGTCGCGCCCGGCACTTTCGATCTCGTGATGCGCGACGCATCGCAAGCCGTCTAAACGCTCGGCAATTCTTAAAGTTAAATGTTTGACTCGAACGGTTCAGCCCTGAAAGCCAGCTTCATTAAAAATTAGTAAACGCCGGATGCTTCGATGAACAATCGGGAAGTTGAAGTTTTTCATCACGCAAAAAACAACGGCGAAACGATTGCGCCGCAGCCGCTGGTGCGCGGTCTCGGATTGCTCGATGCGACGATGATCGTCGTCGGGTCGATGATCGGCAGCGGCATCTTTATCGTTTCGGCTGAAAGCGCGCGCCTCATCGGAGCGCCCGGCTGGTTGCTCGTCGCGTGGGCGCTCGCGGGCGTGCTGACGATCACAGGCGCTTTGTGTTGCGCGGAGTTGGCAGGCATGTTGCCGCAGGCGGGCGGGCAGTACGTCTATTTGCGTGCGGCCTACGGCCCGGCGACGGGTTTTCTATTCGGCTGGGCGCTGCTGCTCGTTATTCAAACCGGAACCATCGCGGCAGTCGCTATCGCCTTCGCTAATTTCGCGGGCGTGCTGACGGATCAAATCTCCTCCACGAAATTCATTGTCGCGCCCGTTATCTTCGGCCACTACGCGTTGAGCCTTTCGACGCAGCAACTCCTAGCTATCGCCGTTATTCTTTTCCTGACCTTCACGAATACGCTCGGTTTGAAACTCGGTAAGCTAGTGCAGAACTTTTTTACTGTCGCAAAGACACTGGCGCTCTTCGGATTGATTGTCGCGGGGCTTGCGCTCGGATGGAATATGGCGAGCGCCGCGTACACTTCTTCTTGGTGGAATCCGACCCTTAACAATTGGAATGCGGGAAACGCGCAGCCGGGACTCGCGGCGACGGGCGCGCTCGCGCTCGTGATGCTTTTAGGCAGGGCGATGACGGGGCCGCTCTTTGCGCAATCGGCATGGAATAATGTTTCGTTTGCGGGCGGGGAAGTGAAATCGCCGGGACGCAATCTGCCGCGCGCCCTGCTTGCGGGTTGCATTATCGTCGTTGCGCTATATCTGCTCGCCAATCTCGCTTACGTCGTGACGCTCCCCCTCGCGGGCATTCAAAACGCCGCGCAGAATCGTGTCGGCACGGCGCTGATGGAAAAGGTTTTCGGCTCGCCCGGCGCGATCCTGATGGCGCTGCTTATCATGGTTTCAACCTTCGGCTGCAACAACGGTTTGATTCTCTCTGGAGCGCGCGTTTATTACGCGATGGCACGCGACGGCTTATTTTTTCAGCGCGTCGGGACAGTTAACAGTGCGCATGTTCCGGCTGTCGCGTTGTCGGCGCAGGGCGTGTGGGCGTCCTTGCTTGTGCTGCCGCGCACGGTGACGTTTGATCCTGTGACGAAGGCGGCGACGTTCGGCAATGTCTACACGCAGCTTCTCGAATACATCATTTCCGCAGACCTCGTTTTTTACGCGTTGATGGCGGGCGCAGTGATCGTGATGCGCCGCAAAGCGCCGGGCATGGAGCGCCCGTTTCGCACGCCGGGCTATCCGCTCGTTCCCTTAATCTACATTGTGCTCGCGCTGCTTTTAATTTTCGATCTCGCGTATCTCTCGCCGGAAACTTCGCGCGCAGGCTATCTGCTCGTGCTTTCCGGCATTCCCGTTTATCTGATCTGGCGCAGCCGCTCACGCACAGCACAAAATGCCCATGCCGAAATCAGCGAAAAGAGTTGAGCAGCATTCCGCTGTCCGCGTCGGCGTGGATACGGGCGGCACGTTCACGGATTTTGTGTACGAAGAAAGCGGGCGTCTGCGCATCTTCAAACTCGCTTCAACGCCCGCCGATCCGTCGCGCGCCATTCTCGAAGGCCTCGAACGCATCGTGCGGGAAACCGGCGCATCGCTTCGGGAGATAGAAGTAATTCACGGCACGACTGTCGGCACAAACGCCTTGCTGCAAAGATGCGGCGCGCGCACTGCGCTCGTCACCACCGCCGGAGTCGAAGACGTGCTCGCCATCGGACGACAGGCACGCCCAAGTCTTTATAATTGGAACGTCGTGCGTCCCGCGCCGCTTGTGCCTTCGGAACTACGATTCGGCGTGCGCGAGCGAATCGGCGCGGATGGAAGCGTCGTTGAAAAATTGGAAGAAGGGGAGTTGACGCGGCTTGTTAAGAAACTCAAACGTGCGCGCGTCGAATCAATTGCCGTCTGCACGCTTTTTTCGTTTCTCAATCCAGCGCACGAACAACGAATCGCTCGCGCGCTTGCGGTGCTGGATGTGCCGCTTTCCGTTTCACACGAAATTCTTCCCGAATACAGAGAGTATGAGCGGACTTCGACCATCGTCGTCAACGCATATTTGCAGCCATTGATGAGCGCATATCTGAATCGCTTGAGCAAGCGTGCGGCGGGCTTGCGCGTCATGCAGTCTTCGGGTGGAAGCATCTCCGCATTGGTTGCCGCGCGCGAGCCTGTGCGCACTATTTTATCGGGGCCAGCGGGCGGCGTCATCGGAGCTTTGCGCGCGGCTGAAACAGCGGGAGCGAGTGACATCATCACGTTCGACATGGGCGGCACTTCGACGGATGTCGCGCTGTGCGCAAAAGGCAGCGTGCGTATGACGAATGAAGCATCTGTGAATAATTCGCCGATTGCCGTCTCGTCAATTGATATGCAGACGGTGGGGGCGGGCGGTGGTTCCATCGCGCGCGTGGATGCGGGCGGCGGCTTGCGCGTCGGGCCTGAATCGGCGGGCGCTGATCCCGGCCCCGCCTGCTACGGGCAGGGGCTTTTGCCGACAGTAACGGATGCGAATCTTGTGCTGGGACGCTTCGGCGAGACGCAGCTTTTAGGCGGCAGCTTTGCGCTCGACGTTGAAAAATCGAATGAAGCTTTAACGTCGCTCGCCGGAGAAATGAGCGATGCTTCAGGTGGAAGCGTTACGGCGATTGAGGCGGCGCTCGGCGTGGTGCGCGTCGTCAACATCGGCATGGAGCGAGCCTTGCGCGCCGTTTCAATCGAGCGCGGTTTTGATCCGCGTTCGTTTACGCTTGTTTCCTTCGGCGGCGCGGGCGGGCTGCACGCCGTCGAGCTAGCGCGAGCATTGCGCGTGCCGCGCGTGCTTGTGCCTTTGAGACCCGGCGCGTTGTCTGCGCTCGGCGCGCTCGCATCAGATGTGGTGCGGGACATGAATCAAACGGTGATGCTCAATGCGGCGAAAGATGATGCCGCGAAACTTGCGCGTGTCTTTCGTGAAATGAAATCCGATGCGCGTGGTGCGTTGCGTGCAGAAGGCTTCGCTGATACGGCGCAGCGGTTTGAAACGAAAGTCAGCCTTCGCTATCGGGGACAATCGTTCGAGTTGGAACTCGAGTGGGAACCGAAAATTAATACCACGGATGCTTTTCATAGAGCGCATGAGCAGCGGTACGGTTACGCACTAAAAGAAAACAACGTGGAGATTGTCAGCGCGCGCGTTCGCGGCATCGGGCTTGTCACTAAATTGAAAAGGGAAACCGCGACACTGCCGCATCGAACAAAGGATAAAGCGAGCGGCCAACTTGCGACGCCGCACGCGTCATCCGCTGTTTACTTTACGAAGAAACAAACATCAGTCGCCGTTTACAGGCGCGAAGATTTGCCGCGCGGCGTGCGTTTGCGCGTGCCGTGTGTGGTTACGGAATATTCTTCTACAACGCTTGTGCCGCCGGGCGCGCGCGCATCTCTGGACGCGGAAGGAAACTTGGTAATCGAGCCATGACGCGACGCAAAAAAAACGAGCCGAAAAAATTTGATCCGACGACGCTGGAAATTTATCGCGCGCTGTACACATCCGTCGCAGAAGAAATGGGCATCGCACTCCGGCGCACAGCCTTTTCGCCGAACATTAAAGAGCGGCGCGATTATTCGTGCGCCGTGTTTGACGGCGCGGGACGTGTTATCGCACAAGGCGATCACATGCCCGTGCATCTAGGCTCGATGCCGATGGCCGTGCGCGCCGCGCTCGACAAGATAGATTTTGCGCCGGGCGATGTCGTCGCACTTAATGACCCGTTCGCGGGCGGCACGCATTTGCCGGATGTCACGCTTATCAGCGGCGTTTATCTGCCGGAAAAAAGCGCAACTAAAAAGATGCGTGGCACAAGCTTGACGCGCCCGCTTTTTTACGTCGCCAATCGTGCGCATCACGCGGACATCGGCGGTGCGACTCCGGGTTCGATGGGGATTGGAAGGGATGTGTACGGCGAAGGCGTGCGTATTCCTGCGCTACGGCTTGTGCGCGGCGGCGAAATCAATTTGGAAGTATTTGAATTGTTAATGGCAAACGTGCGCGCTTCACATGAGCGTAAGGCGGACTTTGAAGCGCAACTGGGATCGCTGAAAACAGGCGCGGTCAGGCTTCTCGAAATCTGCGAGCGCTCCGGCACAAAAGAGGCGCTTGCTTATTCCGCGCACTTGATTGATTACGCCGCGCGTTTGATGCGCCGCACCATCAGCGAAATTCCAGACGGCGTATACGAAGCCGAAGACGCGCTCGATGACGACGGCGTGACGCCGGATGAAGTGTTGATTCGCGTTCGCGTGAGCATCGCGGGCGAACGAGCGTGGGTGGATTTCACAGGCAGCGCCGCGCAGGTTGCCGGGCCTGTTAACGCCGTCGAAGCGATTACAGTTTCCGCCGTCTGGTATGTGTTTCGCTGCTTGATCGGCGCGGACGATATTCCGGCGAGCGCGGGCTTAATGGAACCAATCGAAGTTATCGTGCCGCCGCGCACAATCGTCAATGCGTTGCATCCCTCGCCGGTTGCGGGCGGCAACGTCGAAACATCGCAACGCATCGTTGACGTGTTGCTCAAAGCGTTAGCGCGTGCGTTGCCCGAAAAAATTCCGGCGGCGAGTCAGGGTACGATGAACAATCTAACAATTGGCGGCATTGATCCGCGCAACGGTGAAGAATTCGCTTACTACGAAACGATTGCGGGCGGCATGGGCGCGCGTCACGGATTGGACGGCTTGAGCGGCGTTCACACGCACATGACCAATAGCTTGAACACGCCCGTCGAAGCGCTCGAATTTGCGTATCCTCTGCGCGTGCGCGCATATCACCTGCGAAAAGATTCCGGCGGCAAAGGAAACTCTGCGCGCGGCGGTGACGGCCTCGTGCGCGAAATAGAAACGCTTGTACACGCACGCGTCTCGCTGCTCGCAGACAGACGTATGCGCGCGCCTTACGGTCTTTCGGGAGGCATGGACGGCGAAGCGGGACAAGACTTTATCGTGAAGAATAAACAGACGCGCCGCATTCACTCGAAAGGCTCTTGGGAATTGCAGGCTGGTGAACGCATACGCATACTGACGCCGGGCGGCGGCGGGCGCGGCTACTAAAAACTTGTTACAAAGGATCAATTGATATTATGCGCGCGATGATTCTGGCTGCCGGATACGGCACGCGTTTATGGCCTTTGACGCTTGATCGCACCAAGCCCGCGATTCCTTTTATGAACAAGCCGCTGGTCGGCTACGTCGCTGAATATCTCGCGCAGTACGATTGCCGCGAAGTGCTCGTTAATTTGCATCATCAACCGGAATCCGTCCGCGCGGCGCTCGGCGACGGCACACGTTTCGGCGTTCACTTAAACTACGTCGAAGAACCCGAAATACTCGGCACCAGCGGAGCTTTAGACAACGCCAGACACTTGCTCGAAGCGGATACTTTCGTTGTCATCAATGGCAAGATTATCACTGACATAAATCTCGCCGAAGCGCTTGTAACGCATCGCCGCACGGGAGCACTCGCCACGCTCGTTTTGCAACGAAACCCTAAACGCGAGCGCTTCAGCGTCGTCAACATGCAAAACAACCTCGTGACAGGCTTCGGCGGAATGCCCGCCGCACACGCGTCCGATAACGATAGCGAACAGATGTTCGCTCCGAATGGAATAAGTAATGTTGCGGTGTCCGGCGGTGTTGCCATCACTGATATGGTCACGGGCGATATGACGTTGATGTTCACAGGAATACAAATACTCGATCCGCGTATTTTCGATTACATTCCGCGCGGAGTGTTTTCGCATTCGACGACGGATGTTTACCCGCAGGCCATTGCGCGGGGTGAAACAATTGCCGCGCATGTTGCCGAAGGCATGTGGTATGAGCTTTCAACCATCGAGCGCTATCTTGAAATCAGTCTTGCGCTGCTGCAGCAAAAGGGAAGTGACCGAATCATCGGAAGGAATTCGACCATCTCCGAAGAGGCTACTGTGCGTGATGCAGTGCTGTGGGAAAACGTGCATGTCGAAGCGGGAGCGCGTGTGTACCGCGTTGTGCTGGCGGACGGCGTGCGAGTTCGCGCCGGAGAAGCGATTGAGAATGCGGCGGTCGTGCGCGCTGAATTGGTGCGCGGCACCACACCTCCGCCGAAAGCTCTGAGGGGCGAAGTGCGCGGCGATAACTTTGTTGTGCCGCTGCCGGAGTGATACAATCTCTTCAATTAAATACGGCAAACGGCGGGACACTGCATCGCAATTCGTCCCGCCTCTGCGTAAATAATGGATGCTTCAAGCAATTAATTATCACATGAGTCAGGCTTCGCACATTACTTCAAACGCGCTTGCTTTGTCGGCGCACGAGCGGCTCGCAGCGTACGTTTTGCCGAGCAAAACAAAGCCAGGGAAAATTGTCGCGCTGACGCCGGATGCCTCTACACGCGAGTATTTTCGGCTGCCATGGAAACGCGGCACGGCCATCGCCGCCGTTTACCCGGAAGCCTTCGACCCGGAGATTCATCCGTTCCTCGACATTACCAAATTATTTACAGAAGCCGCATTGCCTGTGCCGGAAATCTACGCGGTGGACGGCGCAAGCGGTATTATCGTGCAGGAAGATTTAGGCGACAGGCAATTGCGCGCGGTTTACGAATCCGCGTCGGAAGATGAATACGAAACACGGCAGGAACAGGCGATTGGCTTAATCGCAAAAATTCAAGCGGCAACGAAGCTCGCATACGAACGCCATTCTATTAGCAGCCATCTGGCCTTCGATGATGCAAAGCTCAGTTGGGAATTAAACTTTTTCTTCGAGCATTTCTTTCGCAACTTGCGCCAAGAAACTCTATCGCACGCCGAAGCCGCCGAAATAAAAGCGGAACTAAACGACATCGCCGCCGAACTCTCCGCACGCCCGCGCGTGCTTTGCCACCGCGATTACCACACGTCGAATCTGATGATCGACAAAAGCAACAAGCTGCGCATCGTTGATTATCAGGACGCGCGCATGGGGCCTGCGAGTTACGATCTGGTGTCGCTGTTGCTCGACCGCCAACTCGCGCCGCCTTCGCTCGCGGAGGTGCGCGCCCAAAGGCTTTTCTTTCTCGAAGAAAGACGCCGTGAAGGACTCGATGCGCTTGACCCGGACGACTTCGCGCGGGAGTTTCGCTTGATGACAATTCAGCGCGGTCTGAAGGCTGTCGGCACGTTCTCATATCAGACGGCTGTTCGCGGGCGAGGCGGATTTTATGCGCAGTATATACGCCCGACGCTTCTAATCGTATTGCAGTCCGCCGAATGGCTTGATCGTTTTCCGGCGCTGCGCGGTGCAATCAGTTCGCGGCTCGATGATCTTCCGTATAATTAATCGCGCATCCCGTACAATATCCGTAGAGAGCTGGTGACGGGATTATTCTTCAACGGGCATCTTTCTTTATTACAATCATTACGTTATAAAACTCATAATAAAATCAGGAAACTCGGAAGCTAAACGAACGATGAGTCAAGTTTATATCAATCAATTATCACAACACGTCGGCGAAGAAGTAACGCTCAAAGGCTGGCTTTACAATCTGCGTTCAAGCGGCAAACTTCTTTTCCCGCAACTGCGTGACGGCACAGGCGTAGTGCAGTGCGTTGCGCTGAAAAAAACAATCGCGCCCGAAATCTGGGACGCGCTCAAGAGTCTCGGACAGGAATCCTCACTCATCGTGCGCGGCACTGTGCGCGCAGACGAACGCGCGCCGGGCGGTTATGAAATTGATGTCGTGGATGCGGAGGTTCTGCAATCGGCGCACGATTATCCGATCACGCCGAAAGAGCACGGCACAGAATTTTTGATGGATCATCGCCATTTGTGGATACGCTCGCGCCGCCAGCACGCCATACTCAAAGTGCGCCACACGATCATCAAAGCCGTACGCAACTTTTTAGACAACGAAGACTTTACGCTTTGCGACGCGCCCGTTTTCACGCCCGCCGCCTGCGAAGGCACGACGACGCTTTTTGAAGTGGATTACTTCAACGACGAAAAAGCTTATCTCACGCAGTCCGGTCAACTTTACAACGAAGCGTGTGCCGCCGCCTTCGGCAAAGTCTATTGTTTCGGCCCGACGTTTCGCGCCGAAAAATCCAAGACGCGCCGTCACCTGACGGAATTCTGGATGGTCGAACCTGAAATAGCCTACGCGACGCTCAACGACGTGATGAATTTATGCGAGCGCTTTCTTTCGTACATCGCCTCGCGTGTGCTCGACGAACGCACAGAGGAATTGAAAGTTTTAGAGCGCGACACGGCGAAGCTAGAATCAGTCGTCCCGCCCTTCCCGCGCCTGCAATACGACGATGCCGTGCAGCTTTTACAGGAAGGCCATGTGCGCGGCGAAATGGAAACGCGCTTTGAGTGGGGTGGAGATCTCGGCGCGCCGGACGAAAGCTTTCTTTCCAGCCGATACGATAAGCCCTTGATGGTGCATCGCTACCCGGCGGCGGTCAAAGCTTTTTATATGGCGCACGACGCCGAAAGGCCGGAACTCGCGCTCGGCGTGGACGTGCTCGCGCCCGAAGGCTACGGCGAAATAATCGGCGGCGGCGAGCGCGCGACATCCTTAGATTTCCTGCGCGAGCAAATCGCGCTGCATAAATTGCCCGAAGAATCCTTTAATTGGTATCTGGACTTGCGTCGCTACGGCAGCACACCGCACGCGGGCTTCGGCATGGGCATCGAACGCTGCACCGCTTGGATGTGCGGCATCGAACACGTGCGCGAAACCATTCCATTTCCGCGAATGCTATACCGCCTTAAACCTTAGTCGGTAAACTCGAACACTTTCTCGAAAACTTTTATGAGCGAAACGAAAGAAAGAATTGTGACGATCTTCGGCGGCTCGCGCTGCGATGAAAGCTGCTCGGAGTATGGAGACGCGCGCCGCGTCGGACAGTTACTCGCCGAAGCGGGTTACACGATCTGCACGGGCGGTTATCTGGGCGTGATGGAGGCGGCGAGTCGCGGCGCGCGCGCGCGTGGCGGGCGCGTGCTGGGCATTGTGATGAATCAATTCAAGGCCGAACCGAACCGCTTTCTCACAGACAAAGTTGCGACCGCGCATTTTTATGAAAGATTGCAGCAGTTGATTACGCGCTCCGTCGGGTTCATCGCGCTGCGTGGCGGGATGGGAACTGTGACGGAGATTTCGCTTGTCTGGAACAAATTGCAAACAGGCGTTATCGAACGTCGCCCGCTCGTCTTGCTGGGAGATTGCTGGCCGCCTGTGGTTGAGGCTTGGCGCAAAAATCTGGTGGTCAGCGATGCGGATGTCTCTGTGCTCGATTTCGCCGCCACGCCGGAGCAAGCCGTCGCGCTCATCAATAAAAAATCACAACACGTGACCGTTTAGGTTGCGGCATACGACAATGCGTATTTGTCGTGATGGGCAGATTCATTTCCGCTTTTAATCAATCGTAATTCGTGAACCTCATGAGCTACAAATGAAAGTAGATGCCGACAACATTGAGCCGCAAGTGTCTTCGCAGGCAAGCGTGTTGCCGGGCACGGGCAAGCGCATCAGTATTTTAGGAGTGCCGCTCGCCTTCGGCGCAGAACTCGCCGGTGTAGACCTCGGCCCGGCGGCGCTCCGCGTCGCGCGTCTCAATAAAAGGATCGCGGGTCTCGGCTATGAAGTACGTGATGTGGGCGACATGCGCGTGCCGCGTTCAATCGAACCGGATGAATCAACGCGCAGCGCCAAGCATCTACGCGAGATTGCCGAAGCCTGCGAAACGCTCGCCGCCGAAGTTAAGAAAATCTTAAGCGACAACGAACTTCCCATCGTGCTCGGCGGAGACCATTCGATTGCCGCCGGTTCGATTTCCGGCGCGGCCTCCTTTTACCGCGAACGCAATCAAGCAATCGGATTAATCTGGGTGGACGCGCACGCAGACATGAATACGCCGTTGACAACCGTTTCGGGCAATGTCCACGGAATGCCGCTGGCCGCGCTGCTCGGTTTCGGCGCGAAGGAATTAACGCACGTTGCGGGTTTCGCTCCAAAACTCGATCCGCGATTTTGTGCGCATGTCGGCGCGCGCGATCTCGATCCGCCGGAACGCGAACTGATCCGCCGCCTTGGTCTGCGCTTCTTCACGATGCGGGAAATAGACGAGCGCGGCATCAGCATTTGCATGGACGAGGCGATTGCCATTGCCTCGAAAGCTCCCGCCGGATACTGCGTGACTTGGGATGTTGACGCGCTCGATCCGGGCGACGCGCCCGGCAGCGGCACAGTCGTGCGCGGCGGCTTAACTTATCGCGAGGCGCATCTGGCGCTTGAAAAAATCGCGGAAGCGGGCGGAATGCGCTTGCTGGAAATGGTCGAAATCAACACTGCGCTCGACCACAATAACCGCACAGCGGAACTCGGCGTGGAACTGATTTTATCTGCGCTCGGCAAAACGATTTTATAGAACGAAATAAAATAGACGAAAAGATTGCGGAGAAACTTGCGTGGCGAAGAAAATGCGTGTGGCGGTAATTTTTGGCGGGCGCTCGGGCGAGCACGAAGTCTCCCTGCGCTCCGCACAGACGGTGATAGAAGCGTGCGATCCAAAGCGCTATGAAGTAATCCCGATTGCCATTAACAAAAAAGGCGTATGGCTTAATCCACACGATTCAGCCAAATTATTGCCCACCAGCACTACGCGTCCGATAACGGAGGGTATTGAAATGAGTGGAGAGCAATCCGCACAGTCAGACTCTTTTGTATGGGAAAGCCTCTTCGCCACTAAAGCAAACGATAAAAACACTGCTGTACTAAAAGCTTTTGATGTTGTATTTCCTGTGCTTCACGGAACCTACGGTGAGGACGGAACGATTCAGGGGCTTTTGGAAATGGCGAACGTACCTTATGTCGGTTGCGGAGTGCTCGCTTCGTCCTGTGGAATGGACAAAGTAACAATGAAAGCTTTGTTTCGCGACGCGGGACTACCTGTCTGCAAATACACTTGGTTTCTACGCAACGACTGGGAAGAGCAACAAGCAGTTATCCTGCGTCGCATTGCGCGCGAGATCGGTTTTCCTTGTTTTGTGAAGCCTGCTAATCTAGGCTCCTCCGTCGGCATTTCGAAAGCGACAAATCGGCGCACGCTTGAAAGTGCGATCAATCTTGCCGCGCGCTACGACCGTAAAATAATTGTTGAAGAAGGTTTAGATGTGCGCGAAATCGAATGCGCTGTGATCGGCAACGATCAGCCGCAAGCGAGTTTGCCCGGCGAGTATGTAGTGCTGGACAAGCAAGCGGCTTTTCTCGATTATACGGAAAAATACTCCGGCACAGGCCACGTGGAATTTATCGTGCCCGCGAAATTATCGAAGGCAGCTACCGCGCGCGTGCAGCGTATAGCTGTGCAGGTGTTTCAGGCGGTTGATGGCGCAGGTCTCGCACGTGTGGACTTCTTTGTTCGCAGGGACACAAACGAACTGCTTGTTAATGAATTAAACACGCTGCCGGGACTCACGGATGTTTCCGGCTTTCCGAAGATGTGGAAGACTTCCGGCCTCGAATTTCCGCAGGTAATTGAGAGACTTATCGAACTCGCGCTCGAACGCCAACGCGAAAAAGCACGCAACGTAACCAGCCTCGAAAGCTCACCATCAAATTAGGATTTTGATGCGTTAGGATTTCGGCGCGCGATAGCCTTTGCGCGTGCGTATGCTTGCGTCCGGCGGGCGCGAGACAGTGACCTCTATGCTGCGCCAGCGCCCGTCGCGCAGGCGGTTAGTCGATTGATAAGCGAGCGTGTATTGATTGTTGAGTTCCTCGACGATTTGGGCAAAAGCCTCGCGCATTGTCGTTCCGCCCGGAGTCGCAATATAACGCCCGCCGCTTTTAACCGCTAGTTCGCGTAGCACGCCGCTGCCGCTCGCCGCCTGCGCGCGCGCCGCCGGATTATTTGCGTCAGACATATCGACAGTATACACAGTCGCTCCGACGGCGAGCGCACGCTCCAGCGCTTTACTTTTCGAGGCGGAACTTTGCGTATCCGCTCCGTCCGATAAAATGATGATGGCACGGCGCTTTTCCGGACGCGCGGCCAGATCGTTTGCCGCGCGCATGACTGCATCATTCAATACCGTCATGCCTTTGGCGCGCAATCCGTAGGCGATAGGCGCGAGGTCTCTGCTCTGCGAAAAATCCTGAACCTGCTTGATCTTGGAATCGAATTTGTAAACGGCAGCCACGTCGTCCGTGCGCAAGCCGTCCAGAAAAGTGATCGCCGCCGCTCGCGCAATCGACAATCTTTCTTCCATGCTGCCGGACGTATCTAAAAGCACTACGGCGGCGAAGGGCGTTTCTTCAATGCTAAAAGTCGAAATCGTCTGCTTGTTTCCATCTTCGCGCAGTTCAAAATCCGCGCGGCGAAGATGATGCAAATACTCTCCCTTAGAATTAACGACCGTCGCATTCAAGACAATCAAATCCGTATTGACCCGCACCACCTCCTCATCCTCACCCTGCGGCTGTTGTTTACCGGCGAAGAAGGGAACCGAAACGCAGCACACCAGCGCAATCGCGGCAAAGCAAGTGAAGGCGTTGCATGGTGTTGATTGAAAGCGAGTCATAAGCTTGCGTCGCATACTTTTCCGTTTCAACGAGTTGCTGTGCGCAGATAGCGAAGAAGTTGCAATAATTCGTTTGAGCGCTCGATCACCGCTGCCGAGACAACCATCCGCGGCGTTTTCTCGACGCCGGTTTTCAGCGCACCGGACGCTTCAGTTAAACGTGAGAGCGCTGCCGGAAGATCGCGTGGCGAGTCATTATCATTCGCGTCGCCGTTGGAGCCACCCGCTGCGCTGCGTATCCGCCGGACAAGCTTTTCAATGCGCTCTAAATTTTTTCTTTCCGCTTGCCCAACGCTTTTGTTAATGTCATAAGCGGCGCGAATCTTCTCACTCAACTCCGCTGCTTCGCGCGCACGATCAACATTTTCCTGATGAAGCTTTTCGTAATACTTGATCTCATTACGCGCACGCATTTCAGCTTCGGGCAAACCCAAAGGCTTTGAATCGTCATCGCCGGATGAACGCGATTGGCTGCCACCAATTTGAGTCTGATCGTCAGCTCTATGATTAGCATCCGACCGGGCGATAGCCACAGCACCGAAAGTAACGGCGAGAAGTGACAAATAAAGAATCTTGAATAACATTTATCTCAACCGTAATAGTCTTGTCTGGTAATAGCTTGCGCCTACTCCGTAAAGGCGTTACATTAAGTAAGTCGGAACGCCGACTTGTCATGCTGAACTTTAACTTCCGCGTCGTCGTTAAAAGAATGCCGATACCAGTGGAACAACGTCAACGGATTACTTCCGGATTGTCTGGAGTATTAAGGAATTCGTCACCTCGTGTGCGTGGTGCCGGTCGCTGAACGATAATTGTTTTTGCTCCTGGAGCACGTTCGACAGGACGCGGTGCGCCGAGCACAGATGTAAATGCGATGTCGGTTGAATTAGCTTCATCCTTCAGACGCACAATACGCAGCCCCGAATACTCACGTGACGGAACGCGTAAAGAGAACTTGCCTTGTCCTTCGGGTTCCAGATTCTTCGGCACAATTTCCACATTGAGATTTTCTGTTTGCCCGTCCGAACGCCGTTTCATTTCCATTTCGATCTGAAGATTATTCAATTTATTACGGGAAACATTGCGAATAGTGCCGCCGATAATCGCCTGCCCGTTTTTAGCCCATGTTTCATCTTGAGCAATCTGCGCTTGCGGCGTCGCCGTGACAACTGCGGCCTGCCCGGAATTCACAGAGACTTTGGAGGTTACCGGAAATTGTGCGGCATGTTTATTGCGCAAATATAAATACGAATAGAAAAGCCCACAAACGACAGCAAGCGCAAAGGTGATTGAAACGAGAGTCGAAAGAGCTGAACGCGCCTTCGGTTGGGCAAACAACGTCAACTCCGTTTCATCAGTGTGGGATGAAGTGAATTTCATTGATTATCTAAATACTTAAACCATTATAGCAGAAAAGAATGGTCAAACTTCTATAACTAAAAGATTAAGCTTTTCCCAAACCACTCCGTTTGGCTATTTGACTGTACCGCTGGATGGCAGCCCGCCCGTTATGCTTTCGACAAGGGCGCTCAAAAATTCCTGTTCGGCGGTGCCCGTGCTGCGAAGCGTTACCCATTCGGCACCTGTAGCACCATCCGTGCGGCCTTCGATTTTCGTATTCACGGAGACGTTGGTGGTCGTCGCATCGACAGGTTGAACTTCGACTATCACAGTATAGCGGCCGCGCGTCCAACCGCGCGAGATGGCATCCGGCAAGATTGCATAGCGATTTAGTTCGGATTGGCTGACAACTGCGCCTTTTATAAAAGTGTATGGCTGGCTGATAAGAAGCCCCTCGGACGGTTTGGAGGCGGCCGTGTCGAAGACAAGTTTACGTTCGCGCATTAATTCCTGCACGGCGTTGATAACGGCATCGCGGCGGGCGGTGAACCGGTATGGATTCGGCAGCGGCGGAGCTTCATGCGTGCGGCCTGCGCCGAAATCGAAACCGCGCCCGGCACCATTATCCTGTTTTGTGCCGTTGTTTGCCGTGCCGCGATCCGTGCCCGCATCGCGTATGCGCTCGTTCTGCCGATCAACGCCCTTGCCCTGCGCGCAGACGCTCGCCGCCATAAGCAATAGGATAAAGCCGCCGGTCAGGAATTTTTTCATTTTTAACCTCTTCTTGTGCTCGAATCGCCGTTGTTCCAAGGGAGCGGGCTGGTGAAAGAATAAATCAACGAAGGCACTATTTCAAGGAAGGTACGACGACATTGATTCGATTCGCAGTAAATTAAAATCGCAAACCGATGTCCCGACCCGTTTAGCGCAATCGAAAAAGCCTTTTTCAGATTTCAGAACCACTGATCCATCATTGCTCTGCGCCTGTTGCGGGAGAGTCTTCGGGCGCGGCAGTGCGTGCGTTGTGTTCACGTTGCCATTGTTGTAGTGCTTGCTTGCCTCGCTCGAAATCGTTTCCGTTGCTGTAAAAATTGTGCGCTCCGTCATTGCGCGCCGGATCGCGCACGTAATAAAGATAATCTGTGCTGGCGGGATAAAGCGCCGCTTCGAGCGAGCGTGTGGCGGGCGAAGCGATGGGGCCGGGCGGAAGCCCTGTGTGCAGTCGCGTGTTGTAAGGCGATTGGCGCTCGACATCGCTTTTGTAAATTTTGCCGTCGTTGCGCCATTTACCGGCGAGCTTGGAAGCGTAAATAATTGCCGAGTCGATGCCGAGCGGAATATTTTTGTCGAGACGATTGTACATAACAGACGCCATCAGCGGGCGTTCATCTTTTAGCTTGGCTTCGGTTTCAATAAGTGCGGCGACGGTCACAATTTCGCGCGGAGTGTGGTGCAACTCCTGCGCGCGCTTTGTCCATTCCGGTTTCCATTCTTGTCGAAAGCGCTTGACCATTCCGGCAATCATTGATTTGGCTGACGCGTTCGGCGGGAAATTGTATGTGTCCGGATAAAGATAGCCTTCCAGATTCTGCGCCTGCGGATCAATGTCTTGTATGGAACTCGTGTCGTCCATCAAAGCAAGCGCGGTGTTTGCATCCGGCAGATCGAGTTCGGGAAGGCGCGCCATTGCCGCCGCAATATCCCATCGCGTCCAGCCTTCGATAACTGTGAAGCGGCTGAGGCGCTGTTCGCCTTCCTCGAGTTTGCGAAGCGCGGCGAGCGGCGAGACGGGCGAGGGAAAGCGATATTCACCGGCACGAAGGCGCGCTTGCGGATTATAAAATTTCAAATAAGCGAGCACCGGCCAAGAGCGTTTGATAACTCCTTCGGCCGCGAGTTTATTGATAATTTCGGATGGAGAAGCGCCGCGCGGAATTTCAATGTATTCGGCGGCTTTCGTGTGAGCGACGGGCGTATGCAATTCTCTGTACGTCCAAAAGCAGAATCCTGCCGCGGATAATAAGATAATGAGAATGACAAGAAAAAGGATGCGCAGGCGTTTCATAAAAACTTCCGGTTCGGCCAATCTATCAAATGGAATAAGTGGAATGTTCTTGGTTGAATTTGCAGCTTTCCGCAATTCTTGTCAAAGCGTATTTATCGAGCTTTGCGAATCGGCGATAAAGTCGCGCAGAATAACGGCTGCGGATTCGCTGTCGATACGCGCGCGCAATTTGCTTGCGGCAATTCCTGCTGCACGTAAATTTTCTTCGGCGGCGCGCGAAGTGAGCCGTTCATCCTGCAAATAAACCGGAACAGACAGCGAGCGCGCAAAGTTCTGCGCAATACGGCGCGCTTCCGCAGCAGCATCGCCCTCAACGCCGTCCAGACGCAGCGGCAATCCTATAACCAGTGCTTGTGCATCAAAGGCAATGATCTGGTCGTTCACCGCACGCAGTAATTGTTTCCAGCTTGTGCGTTGAATCGGCGCGAGGGAGCGCACTGTGATGCACAGTTCATCTGAGACAGCCACGCCGACGCGCTTTGTTCCGAGGTCTAAAGCCAGCACGCGCCCGTGCAATGGATTTTTGCCGGAGCGAGTCGGCGAATCATTGGGCAAGGTCATAAGCAAATTTTCGCGTGCTATTAAGTCACGCATGGTAAATCGAAAAAGTTGCAGACAAAATGTTGAAGGCCTTTGACATATAACAGTGTGATAACTTGCGCGACTTCGATGGACACTTGTATCATGCACAAGGCGCGGGCCGTAAATGCCGGAACAGTCGGCCGCTGCTTTTTTACACTATCGAACGGTAACGGCTCAAACGTCTTATAGAGGTAACACAATGTCGTTTCGCAATAAATTCCTGTTGGTCGTGCTGTCGGCTACGCTGGCACTTTACGCTGTTGTCGGCGGCTGGCTCTCGACCAACGCGCAGCAGGAGAACAGCCCCGGGCCGCAACTGCGCATTTTCGAGAGCGTGCTGCAGCACATTCAAAACGATTATGTAGATGAGCCGAATCTGGATAAGGTTCGCGCGGGCGCTTTGCGCGGCCTCGCCTACGGCCTCGATCCGTATTCGACGTATCTCACCTCCGAACAAGTGCGCAACTATCGCCCGGACACTTCGGCGAACGACAAACAAGCAGGCATCGGCGCGGAACTCTCGCAGGTCGCTTCGTATCTGTACGTGATTGCGCCCGTCAAAGGATCGCCGTCGGATCAAGCGGGCTTGCGCGCGGGCGACGTGATCGAATATATCGACACGAAGGCGACGCACGATATTTCGCTTTACGATGCCAGACAACTTCTAAGCGGCGCACCGGGCACAGAAGTTAAATTGCGTGTGCTGCGCGCCAGTTCGCGCCCGCTTAGTCTATCCGTCAAGCGCGGAACCTTCAAAGCTCCGGCAGCGGAAGCGCGCATGGACGCTAATCGCATAGGCGTGTTGCGCGTCAACAGCCTTGCCGAAGGCGAAGCGGCGGATGTGCGCGCGCGTCTGTCCGATTTGCAAAAACAGGGCGCGCAAAAAATCGTGCTCGATCTGCGGAGCGTCGCGGGCGGCTCGCTCGCGGAAGGCGTCAGCGTCGCCAATCTTTTTATCAAAGACGGCACGCTCGCCGAAACCATCGGGCGCGAAAGCAAAGTTCTGAAAACTTTTCAGGCCGATCCG
>JAABUK010004430.1_pt1 | contig 22827 bp, 34 predicted proteins | sample 5559141 | NCBI WGS metagenome assembly JAABUK01 (sample SAMN10711869, study PRJNA513367) | rock metagenome | isolation source: Antarctica rocks | place: Antarctica: Victoria Land, Pudding Butte nord | collected 2016-01-03
AGCGTCTGTTACTCATGAGGGCACTTCATGTTTCTGCTCATAAGATGAAGCGGCAGCAAAAGCATGCAAGCCAATTGCATGCACGTGCTGCGCTAGAGATGAGAAGGCAGAAGAGCATATGAGCTTGAATGCCTCTCCCCCATTTGACTGGAATTCAGCGCATCGTTTTCAAAGTTTTCTTTTGCTTTTCTTCAATAAATGGTGCCTGTCATGACTGCCATGTCATTTGGCTGGGATGACCTGTTTTTGTTTTTTTGCTCAAAATGGCTGTCTTTGGTTCATGCATGCATGTATGAATGACGTACTGATATGCTTCTATACCTCTGATGCTTGGCAGTCTGCCTGTTAATCAATGAAATTCTGACGCCATTAGAATATCAGTGTATGGTTGCACCCTTTTTATGTGTCACCTTCCTGCCAACTGTGCAATTGAAAGAAGAGTTCGATCTAACCCAACGACACTCATTGTGTGCTCAAGTCCTTACAACAGGCTGCATAGTGTACAAGAGCCTGGCTGTTTACCAGTAACGCTACTGTGGGCCCTGCATTTGTTTATGCCCACTGCCATGTACTCTAGAGATCTTTGTAACCCTGTGTTTGCAAAAAGATTGAGGTCTACTGTGGCATATGCATTTCCTGTCGTGGAATCAGAATACATTTGCCAAAGGAATTTAGCCGTGACATGCTGCAGAGCCATCAGGCTTGCACAATGCAATCAGAAACACATTGATGCAACATGCCAGGACAGATGCCACTAGTGCCCAGAGCGCCATATCCGTGCGTCGGTGTGAAAACGTAGTACATGCTGAGTTGACATGTGTGCTCGGTTCTGCGCGCGCGATAAGGCGCACACTTGCTTACATGTTATATGGCTTATGTTCCCACCAAGATCATACTGAATAACGGTATTGAGCTGCCTCGCATCGGTCTTGGTACCTATAGATCAACAGGAGCAAGTGTCACGGCTGCAGTGATTTGCGCACGGAATAGCGGAGTAGAGCATATTGATACCGCATCGATTTACAAGGTAACCCTGACGAGCTAGACAGGTATGTCTGTCTGACCAAGCAGAGATAGAAGGAAAGCCACGCAGAACGAGGAAGCTATCCAGAGGGCAGTCGCAGCTGAGTGTGCACTCGATGTATTCATCACAAGCAAAGTCTCGCCATATGAGGTGCATAGAAACGTCGCAACATGTAATCTAGGTCTATTTCCTGAGGCTTGCAAAAGGAACACAACCAGTTGCAACAGAGCGCTTCAGCTCAAGTGTCTGCTTTGGCCTACCTCTTGCTTATGACTGCCTGCAGCAAGGCACTGAAAAGGCAAGTCAAGCTTGTCAAAAGATTCTCGAGCGTCTGAAGAAGGACTGTGTGGTGAGTTCTGCTGCTTGTTACACTAATTACATGCTCACTGCTGCAAAGCAAATGTCAAGGTCTGAGATGCATGGCTCATATTGCCATCTGCCAGTGAATGTCCAGCTGTCAGGCATTCCTGCAACCCCACAAGTCAACATATCCTGTCAATGCGACGGTGGAGCTGGACCTCCATAGTATGTTCTCAGCTTAGACCAGATCATTCTGCCAGTCAGCTGCCACACTATGCACCAACTGCAGGATCTTGTGCTGATCCATTGGCCTGGGGTAGCACATCATGCCCTTGACTCACCAGCACATGCCCAACTGCGGCTAGAAACATGGCGGGTGTTGGAGAAGTTTTACACAGATGGCAAGTAGGTGTTTGCGCACAATATGTAGCCTGTGTGCAGCCTGAAGTCAGCATGGCCTGGTGATGGTTGCTTATACATATGTTTGAGCACACTCACAATTGACCCACATACGCAGGGATGTCCATGCATGCAAATCAGAACCACATGTGTTCAGGATTGCAAATCAACGAGTAACATGTGCCTGTCTCAAATGAGTATGAGGTGATTCAGGTTCAGAGCTATTGGGGTGAGCAATTTCTGCGAAAGGCACCTTGAGGAACTCCTTGCTCATGCCAAAATCAAGCCCATGGTGAATCAGGTTTGCCTTCAAGCAGCAGTCACAGCCCTTGTCCAAAAAGCCCTTGTCCAAACAGCCCTTGTCCAAACAGCCCTTGTCCAAACAGCCTTTGTTCAAACAGCCCTTGTCTAAACATCTGCTGAGGCTCCTTGTTCTCAAAAAGTTGACCATTCAGGGATGACTATGTTCACTAAGTGTCTGGTAGTCGACAAATAACTTGCGATTTGGTGTGTTAAGCAGCAGCTATAGCACCCCTGAGCACATAGCATATCCGGGATAGCGTAGTATAAGGGGCGCCTTCAATACCATAGGCCTGTAATTTTAGTCTCAATGCATCTGCAGATTGAAGTCCACCCGCGCTATCCCCAGCACCAGCTACGCAAGCTATGCAAGGATAATCAGATTGCAGTGATTGCGTACTCCAGCTTGGGCATTGGAGACCTGTTGCATCATCCTAATGTTATGCAAATAGCCAAGGAGACTCAGCACACAGCTGCACAGGTAATTTTTTGCTCTTGAGTTGCATTGTGCTGCATCAGCAGGGAAAGCAGTTCTTGCCTTCTTGTGAACAGAAGCGGCAAGTACTGTCTGTGGAGTGAGGTTTGACTATTCAGGTTTTAGCTGTTCATGCTTTCAAACAAGCAGATTATGCTGCAAAATACATTCTGCTGACACTGATTGTGCGTCTCTGCACCCGCTAGCGCTTACAATGCACATTGGGCTTACAGCATGTGTGAATGCTTGCCCCTCGCACCTCTAGGCCCATCTGTTAATAGCTTATGTATATATGTGGCTTTTGAGTGTGATATCTAGCTCTAGACACTCTTTGTTTGCTTGTACTGACCAGTCACTGGCTGAGTCATACTGGCAGTCACTGACTGAGTCATACAGGCAGTCACTGACTGAGTCACACTGGCAGTCACTGACTGAGTGATATACACATGACCTGCACAGGTCCTGTTGCGGTGGGGGCTTCAGCAAGGCTGTGCTGTCATACCCAAGTCATTGAACCAGCAGCACATTGATGAAGCTAGTCCAAGCAAGCTGCTGTCATGGGAACTCAACCAACAGCAAATGCAAGCTCTGGACAGGATGGAAGATGGTCACAAGTACTGCTGGGATCCATTGACGGTGTTGTGATATTTGTTGGTTGTTGAGATCACTACAACATGCATTAGCCAAAAAACTGGCCGTGTGTAACAGAATAGCGCAAACTAATCTGACATCATTCTCAAGGGTGAAAGTAACCATCGAAGTAAGAGCAAAATGTCATTTAAAGCGTTTTAAAACAAGAGCACAGCATGCTGTACCAAAATGGGTTGAAGATGTACCAAATCAGAGGGTTACCGGTATGTCAGATTGTATACCATACATGAGGCGTGGCACATATATTGCTATATAGCTGTCTACACACATCTACAACATTTTTTATAGCTGTCACAAGCACTGTCACTGCGGACAGCAGGCCACCAAACTAAGGCCTGCCTTCCCACTCACAACACTTCAGCTGCTCTCAATTATTTTCTACAATCATTCAAACTGCAATCTCCGAAACATCAGAATGATGTGCCTGCACTCTGTTGCAACGCGGCACAGTTTTTACACCTCAAGCATCACACTCCCACTGCAGTCACAATTTTTGCGCAGCCAGCTTTAGCATCGTTCAATGCCTGTAAAGTGGCTGCCCCTACATCTGCACCAGCCCATCACTTCTGCAGGACAAGAACCCAATTCATCCAAGCTGCTCCATGGAAGCAGTACAAGAGTCTGTCTTGTGATCCAAAGGGGCCCACATCACGCACAGCAAGCATGCAAACACATCAAACCAAAGCTGCTTATCGGTACCACAATGCAAAGTGGAACTCATGTTAGCCATACAGTCACACTTGCGGTATGCTACCTGGCTTGCAGGCGAAACAGGCGAAGTGTCTGTGACAGGCAGGAAGGTGCCATACACTCCGGATGATATAGCTGGCGGTGGTGGCGGTGGTGCTGGCTCTGCAACATCTGGGACCACCTCAGCAGTCCCAACAGACTCGATGCTTGCTGTGTCCTCAGAGGGCGCCTCAGGTGCTGGTGGTACAGTGTAAGGACTGGAGGTGTTTGCCACTGCTGACTCTATCTCCCCAGCCTGAAGCATGCTGCATAACTTACTTTCTGCCCTCCCAATGGCTTGTGTTTTTTTGCTATCAAATCCCAATGTGGGCTTGACATCTGGCCTTGGGTACAAAGGTGACATTTTCAGCAGCTGTGTGCTGTATAGTACTCTGTACTGTATCGAATTTGCTCTAACATTGCCATGTCAAAATCACACATCTAACACTGACACTAACTTTGCTCTTGTATTGCTAAGTCAAAAACACACAAGCACAGCTGTGAATATGCTCCCAAGCACAGCTGTGAACAATGATGCAGGGAACAAGCAGCGGCATCTCAACTGGGCAATGCTTCAGCAGATTGTGATAGGCAAAGCACATCAGTGCATTTGTATCAGTTGCTCCACTGCTAGCAAGCAGTCACATGATACGCATGAAGTGTCACTGAAGTGAAATGTTTGAATGCCCACTGCATGGCATGATGATGATGGGCACAAGGCAAGAGAGCTTGCCTGTGCCTTAGTGAGCACTGCCGTGCTGAAGGTCTGAAACTCAGTGATAGCTGACATGTTACCCGGCAGCTGCACCCCAGTCAGCCTGCGTGCACTCCAAGTTGCATCGAAGCCAAGCAGCAAAAGAAACCCACACCAGGGCTCCAGATCGCTGCAGACTGTGACTGCCTGATTGGTCTCAACATTGAACAGCACAGAGCCAACTGTGGTGGTGATCCACTCCCAGAGTTGGTTGGCTGCTCCTGTGCAGGTGCGCGTCTCTACGTTGTAGTAGTCAGAGCCCTTGCCTAGGCAGGTTGCTGCAAGGCTGCTGTTGTCCTCGCTGTCGCTGGCTTCAGCAGCTGAGATGCCACAGATGGTGAGACATTCATCTGTCAAACGGCTCCTGATCATGCTGGTGTCATTGTACCACATCTGCCCAAGGCGTTCATCACAAATGCTGGAAACCACTACGCTGGCGTCAAGGGATGCATCTCCACAGTCGCTACTGCTGCACCTCTGCATGCACCAGGGGGCACTGGCAGCAACTGCAGCTGAGAAGGATGCGTTTGCTGTGCCAGTGCTGCCCCAGAAGTTGTGGATCAGAGAGCCATTTGTGCCTGCAGATGCATGGCACAAGTCTGAGTAGTGCTAAGTAACACTCCTGGTCACTTGGGCCTTACACAGGATGTTGCGGGTGCAGGCGTCAAAGCTAGAGAATTGCAAATTGGAGCTTCAAGCGTAGGTGACATGTTTTCATGCCCAATCTGTCACCAGCAAGGATAAGGATGCTCACTTGGAGGAACCTCTTCCCAGCCTTCTGATGCCGGTGTATCATCTGTATCAGCTGCAATTGTTACCATTTGACCGTCATTTGAGATCAGCTCCATGATCTTGGAATCACAGCCTACAGCACCAGTTGTGCACACTGCCAAGAACTCGCCAGGAACAGATTGTGCCTCCAAGGAACCATTTGCAAATAATGTCCAGGTCTGGGCGGGGCTGTCATTTCCACATGTTGCCAAGGTTACAACATCATCAGCTGTGATGCTGAGACAATCTCCTGATGCCACGTTGACCAGCTGCCTGCTTGTTGTAGATATCAGCCAGAGTTGACTGAGCCGTTCGTCGCATACTGTAGCCAGAGACAGATAATTATTGGTGCCTGCCCCACAGTCACCATTGTAACAGCCTTGCAGGCAACCTCCAGTATCGTTGTGCGGCGTGAGCATCATTACTGTCGTAGTGCCTGCACCATGCAGACAATCAGGGGAAATATTCGAGATAAGCTGGATCCGGGTATGCTATCTCCACTTACCTGTCTGCGCTGTTGCTGATGCAGCTGTCTGAGCAAATGCATATTTTGTGCTCCAAAATCTCAACACCAAAATCAGGGCACAGGTCGCTTCGGGCCTACTTAACCTGTAGGTAGACAAAGTTCACACGTCATGCAGCACTGCGTGGTCAAAATTTGTGGCACAAGAAGCTGCGTGGTGTACAACACAAGTTAGACTCGCCTGATCGCTTTCATTGCCTGCAGTCCAATTCTGTCGAGGAGTTGTTCAATGTTTCCCCGACGCTCCCATTGATGTGCAGAAGCTAGCGTGGAAGGCGATCTAGAAGGCGATCCGGCCTTCTTCTTCAGGCCCCTTTCATGTCTCATCAGACTGATGCTTCAAGCATCATGCTTGAGAGCAGGCTTCTGACTTTCGGTTTGAGAAACATCCTGATCTCGGAACATCCCAATATAGCCGTGCTTCTATCTGTTGTGTCTGCGAGATACTTCCGCGTGGTCGGTATCATAAACGAAACAGTGATAGGCTGTATTAGGCTTGTGTTAGAGCGTGCAAAACTTTGGCCACCACATAGTTGTACCTAGCTTTGTAGTGATCAAACTCTCTGCGCTCCTGCATACACCACATGGTCCAACCTGACCTTGGTTTGGCAAACCTTCCGGTTCTTGATCAATTTCAGGTGGACCTGCTGTCCCTGCTTGGTCTCAGCCACACATCGGGGCTGTGCCATAATCAATTAGCAAAGCGTGAGCCCATTGTCATATGTGTTGCAGCTGCCAAGGAGCTGTCAAACGTTTAAGATCAGAAACGGCAACAAGGACCAGACTATTTACATAGTAGGCACAGCCCATGTCAGTACTGCGTCTTGCGATGATGTGCGGGCCGTCATCAGAGCAGTCAAGCCTGAGGTGAATCTGCAGACCTCCAACCTGTCAGCAGGCTGGCAAAGTGGACAATTTGCAAGACTTTGTGCTGTACAGGTCGTTGTGCTTGAGCTATGCTCTGAAAGAAGGCACATTCTGACCATGGAGAAGCAGGATGTAAGTCAAAATGACATCCTTGCTCCGCACTAGATGTTCTGTGGGCTTCAATGCTGACATAGCACACACACTGGTTTGTACAGGCTTTGACGCTGCAGCAAGCATTTGCAGCCTGGCGAAAAGGGGACTACAGCACTTTTCAGGTGACTTCTGCTATCATATACACACACATATGGCATACACACACTGCTCACCAGCTCTCAATGCACGTGAAGTGAATATCTGAGTATGTGAAGTGCATTACAGGCAGCATATGGGTACTTGCTTGGGCAAGTTGGAGATGCTCTTGAGGTTATGCCAGGCGAGGAGTTCCGAGTTGCTGTGCATGAGGCCTCCAAGGTACATCTAATACTTACATGCCTTGCACATCTGCACAGAATCTTGTCTGCCTGTGAGCTATATGGCTGTGTGGCTCAGCGCTGACACCGTCATGGGGCGTGTATGCTGTAATGTGAGTTCTCTTGAGTGTCCACATGCAACAGGTATCCCCAATCTGCAGGTGGATGCAAAGATGATGTTTGGGGACCGTCTGTTGCACATCACTCTAGCACGGGTATGGGCTGCCTTGTCGACGTGGGAAAAGATGAAGTTGGTCTGGACGCTGGTGCACACAGGAGTGAGCATGCCAGACAAGGATGAGCTGAAGGAAGATCTAGAAAGCATGAAGGTGCTGTACTGCTGGGCAGGCCAGCCTACATTGACATGCCCACTCTGCAGATTGCAGAGCTGTGCTGAGCAACATCCATCTCTGTTTTGGTTTGCTGGCTTGCATGTTGTCATAGCGTGAGCAAACATTTTTGGCAAGTGTGACTCTATGGATTGTTGCGCCCCTTGTTGTTGGGCGTCATTGCATGTGCTCTGAAAGCAGAGTCAAACCAGTGTGCTTGCTGCAGGAGACGGATGCAGTAACTGCTGCCATCAAGGAGCTGGGCCAGCAGTTCCCATCACTGTTGGAGCCTTTGATATTTGAGAGGGATCTGTTTATGGTGCACAGGCTCAGGACTGTCCCAAAGTAAGCATGCTGCAGAAATGCCTTCATAGCAAACTTCTGCTGCTCTTGTTTGCGTCATACTGAGATGCACAGGTTTTCACATGCCAGCTTTGAGTACATCCAAGCAGCTTCAAATGGAGCTGTCAGAGTTTGCCTGTCCTATAATGCCTGTGTGTTGATGTCATTAGATACTGCCTCATGTTGCAATACCTGTGTCTGACTTAGGCTGCACCAGGTTTCCCAAGCGTAGGCTTTAACAGGAGCTGCCCTGTGTAGGCACAGCAGAGTTGTGGCTGTTGTTGGGGCTGGCCACTTGCCTGGCATGCGAGAACATTGGGATGATGTGATAGACATAGAAGAGATCTGCCGGGTACCACAAAAAACTCCCAGCAAAGTTCAGTGGGGTAGGCTGTTCATCACAGTCGTCAGCACTGGCTCTTTGTTTTACTATGGAACAATGTTGCGGCGGCGATGAGCTTTGCAATGACTAAGTCTTGCTCTTAGAGCAAGGTGTGCTTCATTAGTACGCATGAGTTTCATGAGCACGTTGTGTTTTCTGAGGCAGCAGCAATAGGAGTGTAGAATAATGCCAAGCTCTATGGTAGTCGCTGGTCATCAATCCTGTGTACAATCAGCATCTGTATTACAGCACAACATTGTTTTTACGCTCAGCAATTACCTTACCCAAATATCGTAAAGTTTCAACAATAAAGTTTACAGCTTTGCAAGTTCCTCCCGGGCCTGTGCCCTAGCCCAATATGTATGAATAGGCTCTTCAGCTGTCTTCAATAATGCATTTCCACATGTGTGTTTTGCTGTCCTCCTTCAGCTGATGCATGTCTGACTCATGCCTCCAGATTCCAGCGGTCAAAGGCGCAATTCACATCGCCACGATATGACATTCGCAAGCTCGTGATATGCTGCGTGCTTTGCGTCCGACTGTACCGGTGTTGTTGCGATCACACCGCCCGACATATCTCATCCCCTGCATACGGTCGATGTCGGTAAAAGAGAGTGATCAGCCTGCGGGCACAAGCACCGTGCAGACACGCATGCAAAAGACAAACGCCAAGGAGTTTTACTGTTTGACTGAGAAAGACGTACGATAGCCTTTTGGCAATATCACGTCCTTCAAAATATACAATAGGAAGACTCTGTCTGTTTGTGCAGCTCGAGCCACTTGCCTACCAGGAGAAAGCGAACCGCAGATACAAAAATGCAACTCCTACCAAGCTGTACAGCACAGAGGAGGTGAATTTCAACAGACGTCATGAGCACATAGGCGGCTGCAGAGCATGCTGTGCACGCATGTCGCTGTCATGCTCATCAGACTGCAAAATGTTCTGATATCCTTCTAATTCTTTGCTTATGCATGCAGCTTGAGAGGGCAGCTGTTGAGAAATGGGGCAGCATGCCAGAGGTGGAGGCAGAGCGTAATGCCAGGGAGCAAAAGCGGTTGAAACGAGCCCTGGAACATGCAGGCAATGCACCAAGTCAAAAACCTCACATGCATGTGCCCATGCTGAACTTGAATAATATGTACACCCATGCATCAAGCGGAATCATTGCATGACCTTGGGTAGCAGGCTCTGTTTACGGGCTGCATTGTTGCCTCCAGCTTGTTCCTGCTTTCACCTCAAGTGTGCATCGGCGCATGCCAATGTAAGCGTAATCGAGCAGACCTTCTGCCAGCATATCAGCTGCACAAAATGCAGGTATGCAAGCTATGCGAGATGGCAATGATGCATGCTCATTTCAGGTCCAGGCAATGATGACGCTTCCAAGAAGCACAAGCTGGTCCCTGCAAACGATGCAGCAGCTGCTTATGATCCGTCAGGAAGCCAGGATTTGCCATCTTGGATCACAGAAAGGGTGCGCCCATGTCAAAGGGTCACCAGCCCTCTGGCACCCCATCCACACCCCCAGCAACTACCCTCAGCCCACCCTGACCATGGTCACACCCCCCAGCCAGAGTTTATCCTGTACTGGATGCGCACAGCAATCAGGGGTCATGAAAATCCTGCTCTCGATGTGGCAAAGCATGAGGCCCAGCAGCAAGGCTTGCCCCTGTTGGTGGCAGCTTTCGTCTTGACCAGTCACCCCTATCCAACTGCAAGGCGCTTCAAGTTCTGGATGGAAGGGCTGAGAGACACTCAGCGTGAGCTCAGAGCTCAGGCAGGTGTTTCTGAGACATCCATTGCATTCCCTCTTGCTCCCTCGCCTAGTTGCAAACATTGCTGGTTGCCTATCAGTGACTGCGTTCAAGGCAGCTTAGTGTGAGTGAACCAGTAGTCATTGAGACTACACAGTTCTGGTTGAACTCTTTCATGCACACAGTCCTGATTGGGGTGATGCTCTTGAGTCGTATCTCAGGTGCAGCACTCAACTGGCAGCTCAAACAAGATGCAGGCCAGATCATGAACCTTTATTGGTCATTCAGCTGTACTGTTGTGTATGCAACAGAACAGTGGCCATGAAATATATGTTGCGTGGTTATGTTAAATTTGCTTGTCATGCAAAGCATCATATCAAAGCTTGTTGTTATTAGGATCATGCTGCTGCTTGCCATGTCCAGGCGCTTAAGGTATGCAAGTTGTTCACAGCCTTGCACTGTCCTTTGCCTTGAGCATGCTCATTTCGACAGCTCATTACGCATTTTTCCAAAGACACACAGAGCTCCCTCAGCTATATTCATACAACGCTTTGTTGCCTACATCATTCGGCTGCTCAACATATCTTATGGGGCATTGCAACTGCACATGGGACTTGTAGCTGTGCATGATGTCTTCCACAGAGAATGTGTATTCATCAGTTGGTTGACCTTGAAGGGGCTGGAGCTGCTCATCTATCTGGAAGGCGTCACAGGCATATCTGCTGCTGATCATTCCACAGCACCACATGACCAAGGCCAAACTGACACAGGCAATGGCTTGGAAGCCGCAGCAGCAGGACCATCCACTGGCTCTGCAGGTCATTCTGCAGCACATCTTGCCCTGGTCATCGCCAGCAACTTGTTCTTTCATGTGACATGAAAAGCGGCATTGCAAAAGTGACTGCATCTGTGTGTTTGCAATCACAGAAGCTGCTCAGCATCTGTTGCATGGCTAGTTTGAAGCGTACTGTGTCGCCTGTGCTACAAAATGGGTAGTGTTGGAGGAACATGGAATGTTTGGAATCTTCTTGTATTTTCTCTTCTAGACAGTGGTATAGCAGGGCACACCCTGCGTGTGCATGTGAAGGAACAATGAATGTGTTGCTGCAGGTGTGGCTGGGGGGCCAACACTGGCTGACTCACAGGGATGGCAGGACCTGATGGAACTTGTGCAGCGCTGTAGTTTAGTGGTTACTGAAGATATGCCTGTCGATCCTGAGGCTCATGACCTTCAGGTGTGCATCCAAGCATGGCCTAGCCATCTTCTATGTCATCATGCATTAGTGTCTGTCTTTCATGCATAGTCTGTATCATCGACATATATTATATTTCATCCGGGCACAGTCTGTATCATCAGGCTATAGTCTGTGTCACCCATTTGCAGTCTATGGCATGACGACTCAAGATCATGTGAGCATGTACTCATAAGCTCCCAGAACACAATCTGTTTTCCAATACAACCGTGCAGACAATCTATGCAGTCAGACTGTCCAGGAGTGAAAGTCAAAGGCCATCTGGCCAATTTGCAATTTGCTATGCAGGCACTCACAGCCAGGGCACCTGCCGCCGTCAAGGTGCTTGCAGTGGACACAGCTTGCCAAGTACCCATGCAGACTGTCAAGTGCTCGGCGTCCAAGGCATACATCTTCAGATCTGCCACAGAGAAGCCTCGCAAGGAGAGAATGGAAGGCATGCCCTACTCAGATGCAGGGCAGATCAGGCACATAGCGCCTTATGCCCCCCAGGGTGAGGGGGCGGCAGCAGGGGCTGAGGATCACCCTGATGCTGAAGGTCCTTCCCTCCCCCTGCCCCTCCCCCTCCCCTCTCCCATCCCCTTCCCCTTGTTGTTGCCTTGCTGTTACCATCACTGCAGCTGCAACACAACCCCTACACCTGCACATACAAATGTCCATGGCATTAGGGTCATCCTGCATGGAGCATAATGGTACGCTTACCGTACTTCCAGTCTGCACATTGATGTGCATGTGTCTAGCTCAGGTGCAAGCACGAGTCAAGGCAACAACACTCAGCAAGTGGGACATGTGCCAGAGGGCTTGGGATGGCAGCCTTTGGACTTGTCCCCAGATGATGTGGACATCAATCAGCTGCTGAAGCAGTGCAGGTATGTATCATCGGCAGTCATGTTGCATAGATATGTGAGCCTAACACAACTTTGAATTTGAATGGGGTGATGCACACATGCGCCCTGAGAATTCGCAAGTGAACGCGCCACTACATGCTTGTATGAAGCAAAAACTGCCTAGAAGCCATCAATTATCTCCGCCGGTGGGCTGCCGGACATAGCTCAGATGGTTAGAGCGGCTGACTGTAGATGTGTCATCATTAGTCATCAGCAGGTCCCTGGTTCGACTCCGGGTGTCCGGAGAAGCGCTTCCTTTTGTGTTTTGCTGTGAACCCTACATGCCATTGGTCGCTCAGTCAGTCAGCTAATTAGTGATCAGCATGCACCCTTTCAGGCTAGGTCCAATAGTTCCATACCTGCTTGCTCGCAACTTACAGGGGCATAGGACCAAAGTGTGGCAGGCATACAGCATGTCCAGACGTGCTTGCTTGCAACTTGCAGAGGCATAGACCAAAGTGTGGCAGGCATACAACACACTACAGGCGGCTCCACGGCAGCCTACACTCGGTGGGAGAAGTTCAAGCTGGCGGGCCTCAATCAGTATGCGGCAAAGAGGAACAACTCCATGCTGCGCAATGCTGTCAGCAGACAATCAGGTGCTGCTCCCACTTACAATCGCGTGCAATGTCTTTGTCACCTTTGCTGCTGCTCCTGAAATGCTGCACTCACGGGTGGCCTGCGTGATGACTAACTATCAGGGCTTCTGCATGAGGGCTCTTGCCTTTAATTCTTCTCTTCCTTGCTTTATGTCAAACCTAACTCTTGCTCATTTCTTTGTGCTTCATGTCCTTGTTGACACTCTTTGACAGCTAGTCTTGATAATTTTGGCTCACTGCGTCAAACTGGAGTTCTCCTATGCATGATGTGTTCTCAGTGCATATGCTTTTCACACAGTTTGCAGACTTGTCAGAGACCAAATCCTGTCAGCGTCTGATCACACAAGCAGATGTCACCAATCCAGTTAGAGCAGTGCTGTGTGAATGCAGCATATCATCACTTTGGCATGATCTCGCCCTTCAAGGTGGCGCGTGACCTGGTGCGCAACAGCAGCAACGGCAGCAAGAAGTTCTTTGATGAGTTCATGACTTGGCGCGAGCTCAGCTACGCCTTCTGCTTTCAGCACTGGCCAGATTTAGAATCCATGCAGGTCAGCCTGCAATGCCCCTCGTCTTGTTTTACTAGCACTGCTCTCATCTGCTCTGATTCTGCATGTTTAGCATGCATGGCTCACTCATTCTCACTTGCGTCCGCAGCATAGTGCAGTCGCTCAGATACAAAGCTTGCAGCCACCCTGAATTTGCTTACCTGGGCAGCCGCTGTACTGATTTGTGTGTTGTGTGCTCTTGAACCATGATGCTGCTTTGCTACATCTATTGTAAGTGTCCAGGCAGACTCTGCAGTATGAGGCATTGCTAGAGCATCACTGCAGCGATTTTCAATACAGGCCCAAACAATACCCCCTTGTGTGACACAACAGTTGTGAATGTGGGTGTGCTGTCATAAATGTGAGAATGCTGTTATGACTGTGAGTGTGCTGTTACAATTGTAGGGATGCATGTGTGTCTGTGCAGGCACTGCCAGAGTGGTCGCGCAGCACATTGGAGGCGCACAGGAATGACCCTCGACCGCACCTCATGACAGATGAGCAGCTGGACAAGGGGCAGACTGGTGATGCAATCTGGGACGCTGCTCAGTATCAGCTGGCCCTCACAGGTGCACTTCACCTTCAATCAACAGGATGATGAGTCTGTCTTCATCCCACAAGATAGGGTGCATGGCACTGAACCCCTCAGAGTAGTCTGAACAAAGCTGTTGCGGTTATCGAATAGCAATCAGCCTGATTGCTCTTTGATAACCACAACAGCTGTGTTCAAGATGGTGCACAGAGAAGCATCCCGGGGGTTATCTGCATGGCATGGACAACCCTGTTGCACATTCTTGTGGAGTGCTGTGCTGGGTGAAATGGACAGCAGCACAAACTGTGCAAGAAGCCTGAGAGACTCAGTGCATGTGTATCCTGCAGGGGAGCTTCACAACAACATCCGGATGACATGGGGCAAGGCCATTCTGCCCTGGAGTCCTGACCCAGATACGGCCATCAAGAGAACAGTCTTCCTGAATCACAAATATGCCCTGGACGGCTGTGATCCATGCTCCTATTCAGGAATCCTGTGGTGCTATGGCCAATTCGACAAGCCCATGGGCCAAGAGAAGACTCCGATTTATGGCAAACTCAGGAAGCGTGACACCAGTGTTGTGGGGAACAAGCTGGATGTTGCAACCTATAGGACTTTGGCGATTGAGGCTGACAGTGCTGAGATTGCTGGGAAGCCTGCTCAGAAAGCCATCAGTGACTTCTTTGCCCCTCGGCATTGAGCTTACTCTTCATTTGCCAAAGTTGGTGCTTTGGTGCGTAACAAGCCTGCATTTTCAGAGTAGTTTGAGCAGGTCATGTACTGATACTGTGTGCTTTCCAGAGTTGAATGTATATTATGCCGTTCGGTTAGTGTGAACATATTCAATCCATGAGTGCTGGCCACCAAAGTTGCAGCCAACTTCAATCAGCGCATGCAGTCTGCCGCCTCCCAACGCTGTTCATGGATGCATTCAAACCTAGAGTGATTTTGACTGTACACAGGATTGCAGATGAAGTGAAATGCTCTGGTCATAAGCATACAACATGTTGCTGAGCAGCAAAAGTGTACAAGCATGGTGCACATATTACATGATAAACAGGTATTTATTGCAAATAAATAACATGTAATGGAGTCAGAAACGGGACACAGGGTACTAAAGGAGCAGTGAACATCCTGCTTAGTGTACAGGCAGTCTAATTTCAGAGAAGCGGGCTGTACAGCAGATCAATCAAGTAAAAACAGCAATTGTGGCGAACCGTAACACATGCAGCTGCCAGTACTGAAAGCTGTTAAGGGTACACAAACGTCACTGCCAGGCATACAAAGTAGAAGCTGTCCCACATGATACAAGCTCTAAACCATCTAAAGTTGATGCTTTTGCTACAGAAATAGTCATCTGAGATGATTGCACATGTCATCAGGGCAAAGAAAATTTGCCAAATTCTTCTTGCCAGAACAAGACACTGCAAGGGTGAAACTTGAATTGGCAAAGTATTAAATGGGTACAGGTACATGTGAGAATGCTGTCTAATCTCGTTGTGTCATGACCGCGTCAGGCACTGCAGCCGTGCACACTGCCTGCCGCATACGCAGGGAGCGGCTGTAAGACTGCATGCGCACTCGGTCAGAGACGGCTAGCTGTACTGGAGGCTGCAAAGAGAGACCTTCAGCCACACTGTGCAGAAAGGCAAGCACACGCACCGCCTGCAATCACGCCCAGGTTCTCTAATCACTCCCTCACATGCTTTGTACAGTCAGCACATCATCAGATAGCTCAAGGACGTCATTGACAAAGTAGAGGGTAGCTTTTAGTGAACAGCAGCCTCTGAACACAGACTGTGGTAATGCACAGTGTGATACACCATCATGCGGAGTAGCGCGTATTGAGTTTTAGCCTAGCATCACCTCTATAGCATGCATGTGAATATCACCACAGGCCAACTGCTCTCAAAACACAGGCAAACCAATCATGAGGTAGATGCTTAGCACACCTGTGAGTATGGCAGTATGCATGCGCCCAGCTCGCCAATGACCTCCTGCATAGCAGCTGTACGAGCAAAATCTAGGGCGGCCTCATACACCACCTGCCAAACATACGGCACAAGCGTCTCCTCCTCTTCCCCTCGCAGTGTCTTGACGCCCTCCTCTACCTTGCTTGCCATGTCAACAAGCATCTGACGCATCTCTTTCTTGAAGACGACATGCTCAGGCTGCAAAGCTTCTTTTGTATGTGCCCCATCGCTTGTCTCTGCCACGGACTGCTGATGCTGCTGCTGTGGCAGTTTGCTACTGCCAGGCGTTGTCTCATGCTGCTGTTGCACATGTAACACAGGCTGGCTTTGGGCTGGCTGTCCAAGGCTTGCATCACCCCTCTGAAGAGCCACAATCAGCAGCTGAAGGGCAAGCAGGCGCACTGAAAGGCCTTTCTGCACCTGCCCTTTCCCATCAAACTCCACTGCCAGACCCTCCAGAAGGGCAGCCATGCTGATCAAGGCCTGCTGCCCACTCATGTCAGGTTCAGCTTCTGGCACCACTGCAGCCCTTGTCACAGGCGGTGGGTGACCCAGTGTTGTGACCCCCTTCAGATCCCCTTGAGCTACCTGCCCACTTGGACTCTGCCTGGTCTGTTTGTCTACGAGGCTGGTGGACACATGATGCTGCAGTGCAGCAGGAGCAAGCTGCTGGTGAGCCTGCCGGTCTTCATGCATCTGTTGAAGCTGCTGTTGTACAGGTAGAGAGGGACTGGGTGCAAGGCGCTCCTGTTCCCGTTGCTGCTGGTGGTGGGGAGAGGGGGGATGACGCTGGGGGCTGGTCAAGGGCTCTGAGCGGAGCCTGGTGAGTATGGTGTTGTACACAGCTGATGGCCGCCGTGAGCTGCAGATACATGCGCTCAAGTGTGAGACTATCCTGGTGTCCATATTTGATGAGTCTTGCAGCGATGCAAGTGCAGATGCATTTGTGGACAAGGTAGTCAGAGCAAATGCACTGTGCTGCAGTGCAAAAGCTGCTGTATCATCACAGTGATGGGCTGCATACATGCGTGCTTTGGAACAACCAGGCGCGCTGACTGGCATTGCTTCATGTGCTGCAGATGCAGAGAGACACACTAGGAGGGAAGAGGTTGCCTACATTGGCTGGTGGCCTGAGCTTGAAGGTGATGGAACATTGACAATGACAAAGCCATCATCCTCCATGGAGCTGCCCATACTGCTCACCCCCTTTGCAGCCTGCACACATTCCACACAATGTCGATAGACGCCCTTGTCATGTGTAAGACAGCAGACTTGGGCAGACCTGCTCAGCCAGTGATCTTTGCGGTAGTGGTGTCAGCCTGACCAGTGCAGGTTGTGTCTAAAGCAATCTCATTGAACAATGAAAATGGCATGGGGGTGTTTTGTACATTTCCTTGTGACAAATGATTTGCTCATCTAGACTGACATATATGGCAGATAAGCAAACAGAACAAGGTTCGGTAGGGCTGACTGATAGGACTGAACATTGGCATGATTGACACATGGTTTCAATGGGGGGCTGACCTGCAAGGGGTGGTTCACCACAGGCCGCCCCTGCACCTGCGTGGTGGACAGGATGGAGGCAGTCGGCAGAGGGGCAGCTGCGACGGGAGGCGTGTTGGGGAAAGAAGGGGGCTTGGCAGCTGAAAGGGGCCCTGAAGGGCGAGGGGATGTGCCCAGCGGAGGCCGCTGCTTGCGTGTTTCGTGCACCAGCTGCCTGCCTGCAACATAAACAATCAGAAGGCATCAGTCACTGTATGTACTTCCCGGGTGCTCACACAGGTACTGACTGTGTCATGTACTGTTGACACAATGCTCATGACAGGTGCAAGGAGTAGACACACCATTGCTAATGCTGAGGCAGCCTAGAGGCTCAGGGTCTGTGTGTAAATGCAGACACCACAAGATCTGAGTATCTTGGCGGCCATGCCTGCATGTGTGTTGCATGAACTGAACAACATGTAGGATAGGCAAGTACGATTACCTGCAAGTGCGCTAGCAGGTGATCTGTGGCCATAGCGAGGTCTGTTGGTGTGCACTTCTGGTGCATCAAAAGCTGCCCCATGTGAGGGCTGCTGCTGCTCTGGCAGTGGCTGCTGAAAGGCTGGAGCCACAGCATCATCGTCCAGCACAAAGGGAAGGCTGTCCTCTGGACCATTGGCCGCCTGGCCTGCTATCCGCTGCACAGGTCTGCTCAAACCTGCGGTGCACCAGGAACTGCTGTCACAGGAGCAATACTGTAACAGAGCTTGGTTCTGTGCAATCACAGTCCCGTGCTTGGTCTTCCCACAACGGGCGTGAACACAAGGGAAACTGTAACTAGTCCATGCATCCTGACTATGATGACACGGGGCACACAGAGCAGAATGACACAACGGGACATGAGTATACTCAACAATGCAGTGAGTCACATGAAAGTGTCACATGAAAGGGTCACATGAAAAGAACAAAGTCAAGCCCACCTGACTCTGTGGCCTGAGCATCTGCAGCAGGTGCTTCACCAGGAGTGGTTGCTGACAAGGGTGTTGTTGCCGCTAGAAATGGGTGGTTGAAGAACTCCTCAAATGAAATGCGCTGGACTGGGTTGCGCTCCAACAAGCTGTAGATCAAGTCTATGCAAGCAGGGCTGAGGTGCTTGGCAATGGTGGCTGGAATTCTGGCTTCATTGCGCTCTATGTTTTGCAGCAGCACTATGTGATTGCTGCCATTGTAAGGAGGCCGACCAACGACAAGCTCATACAGAATGGTGCCCACACTCCACAGATCTGCTTTGGCATCATACTGCTGAGACTTGAGGATCTCGGGAGCCATGTACAGGGGCGAACCACACAGAGTGTTTGCCAGTTCTTGCTGCTGCAGATGACGTGCAAAGCCGAAGTCTGCAATCTTGAGCACAGCCTGAGGGGTGTTGTCTGACAGCAAGAGGTTCTGAGGCTTCAAGTCTCTCTGCAGGGACACAGGACTTGCGGTCATTTACTGGAAACATGACTGTACTAAGCGGACCGAAGATTTGCATTATGCAGAACTAGACCATGCTTCCTACTGAGCTGCCACGACCCTGCATGAGGTTGTATTGCACACAAGCATGTACATGGGTGTTGCAAGCCGGCCAGTAATAGCATTTGTGTTTCCTCACTTTGGCAGCAGCACAGTGTTAGCTTATCACGCACAAGTTTGTCAAATAGACACTCACATGCACCATTTGCCTTGACCAAAGCTCCTTCAGACCTGCCCCAAGCTGTCTCATGACAGCGCAAGCTGTGACTTCTGGAACCCTTTTGCAGCGACGAATATATCCTGCTAAGTCACCGCCAGCACAATACTCCATGACCAGATACAAGTAACTGGACTCCTGTGTCAGAAGAAGGCCATGCTGAGACTTTCAACCCCGTTATGCAGGCTGGGGCGACAAGATTGCCGAAAACAAATAAGGCAATACTCCTTTAGACCAAGTATGCGTAAAACAGAACCAGTTGGGGGTTGCTGTTCGACTTACCTCAACAACATCCTCGAGGTGTACAATGTTCTTATGCCGTATCTGCTTCAGGATAGAAACTTCGCTCTCCAAACTTTGCTTCAGCTTCTTGTTCAACCTATCAGTGGAGATTTCCTTGATAGCGACCACCTTTCCGGTCTCTTTGTGCATGGCCTTCCATACGATAGCGAATGAGCCTGAGCCTGCCTTCTGCTGCAAGACCCAGCTTGCTACGCTTCTCAAGTTGGAGTCATTCATTCTTGCTTCGGTAATGTCAGTCTCACCGCTCGTCTGTCAACAGCAACAGCCGAGACAGAAGGCTGTACCAAGTAGTGGCAACACAGAGAGCTCGGGAACGGAATAAGTTGCTCTCTGGCTGCGCTTACTTTTTACATGGTGCGAGCGCGGGAGTCTGTGTGGTTTCGTCAATTTTCCGTTGTCCTCCTCACTTACCGTTCATTTCATTCATTCATTCTTTGCTGATCCTGTGACTCAGTTTTCTTCCTGGCGAGGAGGTATATAATTATCAGCCCTGCACTGTTTCCTGTGGCGATGTAACTGCAGAGCCACATCAGCTGAAGCCTCTGCTGCCGCGCAGTCTCTCAATAACATGACGAGTACGTTGTAGATCGTTACGGCGCGTCGCTGCGCTGGCTGCAGTGCTTGAATCGCATCAGTGTTTCAATTTCTGAGCCTCTGATGCAGTGATACAGCCGCTCACCAGCCCGGCCAAGTCGCGAGCCGGGTGCCCGGCCTGCGTTCAGGCGACAGTTCATGCAATCTCGTCTGGCGTATTGGCAACCCTACATGGCTGCTATGTTGTATGGCTGAAACGCTCAGTCGCATATGCATGCGCTCAAGCAGCGGATAACGGCTCTATGACACCACCCCTCCGAACGTGCTGGGCAGTCCAGCTGGTGGTGCATCTGTTCTTGTTGCCACCATTCACACTCGGGGCTCTGCAGCGCGCAGCTCCTATGGTACGCTGTGACACTGAGCAATTGGCCAACAAAGAGTGCTAGAAGTGCCGCGTACAAGCTATTTGACCTACCCTGACCTGCTTGCATCGTCAGGGTACCTGGCTTGGAAGTACTTGGCAGTCCACAGTCATCATAGATGCCGGCAGCACCGGTTCACGCATCCACATCTACCAGTACAAGGTATCAAGAGCAGGACTGGCAGTTGTTCAGCAACCAGTCAGCAGCCTAAAAGTCACGCCTGGTCTGTCAGAGTATGCTCGGCAGCCTGAAAGTGTTGGACAGTCACTTGGGCCCCTACTCGAGTATGCCTACAAGCAGGTACAGCTGCCAGCTTATGCCCTGGGTAGACCAAAAGTTGGTGTGACAAGTGTAACCTGCTTTACCCATTTGCTCCAAGTGTCAATGCTGGCTGCAAATGCTCTCATTGTACAACCAGCCGCAAAGCAAGACAGCAGCCCTGCTTGCAATCAGGCTTGCAACAGCTGCATGACGAACATTATATGCTTTTCACATGCGCATGCCAGCGCCCCTGGCACAGCTTTGAGGCTGTGCCCTCATGGTCTGCAGGTTCCTTCACACCAGCACAGTCTCACAGAGGTGCACTTGTTTGCAACAGCAGGCTTCAGGGTGCTAGCCCCAAGGCCTGCCGCAGAGCTGATCAATAGCTGCAGGGCGTTTCTTGCAACCTCTAACTTCAAGTTCCGGGATGAGTGGGCCACTGTGATGTCAGGCAAGATAGCATGTGCAAGGCAGAACCATATCACTGCTGATCCATGTTTGGCAGTAAATGGTTGCAGTGCTGCCCAATGGTTGCAGTGCTGCCCAATGCCATGAAGTGTACAGCACATTGATGGCTAGACATTGGCATAGCTGGGGCTGTTCAACTGTTGCCATCTGCCTCACCCTGCTTCTCATGGCAAGTCCATGCCTCACAGCATAAAAGAGCAGACATGGACAAGCCAGCATGTCTGATGAGTCACAGCTGGCTCCACACCCCAGGCTATAAAGTATAGAATGGGGGGGGGGGAGTGAAATGATAAGCTTGGACAGGGATGCCTTAACACAGACGCTTTGTGGTGTACCATGACGCACAGTCCAGGCGGCCGCAATCAATGAGCAAACAAACAAGTGGTTTCAGTCTAAAATAGCCGGGCCAGCTGTAAGCAGCTGTTAGCGGCTAATACTCCAGTGGACTAGGTCTCTAGAAGAGCTCGGACTATCCACTCTGCATGAGTGCAGGTCCTTCTGAGGGAGTGTTTGGATGGGTTGCTGCCAACTATGCCTCAGGAGCACTGCAGGGTTATGCTCTGAGACAGGGGCTGCGCCTGCGCAAGCCTGGTGTGCCTTCAGCGCCCTTTGTGGGAGTGTTTGAGCTGGGCGGCGCCTCAGCACAGGTACCCTGATTGTGATTTGACAGTCATGTGTGACAATTGAATTGTTGTCAAGACAAACACTTCTGGGCTGCCTCGCATGACATGGATCTGGTATCTGCAGCACGCAAGTTGCTGCCAGCTGTGTCAAATTTGTAAACATCTTGCTGGCTGGCTTTTGGCTTGATGCTGCTGCCTTCAGATAGATGACTTTCATGAGGCTTTGGAGTTCCTGTTTGCCACTCAAATCCACCCTTGACCCTCCCCCCTCCTTTCCTACCTCAATATTGTCCCTCCCCGGCGCCCCCTGCTCTCAAGGGAAACAAGCACAAATAACCCAATACCATAGGTAAGACACATCACAAGACTTTGACATGACTTGACATGGTAGCATCATTACGCTTGCATGTTGCTACAGGTGACATTCTGCCCTGACGTGCCAACCAAGGCTGCAGATAATGTGCAGCTACTCAAGCTGCCAAATCTGCAGCTGCCGCTGTATACCCACAGCTTCCTAGGGTTTGGGCAGGAGGCGGCCCTGACCCTAGCCTCCACTGCAGCAGTCAGCAAGATGCTGCAAGCTACCACCACCACTCCATCCAACATGAGTAAGATCAAATGGCTCGGGCAGCAGCATCTGTTCTGCCCAGCTGCTCACACATATCCTCATGTGCAATGCTGCCTGTCATAAGCCCTTCTGCATCATTCAATGCATGCACTTCACATGAATGAAGGACCAATATGACATGCCACAGACCTGGGCAGCCCAGTATAATACTCGGCTTCTCATCAAATTGATGCCAAAAGCTGTAGTATTTTCTTTTCTTTTTTTGACAGGCCACAGAGATGATGTTGAGTGTTGCATGCAGCTCCCATTGACTAAGCCCAGGAGTCAGATGATACTCTTGTTCTGCTCTGATGCAACCATACTCTCTTGCTTACTCATGCATACTCTTTTGCTACTGCCAAACCTTTCACTTTTGGATGTTCAGGCGAAGGGGCGCGGGACCCCTGCCTGCCTGTGGGGTACAGCCGGGATGCTCCTGCAGGGACCGTGGTGGGCAGCGGTAACTTTGAGGAGTGCAGGGCCATTGCCAAGGGCTTGATTGCAGGGCAGTGCCAAGATGAGCTGTGCCCCATTG
>JAABUK010004431.1_pt1 | contig 22825 bp, 27 predicted proteins | sample 5559141 | NCBI WGS metagenome assembly JAABUK01 (sample SAMN10711869, study PRJNA513367) | rock metagenome | isolation source: Antarctica rocks | place: Antarctica: Victoria Land, Pudding Butte nord | collected 2016-01-03
GACCCTCACCCGCGTCGCGCGAGCGTAAAGCGGCGCTCACCCTAGGCTGGGAGAGGGGTGAGGCCGGGGCAGATTTTTGTCACCTTGACATCGTTCGGCGGGCTCTGCGGCCAAAGACGATCAAACCATGGGAATGATGAAGATACGACGGGCTCCGGCCATTGAAACGGCAGTCCCGAGCAAGACAAATTTATCGTGAGGCAGTCTTAAAACCAAGGCTGCTGAAGCTGCGGAAGAAATCTCTCCGAAACACATTTCATCAGAGGAATCACATACTTCATATCGAGCGGCCAGAAAGATACCGCTATTCGCCTTATTACACAGCTCTGTTCCCCACTTCCTATCCTCACAATGGCAGAACCACCAGCTGCCCGCCCTCCGGGCCCGCCCTCAGAGACCGTTCCCTCCTCCTTCGACTCTAGCCCGTAAGGAATTTGCCCTGCAGCCCCCCCAATCAAATCCCGCCACTAACAAAACCGCACAGCGAATTTTTCGAAGAAAAGCGCCTCGCCAAATTCACCCGCCGCCTCCGCGAAGAGCCTCTTATCCCCCTCGGCTGCGCCGCCACCATTTACGCCCTCTACCAAGCGTCCAAGTCCATCCGAGCAGGGGACCACCACCAAACCAATCGGATGTTCCGCGCGCGAATCTACGCCCAAGGCTTCACCCTGATAGCGTTGGTGGGAGGGAGCATCTTCTGGAAAGATGACCGCATGAAGAGAAAGGAGTTGGAGAAAGTACTAGAGGAAAAGCGAAAGGCGGAGAAGAGGGAGAAGTGGTTGAGGGAGTTGGAGGAGAGGGATCGGGAGGATAGGGAGTGGAGGGGTAGGTTTGAGGGGGTGGCGTTGAGGGCTAAGGAGGCGGAGGAGGGGTCAAAATTGAGGACTGGGGCGGGAAAGAAGAAGGTGGAGGAGGCGGGCAAGACGGTGGAGGAGGAGGCGGGTAAGAAATTTGAGGCGAAGGCTGAGGCGGCTGTAGAGGAGGCGGAAGACGATGGCAAGCAGCGAAAAGAGAGTATAAAGGAGGGAGCTAAGCACGGGAAGGAGAATGTGAAAGGGGCTATTGAGAAGGCTTTTCAGAGTAAAAGTGTGCTTGAACAGGTCGAGAGTCCTGGGTGGGGAAGGAGGACGTGGTCAGTCAAAGAGGCGTGGAGGAGGAGATGACGATGGCATTGGCATGCTGATGGTCAGTGAGACGATTCTGGGCACTCGAACGGACATTCAAACCAAAGGTTTTGACAGCTCAAAGACAGTGCTAGCATTAAATTGTACCGTGTTGCTCTTTATGTAGCATAGTCAACCATTAAGCGTGAGCCGAGACGTAGTAAGACGCGGTCCACACTCACGATCTGCTCTTACCGGCGTTGATTGCGTCATCCTCAACTTTCGTGCGATTCTCATCACTTTCCTCGTCCTCTTCATCCTCGAACCCAGTCCCATAATCTCCGTTGCTCGCCATATCCTTATCTTCCTCATCACTTCCCATATCTTCATCCTCCAAATTATGTCCTTCGTCGTCACTCTCGCTACCCTTTGGCTTATCCTTATCCATCTCATGTGAGAGCCCATATCGTTCCTCCAACTCCCACAAGCGCCTGCGCTCATGCTCCTTTGAGCCGGGGGTTGCTCTGGATTCACGGAACCATCGACTGTGACATGTCTTGATCCGTCCGTTTGAGAACATTCGCTTCATGTGAAAGCATGCCACAGCTCTAAAGAGATCAAAAAAAGTTCTGTCGAAGTACCATTCATCAACGAATGTTGCCATCAGCCAGTCGAAGGCACAAAAGTTCGTTGTGACGTGGGCAGGGTCCTCTTCTTGCGCTTCCATCTTCGTCTTCACGATATCGATGGCAACAACCATTTTTGGTGCATATATCAGATTCTGCAAGCTGATGCCGAAGTCCTCGGTCCCAAAGGCCATTGTATCGCCGTCATCTTCATTGTAGTTACCCCACAGAACGATCTCCACTTCCTTGATTCTTGAGGCATTCTCCATGCTGAGGCTTGAGAGAAAGGGTTCGTAGGCAACTTTGTGGAGGGCGCAGCGAAGGTGTATGGTGAAATAATTGCGTTCGTAGAGAAAGTCGATTGCTTCGTTGTAGATGCGCCGGTTAGTACGCAGGATAGTGGCCCAGACATGCTGTTCGCTTTGAGGTGGAGTGGGAGGTAAGGGAAGAGGAGAGAGGAGCAGATTCTCGTAAATGAGGTTTCGAATCTCTAATGGTAACGAGAAGAAAGAGATCCGATCAGAATCTCGGTGCATGGGTGAATCAGGTGTCATAACGTTCATTTGGCTGCAAGCTCGTCGATGTAGCGTTGCATACCCTCAAATTCGGTCTTTCCTGTCGATATGAGATAACGAATTTGGCTAAGGTCAGATACGTTTCGATTTCGTTGGAAGCCTTGTCGAGCATATTGGCGCATCTCATCGCGCGTGTTGGATGGGGGGATTTTATAGATGGCCCTCACCATTTCTCGCCACAAAGAAAGGACCCGCTGGCGCTGCAGGAAGTGGTCAAGACCGAGGGGAGGTTTTCGAAATTTGGATGAGCTCATAATGTCGGGGAGGAGGGGGTTGGCCTCGCCCGCACACACACGAAGGGCGGGTTGTGGTCTTAGAATCCGCGGATGATCATCTGACGTCGTGGGTAACTCTGAAGTGGCAGGGTGGAGATAGTTGGCGTCCTCAGCATCAGACCATAAATCCCCCATGTTAGCTGATCAGATCGACATGGGATTCTGTGAAATTGGGTTTAGTGAGAGGATATGGATTTATTTGGTCGCCAGGATGACCCGGGGCGCCGAATCACAAGCGGTGCGCAGCAGATAGAGTTCGATAGCGGACCACTCGGGGCAGGCCTTCAAAACGCACCAGTGCTAGGAACAATTGCAGCTACTGTACGGAGTAGCCGTGGCCAATGAGAGGGTCGCTGTCGCTGGCCCCACCCTTGCAGGGGGTATACCCCTGCAAGACCACTCGCCGCAGGCGAGTGGTGGCCACCATAACGCACATATCAGCGTAATGAGCATTTTTCTGGGCACCCATTGTAGAATAAATCAAATATGACCTAATTGAGCGTTTTTCTTGTATATTCTCTATTCAACACCATCTACAAAGGCCTTGACGCGTCTGCGCATGCTTTTCTCACGTTCTTGGTATACTTCAAGCTCTATACGAAGCTCTTCTTCTCTTGCTAATGCCCGTTCAAGCTGAGTGCCTCCCTCTTCTTGATACTGCCTGATCATCATTCTTACCTGTTGAGAATATAGAACTCCACCCTTTTAAAGCTGATTTCGGGTTGTTAAATGACGTGCTCGACGTTTGTTCTCTGCAGCAGTTGATTCTGCTAATTGTAGCTTGATCTGTATCGCTGTTTTGACCTGTATGAGGGCACCTTTGATGAATTTCGGTTGAAGAGATTCTATATGACTTAGTGTTGCTTGTTTGAGTAGAGTAGCTTGTTTTTGAAGAGCTTGAGCTGTCTGTGGAGTTGTCGGGTCTAACTGAGAGCTTTTAGGAGTAGATGATCGATTTCGAAGAGGAGAAGGAGCTCGATATTCCTGTACTTTTGTTAATACAATCTGTGGATTGTAAGGAATCAATTCACAAGCTCGAAATGAGGATAGAATAAAGTTCTCTTTGAATGTGTCTTTTCGAATGCCTGAAATAGTTGTAAGGAATTCGAGTTTGCTGAAATTTGAGCACCCTGTATGAGTAGCCTGATCAACAGCTTTGACATGAAAATGCTTATAAGGCTGAAATAGTACAACATCAAGCGATTAAAGGATATGGCTTATATGCGGAGATAGTACAAATATATGAATATTCTGTTGCTCGCAGAATTCAAGTATTTCGCGGGTGAAATGGCTCTTGTATTCATCACATAATAGAATTTAATAAGCGCCTTTCTGAGATTTCTGATTCTAACGATGGAAATGCTGGATATATTTATACGACAACTCATCATTGATATATCCTGTATCTGAGACGCCTACAAGTATATCGTTCTCGAGATCGAAATAGAAGTGTTCTTGATAAATTTGGGCAGATAAGATGAGCATCAACTGAATAGCTGTTTCTCCAGCGCTAACAGCCTTTACAGAAGTAACAAACTCTCGATTATTGTCAGAGGCAAGATAGGATCTTTTAGATGTCGAAAAGGTCATTATTTACTGGCTCTTACCTACGTTAATTCGGAAGTCTATTTCGTCAAAATTCCAAATATTCTCATTCATAATCGAATACTCTATACAGAGCTGTTGAAAACGCTTAAACCAGCTTGAAATCACAGCTGGATTATGAGCCAGCTTGCGTTCAAGCTCTAAAGGCTTCTGTTTAGCTTTATTGAGCTCTGAATGTTGATTAAGAAAGTGTTGAGATCAATGAGGATCTATAATAGGCGGTAAATCTTCTCCTTCATAATCCTCTCTAAGAATAGAGTTTGCAGTATCACTAAGCTGATTGAGACGCAGAGATTGGCCTATTTCATTTAAAGCGCGTATATACTGTAAAAGAGCTGTCTTCTAAATCTCTAACAGCTTGCAATTTACAGACTTTCGACTTATTCAAGACCCTACACTCTTGAGTCGCCGAATGAGGCGATTTCGGTCCACTCCATACTCACGAGCAGTTGCTGCGATGTTGATTCTCTCCCCGGCCTCGCGAGCACGACAGACATCTTCAGCAGCTCCTTGAACAACAGCATCAGAAAGCTTATTCAAAAGGACCATGTTGTGGTGGAGATACAGCTATATCTATATAACGCGTTTGAACGCGAAGAAAAATGCTCATTACGCTGATATGTGCGTTATGGTGGCCACCACTCGCCTGCGGCGAGTGGCCTTGCAGGGGTATACCCCCTGCAAGGGTGGGGCCAGCGACAGCGACCCTCTCATTGGCCACGGCTAGGGGAGCTGCCAGTCGATCTCACTCCGTCTGAGACGTCCGTTTGCCATTATCGCGTGGCAGGAATGGCGCAAAGAACGAACCTTGAGGTCGTCGTCCTTCTCGAGACCCAGGAGGAATCAGGAAAGCAGGTCGATCTTGATCGTGATGTGATAAAGGACTATGTGTTACAGGCAATCACGTCATAATCAAAATGTATCAGCAAGTCATTCTTAAGGTGACGCGCACGAAACCTTGCTAGAATCCAGCAATACGTTCTCTCATAATTGGTCTGTCCAATTCACTCACTTGTGACTAATGAGTACATATGTACATGCATTGCAAGAGATTTGGTGGTGGATTGTAATTGATAAGATTTGCAGGCTCGTCTGCGCCATAATGTGATGTACATTGACTTGCGTCTCTGAGTGTATGGAGTCTCTTCTTGAGAAGAAGGAAATAGCTGACACTGGGAAAGTAGCCAGATGGCCGCGCCCCGTCCCCACCCGCCTGCGCCAATTACTGTCAAGAAAGAAATCCTTCCAACAACTCCAGTGTATCCATGCTTGGTGTCGTTCTCCTTGCTTTTTACCAGACACTTCACGCCTCCACAAGTAAAGCCATTGTGTCCAGAGAATTGTGACAGGTTCAGATACATCGCAGGTATCTCCTGTTTCACAAGGTTGCGTCACCTCCACCTGTCATCGGCGGTTTGCTTTAGTCGTCGTGGCTCCTCACTGGGCTTGTAGTCGTGATGAATCTCCACTTCTCTCTTCTTTGGCGTCGATCTTCGGACTGGGGCTTCTTTTCGCTCTGCAGACTTGGTGTTAGTGACCATGCCATTAACCATGCTTGATAAGTGATGATCGAACATACCACGACGGGGGTCATAGTAGACCTTCTCGCCGCTAGAGCGGCTGGAAAGCGAGGATTCATAGTATTTTGAAGCCATGGTGTATTGTGGATGTTCTCCTTGGAAGTGGCTCGAGGCTTCTGCGATCGTGGCGTGTGAGGAAAAGTGTTTGACCCAAACTATTTTTATGTGACTTTGAGGTTGTTTGCCGAGTAGTTGTGGGCAGATTGGTCAAAGTGAAGTGACCGACGGGAACAGACTGCCTTTGTGGAGAGCGTCGAATGTCACGACCTAGTTGTATGGCGACGGGATAGGTCGTTGTGTCGAAGGGTGACAGTGATGAAGGATCAGGGTCAACACAGATTGGGGGCGAAGAATGTGAGTGGAAATAGATTGTCAGCACAGCGCTTGAGATGGGGGACGATTTGTGAGATTGACAGTGAGGAGTGAAAGGAAGGAGAAGAGTGAGAGGGTGAGTAGCTCTCTTCTTATGCTCTCTTGTAGGAGTCAAAGATTGAATGCCCTGCTGCCTGGGACCAGGTACAAGGTGCAAAGCCTCCCAATTGCCTTTTGGGAGCAGGCAAACGTCGGCCAGTCGCAGGCAGCCTGCGCTAAGAGGCCATCGAACAGTCATTGCTGTCGTAAGTGTCTCGATTGGAGACCGCGAAATAAAGCACCAGAAAGGACTGGGCGTTGGAGTGGGAGTCAGCAACCGCCAGGCAACAAAACCATGGACGCCTAGGGAGTCATTTGTTTTAGGGGCCGCCATAAAAGTACCATGCTCGACCAGACAAACTCCGCTGTCAGAAGAGCGACCGATTTACTGCGCCCCGGGTTGACTGGACAGGAGAAGGATGGAGTCTGGGGACAGTGGAATTCAGGAAGAAGCGTGGTTTGAGGTCAGGCTGTGGGTAGGATGTCTCTCGTTTAGCTGCATCCGCGACGCTCTGTTAGACGGGGACGGATTCCATCGTCTCGGGTCCTTTCCCTTGTCCTGCAGGAACGCCTCCCATTCCCTCAATCCCTTATCCAATTGCATGAGATGTCACTGTAGTCCCCACTGATGCTCCTTGATGCTACTCGAGTAATGCCTGATGCTGTACTTTGCCATCAGGACATCATCGTCCCAGCGCGCACACGACGGTTGGTGGAGTCTGCCTTGTCTGAGACATTGGGGCGGAGCAGACGCCTTGAAAAAGGACGAACTGCCTGTTCAGCTGGCACGCCACAGTCCATCAGCCACTCCCCTCGGCACATCAGCCCGGCCGATGGGTAAGGGGCCGGAAAAGAAGATCCACGTCGATACCAGTAGGGGCAGACAAATGAACAGCCGTCCACTGTCTGCACAATGACATGCAGAGGAAGTATCTTGCTGCTCGAATGAAGCGACTGTCTGGACCGCTCTCTTCGTGAGAGATGCGTCGTGGAGTAGAATCTGTGTTGGTAACGCAGGGACTGTCGATGTGGTGTGCAAATTTAGCAATTCTAAGCTTTCATTTCCTCAGTCGAATGTTCTCAGCTTCCGAATACCAATGCACCTCCTCATTGTTATATCAACCACGCTTTCTGCCAGTGAGTTATGAGATTCTATTGGCCAGGCTACCGCACCAATCCGCTGCAACGGATAAATTGCAGGTCACTGCTCTGAAACCCCTCACCTCCTCTTGGCATCACTTTGCTTTGATAATCTTGATGAAGAAGCTTCAGCGATGGAGACTGTATCTCTATGGTCCTCTTCTGCCGTTTCTGTTTTTAAATCTTGGTTGACAGGGTTGAGCTTAAAGCAAACGCATGCCCGTCACAATGACCCAACCTTTCTAATGAATCTATTGCTTCTGTAGGCAATAAAATTGCCATATCTTGATTCCAAGAAATGCTTGACCGGTTCAAACGGAGGGTTTCTTCCATAAGCAAGAAACAAGATGGCCCGGAGATCCTGATCAAGGATGAGCGCTTCCACATCTCTAAGCTTTCATTTTCGTCCTCCTCCCGGCCTCCCACCGTCCACGTCCCCGCCGACGACGAAGAGCATGATGACGATGCCGAGTCTGCTTCTGACACCACTGAACCTCTCATGCCCACCATCAGCCACCGGGCGCCACGCATTGACAATTCCACGTCCCGCCTGTTCAATCTTCCAACGGAACTACTTCTTCAGCTTCAATTCCACCTGACTCCTTGCACCGAAGTCAGCCTCCGCCAATCATGCTCACGTTTCTTTCACATCTACAGCTGTCCGTCCTTCGACCTCGCCGGCGAAGACCGTTTCACCTTTCTCTGTCACCTGGAGTGTGACAACCCCAATCCGTTACGCAACTGTACCAGGGCTGTCTGCGGTTACTGCCGTGACTTGCATGCTAGGTCTGCATTCCCTTCCAGTGAGTTGAGCAAGTTGCCCCAGGACAGAGACTGTAGACAAGTATGGCTCTGTCCGCATCGCGCACTAGGGTTCGAGAAGGCAGTTCATCGGCTCAGAGCCGTCGAGACACTCTTACGTGTGGAAAACTTGGACCCATGTGTCAAGTGCAAACCTTTGGTGCGCAACCGTTCTGTGGCCGACAGACCTGGAAAGTCTATTTACACGCCTGCATCAGAGGTCGACCTCTCTGACAGCTCAATCGCAGGCGAGACGATGCTCGTATCCAAGATCGGGATTTTGCAGAAGCCTTCTCCCTCCGATGCTCGGGGCTCTGGCTCAAGTTCAAAGTCAGAGGTCTTTCCGACAAAAGAACTTGCCGCAGCGCTTTCGGGGCTGGATTTCCGCATCTGTCCTCACATCCGACTTGGTGACCCGTACATCCTGAGCAAATTCTGTCGTTCGTGTCTTAATGTGAGGACCCTGCGGCCAGGAGAGAAAGGACCGCCTTGCATATCTTTCAACAATGGTGGGGAGAGGACGGGGAAGTGTCGAGGTAGTTGTTATGTCAAAGGATGCAAGACGAGCTTCATGTTTCAGACGCGTGAGAGTCTGTTACCGGATGTCAGCGGCAGGAGACAGGTCTGGTTGATTCTTGGGGTCTATCGGTGGTTAGGACCGTTGGTCGTGAAGAAGAGCACAGTCGTTGCCGATGTCGATGGTGAGTGTGCAGATGCAGGCTCTGTACTAGTGAAGGCGAAGGCGCAGGAACGTCGAATGTGGGTGGGTCACACAGTTGATGCGGCGGAAATGGTGGAGATGAGAGTCAAATGGAAGGCTTGGTTGAGGGACTATGGAAGGAAATGTATGCCGGATTGGAGCATCTGTCACTTGCATCCGGAAGATTGTGATTTGAGATGATCATGACAGCCGATTCACATAGGTACTGAGCAGGGCATCGATGATAATGTCTGGTTTCTACCTTTGTACAATAACTGGGAAAGTGGAAGGCACGATGCCTCGTCTCGCAAATACTTCTGCCCTCAAACACCCTTCAGACGTGACAATTTTCAACCATATATATGTTATTATTCTGCCAACACCTCCAACCTGGTGGGGCTCACGGTATCGCGCCCGCTTCGAAAACTTGCCCAAAAACCTACCCTTGTTAAGCTAAACTAGGGCATGAAGGAGAGTCCATCTAGTACCGCACGCTGTAAACTGTCCACTCACTGATATTGTGGATGCATAAAGACCTCTTCGGAGCTGAAATTCCCAATGAAGGCATACACATCGGGTATGTAATACGGGCTCTGGCTTACCAAGTACGCAAACGTCGGAAGTAAACTCAGTCAGTCTGGTTTCACATCCTATGAGGCAGAACAGTGATCTCTGCTGCTTCACTTAGACGGTGCTGGCTAATTGCAAATGGTCGCGGGTTAGGTGTCAGGGGGAAGCGTTTTCCACGCGCTTGTTTGCGGTGCATCTCGAAACCCGCATTATGAAACAGAACAGCTAAGAATTAGACTGCACTCTCATGTCTTTGTTTTCTTCTCTCTTGATCCAATCTTCGAGCAGTAATTATAACGTGAGATGCTTCGTTTTGTCAACACCTCTCTTATGGACCATCCTCAAGACCTGGAACCTGCGCCGCCAGAGCTCCGAACTCAACGGTTTTTCAATATCCCCAGTCTTATTTTCGGAAGGGAAAGATTTGAGACACATGTCCAGGACATGTCGTCTTTCGCGAGCAGTAGCTGAAAGGATGGAAGAAATTCCGCCAAGATTCCAGGACTCAGGGGCTGATTTCTCGGCCAGGGCAGATGTAGCATGCTTCGGGTGCTCGTCGTCCATGAGCACAACATTCTGCGAAGGACATCCATTTATGGATACTAGTTCAAGCCATTGCGCTTACACAAAGCCAACGGAGCGGAGGAGAAACGGATCGGTAGAAAAGCTCTCCTCGGAAGTGGCAGGGGTTGTCCAGATCTTCTTTCCCAAACTCTCCGCTCCGCCGGCCAGACCGTACCAAAATAGTGATCTCCCCAACGCAAGACGCGCTGGGATGCAATTTCCGATCAATGAGCAGGTGGAACTCAAACTCTCATGCGTGCGCCTGTCGCTGCAGGCACGGCAGACGGCAGCTACCACTATTCGTATTACCTGATATCCGGATGACTCGGACTACCCAAGCGACCCTCCACTTCTTGCGACCAGATCTGTGACTTGAGCAAGAAACGAACTACCCAGTACAAGGCCAGTGACATACTCGATCACACTGCGATCGTCGAGCACGAAAGCGCTTGGCCTACGTCTTTTCTAGCTACGCTGTGGACTGAATTGGAGCTGGGAATTCCAAATCCTCGGCCTACGCAGCTTCAACATTCCCCTCGCATCTTTGCTTCACAGATCGACGAAAACGAAGGACAATGTAGTATCGGAGTTTAGAATGACGACGGTTAGGTGTTCATGTCTCTCTTATTCCAGCTCCGTTGACTTCCAGAATTCTACTGCTCCACGCATGCTGTCTGTGCCGCTCAAGTGCGGATTTGCTGACTGGGCCATTATTGGGGTCGAAAGGGAACGTGCTCACCAACTACTCCGACGACCTTCTAGTTTCCGCGGTATGGGAAGTGGAGAAAGCCAGCGTCGAATGCTAGAGGTGCATTCGTTCGTGTTGGCGGCCCTCTAATGAAGCTTAGCTGCGCCATTCGAGCTTCGTTCTTCGTCCTGAATGGTCTGGCGAGCAACCTCATCCCCCAGTGACGTGAAAGATTCTTCTCATTCCCAGCTTGGCAGTCTCCAATAACGCGATGCACAACCACAGGGGACAATGCTGCTTTTTGTTTCAGGTAGAAGCCGAGAAGAGCTACACTTAGCGGGACGCATACTGGGTAGCTTTCTGTACGACGCATCGAGAGAATCGTTTTGGTGCCGACCGAGGTGACGCCACGCAGGAGCTTCCATGACCCCGAACTGGTCCAAAGTCTCATGGGTGCCACTTTGGCATTCATTGGTAAGGCGTTCTGCCCCGGATCCACATCAGAACCGACGCCCATAAAGCTGCCCGTCCCCGCTTTCGGACGCGAGGATGGTTTGTGTCTTCCACCCTGCAGAGCAAAAGCACTCTTGCCATACTCGGGCCTAATCTTCTTGGTATCATCCGTACTCAGCACAATTTACTTATCAGAGTGTCCGCTCGTCCAATTTACACTGTCCTACTTACCTTACAATGGCCACCAATGGCAATCCAAACACCGAGGGCATGACCGAGGCAAAGCTGGCCCAACACAGATCTCTGGAAAACATGAGCCACGAAGAGCATGACATCGCCCATCGAGCTGCCAAATTCGGCTATGGTCCTCTGGCACACATGCGTACGAACGAATCCGCTCGTCTACCTGCTTTCGGTGGTGAATTCCAACCCGGTCTGTACAAGGGAGTTGAGAATCGAAAATTCGCCAATCCTGCTCCTCTCGGTCTTTCAGCTTTCGCATTGACCACTTTCGTTCTGAGCTTGATCAATCTTGGTGCTCGCGATGTTACCGCTCCTAATATTGTCGTCGCGCTTGCTTTTGGATATGGCGGGCTTGTGCAGCTTCTCGCTGGTATGTGGTAAGTCAACTATTCCAGCATGCACCGGTCTCAATCTGTGCTCACAAACCGCGTCTCAAGGGAAATGGCTGTCGGCAACACATTCGGTGCAACAGCTTTGTCATCTTATGGCGGATTCTGGCTTTCGTTCGCTATCGTCTTGACTCCTGGTGGCTTCCAAATTGTCTCGAGTCTCGAAGCTGCGGGTGGTGTTCAGGCCTTCCACAACTCGTTCGGCCTCTATCTCTTCGTAAGCTTTTCCTCTGGTGGAGATTGTGAATCGCAACAAGGATTCTAACCATGCACAGGGCTGGTTCATCTTCACCACTATTCTTCTAATATGCACTCTGAAATCGACCGTGGCATTCTTCATGCTCTTCTTCACTCTCGACCTCGCCTTCCTCTTCCTCGCCATCTCGTTCATTAAGATGGGTCCCAAAGGTGCTCCCAACCACGGTTTGACTGTTGCTGGTGGTGTTTTTGGTATCCTGGCCGCCTTCCTCGCTTGGTATAATGCTCTTGCTGGTATTGCGGATACTTCCAACAGGTATGTCGTGTCAACCCTGGTTGCATGTTCATCATGGGTATCCTTGCGCTTGCGGAACTCTATCTCGGGTCCTGCGAGATCTTGTCCACGAATCATGTTCCCTTCCAACTTCGTGTAACGAGATCGCTAACGCTTGGGATTTCGCAGCTTCTTCATCATTCCCGTTGCACACTTCCCATGGTCGGAGAAGGGCCGACAGCAGAGAGGTCTTGATACCAACAAAGACCACACCGCTTAAATTACGGAACCAGGCAAAAGGCAGTAATGCTCGAGCCTAGTTCTGCCAATGTGCGAAAGTTGGACTACAGTATGGGAGCGACTTGATTCGACATTGTCTCGGAACTATCTGCTGCGATTGTCTTGATAAATCAACCATCTTGTGCACGTCTTGTAGGATATCTGTCAAGCTTTGGTGTAGCATCCATTTCTGCAAAAATTCCTTGTTTGCCAAGTTGAGCAGAACAGCAACCACCAGTTGGAGCCTTGCACTGTTGTAATCAATCCTAAACCTCCGCAAAATATCCTACTCCTCTCTCTTCCGGCGCCCTACTTCCTTCTTCACCGGTGCAGATCACAACATATCCCGCTCCTCTCTCTTCCCGAGCCCAGCTTTCCTCTCAATCGTCACAAGTCGCAACACATCCTTGCCATCCCCTGATCTACGCGCGATCATGTTCACTTTTCCGCTACCTTCTATCTTTTATCCTCCCGACGCGGCCTCTCAAGAATCTTAGATTCATCGCGATGCCGGCCCCAATCTCACGCACTCTCATCTCCTCCCCTCCGATCTCCTCCGCTCTCCCCTGCCCATCTCTCATCCTCCTACAAAATCCTTGACCTCCCACCCACCATGAGTCACAATAATAATAACAGTTCCACCCTCTGCCAAAATCAACCTACCAAATAACTGATCATTCACAACTCCTTTACGCGACCGGGTCAACCTCAGCTCGTACTCTACGCCACGACATCCAGCTTCACTGCTTTGCTTCGCTTCGCTTCGCTTCGCTTCGCTTCGCTTCACCTCACGCACACTCAATATACACAGTATCATAATGATATTTATCCACGAAATCCTCACCTCCCTTCAGCTGCTCAGAGCTGATCTAAAATGAGCTATTCTATCATTAATCCACAACCCAGGACCAGGGGTCTTACATCCACCTTCCCGGTTTGCTTCCTCTCGCGTCTCTCCTTTGATTGAATAATTGTGCTCCCTGCAATCAACCAGCTTATTCGTCTGACACGATCCAATACTGACTCAAATCAAAATAATCTTTCTCTCATGTAACCCGGGATTGAGTTCTGTCCATGCTGCGACCCGATATATGTTGTGGGTATATGAATACAATATGCATCCACGAGGGTATCGGGCTGCTGTTTGTGGAAGGTTTCAGTTTATGTACTTATGTGTATACGTGTTAGGTATATATATACGAGCATATGATGTAAACCATCGAAACCCATCTTCCCGCGTGCATCTCAGACCGAAGGGAGGGTATCCCGAGACCTTTCTTTCCCAAAGCTTATTCATAACGTCAACCAAATCCTCATCAAAAAAAATCAAACTACGCAGGGTTACTTTCACATCCACCCAATACCGCCCACCCACCTCTTCTCCTCCACTTCGCGATATCCATACATATTCCCCGCTTCCATCCCGCAGCTCCCTTGCCTCCCCCCACTTCCACTCGCGGTATATCCATATCCATACCTGTTCCCATTCCGCGAATTTGCACACTCCAAACAAACCCTCCTGACCCCCCTCACGGCACAGACATCGCAGACGCGTTTGCTGCAGTTGGCGCAGGAGAATGCGCTGCCCTCGTCTTCGCTCGAGATGCTGAAATCCGGAGTTGCATCTATGTCTATCATCTCGGTGTCGAATGTGGTTGTTGGGGTTTCGGTCGGAGGGAGAAGGAGGAGAGGGGCGGAGCAGTCTTCGCAGCAGGCGATTGTGGGGTTGGCGGAAGGGGTGGATGTGCTAGATTTGGGGTCTGGACCTCGGAGGGGCGTGGAGCTGGGTCGTCTGCTGCTGCCCTCGCCGCCGAAGAAAGCATGGATTGAGGCTTGGGCTTTCTCTTGTTGGTGCGTGATGTTGGGTATGGAGCTGGCGCTTGTGAGGCTGGAGCGCGAGGGTGTAGGAGAGGGAGTGAGAGGAGGCGTGCCCTGATCTTGATTCTCTGATCTCTGCTCATGTCGTTGTTGCGCTGCGTACAGTTTTGAGAGGGTGGTCTGGTGGATTATTTCTTCGTTGGGACGATTGTTACGGAAGCGTTTTCGGGTGCGGGAGTGTAGGTGATGGGGGTTATTGTCAGTTGCGGAGTACGGGGACGAGTTAAGCATGCCAGAAGAGAAGTATGGTTCTGGAGAGCCCCATCCTGGAAGAGGTGTATGAGTGGAGGTAGTATGGAGCTGGGAGGGAAAGGGTTGTGGTGCATTGATGTTGTAATGGGAGGGACTCGCGATAGAGGGCGAGGAGGAGATTGAGTGCGGTGATAGGGAGTCAGAGGCTTTTCGTTTGTGTCCCATGGCTTTGGATATCCAATACGACTTGAGAGAGTATAACGATCTCTGCCTATAGATGTTGATCTGTGGGAAGGCGTGGTGTGCACAGATTAAAAGGCTGGGAGGAGTAATTAACGCGAGAGAGATTCCGCGGGTCATTGACGCGTTGATCTCACAGCCCGGACCTGCGGCCCGCTCCCGATGGTCCGAAGGTCCGAAAGTCCTCCGGTCCCAGCGAGCTTGCATCAACCCCTTCGTCAACATCCCCAAAAAGCCCCTCCGTCAGAGACAGGAGAGACAATCCAGGAGTGCCGAAATCGCCTACAGCAGAATCATTCACTCCTTGCTCACCTTGTTGCTTTTCGTCCATGTTTCTCTTGTCAATCTCATTTACCCGTCTCCATCATGAGCATCCGGGAAGCCTACCATGCCGGTTCGTGGTATTCATCCTCGGGTCCAACACTTAGCGCACAACTTGACGAATGGCTGGCAAATGTTCCTGATGAGCTTCCTGGGATCGGGAAGACTCCTATGCCGGGTGCTCGCGTCGTGATATCACCACATGCGGGATATGCATATTCTGGACAATGTGCTGCGTGGGCATACAGAAGTCTTGACCTCTCGAAAGCGTACGTTCTATCCCTTCAACTTACCGCAAACATGGGCACGTTACTGACTACCCACCGCATAGTAAACGCATTTTCATTCTTCATCCATCCCACCATGTTGCTCTTTCAACCCTCGCTCTTCCCAGCGTCAAAGCTTACTCGACCCCCCTCTCTGCCTCTCCTCTTGCCCTCGACCTCTCCACAATTCAACATCTCTTAAGTCTATCATTAGTCGTCAACGCCCGCACCCTGAAATTCAACACCATGTCGCAATCTATCGACGAAGCTGAACACTCCGCCGAAATGCAACTCCCCTACCTCCACCGCCTCCTCCAGAAACTCTATCCTGGTCGACCCGAGTCAGAATACCCCCTCCTAGTCCCAATAATGGTAGGAAGCACCAACGCCGCCACCGAATCTGCCTTTGGCAAGCTTCTGGCACCCTATATTGCCGAGGAGGAGAATGCATTCGTCATATCCAGCGATTTCTGCCACTGGGGATCAAGATTCGGGTACACTTATTACCTCCCCAATGCGTCTAGTCCGGCGTTATCTCCTCTGAGCCTGCCCAATGGCGCCACGCCGTCTGCTGGCGAAGTAGCGGCAACGGACATACATACAGACCCCAGCTTAGCTCAAGGTAGAGATCTCGGATCGCGAGAAAAGCCCGGTCGGAATGAGGCCCCAATCCATGAAAGCATTGCTTACGCGGATCGAGCTTGCATGTGCGCGATTACCACGGGTCAGCAGACCACATTTCTGAAGGCGTTGAGGGATACGGGGAATACGATCTGTGGACGGCACCCGATTGGGGTTTTCATGGCGGGATGCGAGGAGGCAGGGAGAATGAAAAAGGGCAGCGGCGAGGCAGAACAGGGAGACGAAATAGAGAAGGGACGTTTCAGGTTCGTGAGATACGAGCGCAGCAGTGATGTGCTGAGCGCAAAGGACTCCAGTGTGAGCTACGTTAGCGCTTTTGCAGTCTTGTGATCTGGTCGGTAGAGTTGAAGAGGTCTCGAAAACGATAGAATCAGCGAAGGATGGACTCTGCACATTTTCGCATCTCAACAACATCGCCTGCCGAACTAGTGACCACGCAGCACGTCCGAAAGTCAGGTCAACGCGCACGAAACGTACGCTGAATATCCCTACTTGCTTGCCATATCAGGCAAGAGCACCAATCGTGGCTTCGCTGGAACGAACAAACCAACTGCCTCTAACAGGTGAGATAGTTGGGGCTATTGAAAATGCAAGTCGAAGCGCCCAGAAACCACGACCCCGGAGACAGGCAGGTAAAAATCCCGAGTTGCCAAAAGCGATATATCGCCGCCCAGTCGAGCTCCTTTGAATGCAAAGTCTCCCGAAGTCGCTTCAGAGGCATCAACTGTGGCATAGCTTGGACACATCCAATTTTGGGAGTCCCACTTGACCCATCGTTTAATATTATATCATACAAATGCAAGTGCAAGCTCGATGATCAGTCTGGCAAAAAGCACTCACTCTCGGATGCTTCTAATTCTCGCCTGACTGACCACAATTCATCATTCTGTGCTCGTACTACCGTGCATAGCGAGGACACTCCACCTAAAAGCTAGCCATCTCAATCCAGCTCCCCACAAACCCCAATTTCCCCATCCCGCCTCCATTCCCCCATCGCTTCCCCTTCCCGTCTTTACCTCTATCTCCATCGCTACTTGAATTCAGATCAGGGCCATTCTCTTCCCCCACCATTCCCCTGACAAACTCCGTGTAATCTAATCGACCGAAGCCGGCCCGGACTTTTGCTTCTTCGTCTACTGCTTCGTGTTTCAGGTAGAGTGTCAGCGTTTCCGTGGTTGGTGGGGGGGAGAAGTCGGAAAGATTGGGATTGTGGATCGAAGATGCATCTCCTGTAAGGGAAGTCTCCTTCAGAAGTCCTGCTGCATCCCCATCAGCGGACAGCGTAAGCGGAGCATTAGTCCCTTCTTCATCGGGCCGGAATTGCGGCATCGTCGGGTCTCGGTCGTGATCTTGATTGGGGTTTAGTGGGCGAAGGGCAGGAGCCCTATAGTCTTCCATGTTGAAGCTCAGGGCTTCGCCGGTGAAGATTGGGTGGTCTGAGGGAAGGGGTGTTGGAGTGGTTTGAGATGGCGCGTACTGTGAGCTTGGGTCTGTGGCGGGGTCTGTGTCGGTCTGGACTGAATAGCCTGCTAGTTGGAGGAGGTTTTCTAGTTCGAGGTCTGTGGTTTGAGGTTTCGAGTCGGATTCGGTGGTGGTCAACTTCTTGTTCTTTTCGGGCTCATCTTCAGTAGTTTTGGGCTCGGGCTTTGGATTGAGGGCGTCCGCGAAAGCTTGGATCCGTTTGGAATGTTGTCGGCGCATTTTGCGCGTCTTGTGGGCTTCCATGCTTAGGTCTTCTTTTTCCTTGAAAAGTTGGTCGAGCAGTTCGTTAAAGCCTTGCTGGACTGCTTGATATAGAATTTCTTTGCCCGCGTCTTTCTCAATCTCGCTAATGTCGTATCCGCCCCATCGCTCACCAACCGGGATGCTACGCGAAGAGGTGTTTGAGCGCGTCTCATAGTCTGTGTCGGTGACACTGTCTTCGAACCTAACTTTAGAAGAGGACCGGGAGCGCGGAGATAGAGGTCTGGAGACCGATGCTGAGGTAACACTATCTATGGCGTCTTCTCCGTTCCCTGCTTCGTCATCAGAGCTGTCGACTTCCGTGTAACCTTGGGGAGCCATGCCTCCTTCTTCCACGTCTGTGTAAAATCTTCTTCTTCGCCATCGTTCTTGCACAGCGTCATTGCGTCCCTGCTCTACAGCGGCTTCCCATTCTGTGTCGATCCTTTCTGATTGAGCGAACAATATTCTTGATCTGTCAACCGGGTCCATGACCTCGGATAGCGGTACTTCACTTCCCAAGGCATTGACTATATCTTCGGTTCGTACTCCTAGGGGTGGCCAGCTAGAGTGATCAAGTGGTTGCCCACCCTCACCTACTATAACACCACTCTCCATCAATCGGCTGAAGTAGTCGGCTTGCCGAATGTTTGATGCGACATTCTGAGCTTGACTTGGCTCAAACAGAGGGCTATCTGTCCGACCCTGTGGCCGGGTGGATTGAGCCTCCGTCGTAACCCGCCGATAGGGCATGGCGATGTCTGCAATGACTTGATTTCGGTCGGCAATGTCATGACGATCGTCATCCAGAACACCTCTGTTATCGGTAATGGCAAGATCTCCATGCGTATCCACTTCTTTTCCAACTCCACCTTGAGATGCATGTCCAAGCGGAATACTGCCAGGGAAGGCTGAACTAATTGGCTGGCTACCATGAACGATGTCTCGAGCACCACCTTCGATAAGATCTTCCTCCATTCCCGCCACCAATTCTCGATTCAATTCTTTGCTTAGTGTGTAGAACGCTCTGAACATCCTCAGAAAGTCCTTTCGGTCAACATAACCATCATTATCCACGTCGTAACCTTGGAAGATGCGCCTGAGCCTTCCTTCTCTGCTATTGTCGTTAAGACTCGCGAGCCCCTTCAAGAACTCTTCAAAGCCGATCAGCCCGTCATTGTTAGTATCGTAAAAGGCGAACATCCGGTCATAGATAAGATTTGGAGGTGGTGGTCGAATGGAGAGAGGCGGCACGAAGCACTTATCGAAAGTCTTGCGATCAATTCCCATTCCAAGCTTATTCGGGTCTTTGGTCCATGCAGTACCAGCCAAACATTTGAACTGGTCCCAGAGGGCGTCAAGTTCCGAGTTGTCGAAGCCTGACTCGCGGAGAAGCCGGCTAGATAGCTCCCTCGGCAGACTACGAGGCATGGCACCAGGTTTTCCTGGGTACCACACAGGTAAACCTTGTCGTGAATTACCCAGTGCACCCAAAGATGGCGCAGGCACGCGAATCTTGTAGAAAACATGCGTCTTTAGGTGAAGTTCCAGTGCCTCACAGCTTTCGCACAGATCGAAATCCAGGCAATTGGCGCACCGATATCTGATACCTTGTATTGGCATTATTCCACAGCCATTACACTCAACCCCACGGTGGATATAGCCATCCCTTCGGGCTTGCTCCGCTGCTATGTTGTAGAGCAGATTCAATGTATTTTGCCCTTCCCTGTCTGCGCTACGATCTCTATTTCCTTCGCGCCAGTCGAAGTTGCTGTGGTCATCAGCGGTCGTCTCCCCACCGTCCAAGGCCGACATTAAATCCCCCATACGCTGGAACTCAGTTGCGCCGTCACCAAAAGGAGAATTTTGTGTGCTGTTATGTGAGTTTTGCCGCATCTCGGAGCCAAAAGTAGGATCCGTATTGAACCTCTCAATCGATTGCTGTATGACCAATGATCCTATTCCCATGTTTGCCAGCTGCTCACCAAGATAGTTCGCCTCCAGTGGGGCGATGGTATGACTCGGGGGATACTGATTCACCAAAAATGCATTCATGAACATAAGTTCAGCATGATTTCTAAGCCCTTGGGCATCTTCCACAGTAATACCCTCCTGTGATTGGAACTGCTGGGCTGTGGGAAGCATGGCGGGGAGCAACGGCCATTGTGTCTCTTGCCTGCGACCCGTGTCTTGTCCTACCTCGTGCTCGATAGAATGTATATCAAGGAACCCATAAGATCTTCCATCTTCCTCTCTGGTTCGCAAGGCGGTAATAGCCTGCTCACTGATTTCTATTGAATCTTCTCCGCGTGGCGAGGACCGTGTCCGCCTACGTCTTGGTATCTCATGACGTCGAATCGCATTCCGTCGTCTGAGTTGTGTTTGAGGGTCGGTGGTTCGTTGAGGGATAACATATCGCTGACGGATGAGATAGATGGCATAAGCTGCAGAAATGCCCGCAAGAGCGAGAACAGCAGGTCGATACCGCGGGTCATTCAAGGATGAGCTCATGATATTTCACCATCATAGAAGATGAATCCCGGCTGGGGAATATAGCAGAGAGCTTCACAGCGATATTGTACGCAAGACTTGTTCTTCGTAGGCTGCAAGAGCCTGTCCGCAGGCGCACTGAGCAGGAAGCATTCAAATTAGCGCTGGATTTAAGCTTTCCCACTAAGCCTTGTTGTGGAAGTGCATATTAGTCAGCCGCAAGGTCCGTCCTCCACGCTTTATCTTGGATTGTATCTCATATTGATAGTAGTACAGTAACCTGCTTCAATGTCCGGAATTGGTTCGGTTGCAAGGTACCTCCAGAGGACTCATTCGTCACCATCATACCCTGGTCAAATATCCCCTCCAGCCTCTTCAAGACTCCTTCTTCGATGGGACAGATAGCGACATTTCATGCCCTCCAGTCGTTCCCGTTTGCAGTGGTCTTAGCCGGGTCTACAGATGATGGCTTCCATTAGCAATGCTTCGGAGACCTCACCTCTATTAAGTGAACGCCGAAATGGCAGCACGAATGGCAAGATCAATTCCGTGCCTATTAATGGCGGACTGACACCCGATTCTGCCGATGCGTCTGGAGATCTTGAACGGCGGGAATCAGTTGATGAGAGCAGGGACGCTCAATTCAAAGGAGCACCAGAGATCCAGGAGAAGTTGAAATACATTCTCCCCGCCCTGTCGATAGGTGTATGACTAAAGCACTCTGAGATTCTCTTGGTAATCACTAACCCTTCCAGATATTCCTCTCAGCGGCCGACCAGACGATCATTGTTTCTAGCTATGGCCGCATCGGCACTGAAATCAACGCACTCAATCTTACAAGCTGGATAGCAACGTCGTACTTCCTTACCTTGACTTCCTTCCAGCCGTTGTATGGAAAATTGAGCGATATCTTTGGCCGAAAGGCTTGCTTGTTGTACGCGTATGCTGTTTTCGGTCTTGGATCATTGTTTTGTGGTCTGGCCCAGGACATTAAGCAATTGATTGCAGCTAGAGTCCGTCATACCCTAATTCGAACGCTCAGCCTCGCGGCTAACACACTCTATAGGTTTTCCAAGGCATTGGAGGTGGTGGCATGACTACCGTTGTCAGCATCCTGATGAGCGACATCGTCCCGCTCAAAGACAGAGGCCTGTGGCAGGGCTACATCAATATCATCTATGCTGCGGGCGCCGGATGTGGAGCTCCTCTTGGTGGCTTCCTAGCTGACTCGATCGGTTGGAGATGGGCGTTCATGGGTCAAGCTCCTCTGTGTCTACTGGCCTTTGTATCTGTTTTCTTCGTGCTCAAGCTACCGCAAAAAGAAGAGAAGCATTGGAAGTCTAATCTTGGAAGGATCGACTTCCTCGGCGCTATCGTGCTTGTGTTCGCCGTGTTTGGCATGCTTCTTAGCTTTGACCGTGGCAGCAATGTTTCATGGTCGATCCCGCTCAGCTATGGCCCTCTCATCGGATCAGTGGTTTTCTTTGGCCTTTTTGTCCTTGTCGAGATGAGATATGCCACCGAGCCATTCGCCCCGGGACACGTCATCTTCGACCGATCCCTATTCGCTGGCTATCTCTGCAACTTCTTCAGCTTCGGCGGCTGGCTCTCAGCTATATACTACATACCCCTCTTCTTCCAAGCCGTCGATGGGCATGGAGCCGCCGCATCAGGTGTGCGACTCTTACCAGCAATCGTCGCAGGCGTCTTAGGCTCTCTCCTTGGCGGCTACGGGATCAAAAGGACGGGCAAATACTATTGGCTCACCGTCACCGCCTACACGATGCTAGTCATTGGCATGGTAGTCATATTCCTCTTCGCCGGCACAATCGTCAACAGCACCTGGGGAATCAGCATCGGGATGATCCTCTGCGGCTTTGGAAACGGCGTCGGAGTCACAACCTCGCTCATCGCACTGATCTCAAACGCTGCGCCAGAAGATCAAGCAGTAACAACAGCCTGCTCCTATCTCTTCCGCTCCCTCGGATCCGTCATCGGCATCTCCCTCACCTCGACCGTCGTGCAGCAATCGCTCAGGAATTATTTGATCCGCGATCTTGGGAGTGGGAAGGAGGCGGACGAGATTGTGCAGCGCGTCCGTAGGAGTCTGGATTATATAAGGAAGCTGGATCCGGAGGCGAGGGATGTGGTACGCAGGTGCTATGGGCACGCTGCGAGAGATGGGTTTGCGCTTATGATTGGGATCACTTTCTTTGCTATGGTTAGCAGTTTCTTTATTAGGGAGAAGAGGCTGAGTCGGTAGATATGTTACATAGAGATAGAGATAGAGCGGTCTTGTTTGCGCACAATCTTCAATTGTCTGCAAGCTTCTTCCCATCACTGCGATGCTTCACCGGTGCCCAACCTCCCTTACCCTCAATGCCTGTCGGACTGAGTACAGAATCTCAATAGAAATCCAATGTGCGGCAAAAAAAGGTCCACGCCTCCTCAATGGCCCTGCTTCTCCACCTCCTTCTTACTCCAATCCCATAACTTCTTGCTTAATGATTCATCCCCAGCAAACTTACTCGTAACCCCCAACTTCGCAACCGGGGCATAATACCTCCCCTGCTCGACCTCCTTCTCGCTCCCGCCTCCAC